>Ga0114968_10001903_pt1 | contig 16080 bp, 14 predicted proteins | sample M_130807_EF_Meta_FD_87020 | JGI IMG/M metagenome (GOLD analysis project Ga0114968, IMG submission 87020) | Freshwater microbial communities from Lake Montjoie, Canada to study carbon cycling - M_130807_EF_MetaG | ecosystem: Environmental > Aquatic > Freshwater > Lake | place: Lake Montjoie...
ACGTCACCACCGGAACTGGCCAAGACGTCTATGTGGCCAAGTACAACGGCGGTACAGGTGCTAGAATTTGGTCCTACACCTACAACGGCACGGGCAATGGAAATGATGTCGGCGTATCCTTGGCCCTGGAAGGCACCACCAATGTGGCGGTGGGGGCTTACGTGGTGAGCACGGGGGCAGGTAACGATTTCTTCGCCGCCAAGCTCAACCAGAGCACCGGTGCGGTTGTGTGGACCAGTGTGCAGCCCCGCAGCGGTGCCGGTTCGGATGTGCCCGTCAAAGTCGCTGTCGGCACGGACGGCGGCGTGGTGCTCGCAGGCGCCTCCGGTAGTGACGCTTGGACGATTAAACTTGCCTCAGCCACCGGCAGCAGGATCTGGCAGCAGGTGTACAATTACGCGAACAAACCCGATGCCGTTCGTGGACTCGCGCTTGATGCCGCCGATAACGTCATCATTGCCGCTTACTCGCAGGGGGGCAACTACGACATGTACACGGCCAAGTACGCAGCGCTGGATGGTAGTATAATCTGGGGGCAGCGCTACAATAGCAGCTTCAATTCTTCCGACGCGCCGTGGGACATGGTGGTGGACGAAAATGCCAATGTGTTTGTTACGGGCACCTCTTACCGTTCGGCCAGCGTGCGCGATGGGATGACGCTGAAGTATGCCGGTCTGGATGGCACCCTGCTCTGGGAAGGGCGCTACAACGGCTCGAGCGGCGGCAATGATGAAAACACCTCAATCTCTCTAGACGGCATCGGCAATCCGGTGATCGGTGGCTACACCACCAATGCCGACGCCACCACCGACGTCTATCTTGCCAAGCATAACAAAACTCCAGGGGACATTCGCTGGCAGAGGACCTTCGACGGCAATAACAACAAGAACGATAGCATCAAAAAGGTGCAAGTGGACCCCAACGGCAACGTCTGGATGACGGGCTCGGCGACCGGCAGTAGCGGGCTTTTGGAGGTGCTCACCCTGCGCCACATTCCCAGCCTATAAGATGCCTTGAAAAATCGGCTTGTTTCACCTACTTTCACAATCAGCTACAAACCATGAATACCGCACATCTCAAAACCCTCCTCGTTCTGCTGATCCTCAGTCATGGGTTCGCCTTTCGTGCCAGTGCCACTGAGATCATCAACGCCGGACCAAGCTTGAGCGTGGTCCAGGGGGATGCCGCCTCGTTTAACGCTCAGTTCTTCGATGCCGACGGCAACGGCGGCGTTGACATCCGCGCTGTGCATGTTGCTACAGGGCAAGTCATTGGGCAGTTCGTGCGCAGCGATGACACTGGTGATTTACGATGGACTTGTGACACTAGCACACTTCCCACCGGGACCAACCCAGTGCAGCTCATCGCTACGGACCCGGCCGGAGAGAGTGCCGTTGTGTCGATTTCATTGCAGATCAACCCGGCCACCTCGGTGCAGCATTGGCGGCAGACTTATTTTGGCAGCAGCCAGAACAGCGGTGCCGCAGTGAACAGCGCAGATCCAGACGGAGATGGCCTGAACAACTTTGCGGAATTTGCGTTTGGTCTGGATCCGAAAGCCGGCAACCCCGATGTGGGTAATCGTATTGAGAACATTGCAAGCGACGAAGGCAGGATGAGGGCGATGTTCCGACGCCGCAAAGACTATCAGAGTGCGGGGCTTAACTACATCTATGAGTTCAGCAACGACCTGCAGGGATGGGAGGCGAGCTCGTTGAGTCCGCAGGTACTGGGAGATGATGGCACGATGGAAAACCTAACTCTGGAGTTTCCCGTGCTGAGCAACGGCCAGCCCAGCCGGTTTTTCCGCACGCGTGTCCAGTAGTGCCGCCGTGCCAGGAGCCACTTGCGTCGCAATTCGATGATTGCTGCATTTGGCTGGTGACGAGATGTCTTCATCTTGCGCTTTCGCTTGGATTCATCCGGTAGAATAGTGGCTGCTAATGTCAGTCGGAAGCAGCCCATGCAGCACTCCTGTGCTCTTTTTGATCCACCGTCGTCTCGGGCCTGCCACCCGGGTCATGGCGGCATTGAAATTGGCTCGGCCTGAAGTGCTGCTTATCGCCGCAGACGGCCCGCATGATGATGTGAGGTGTGCAGAGGTGCGGGAGCAGATGCTAAGCGGCATCGACTGGCCATGTCAGGTGGAGACGCGATTCCTGGATGAACAGCTGGGCTGTCGAAATGCGGTCTCTGCCGCTTTGGACTGGGCCTTTGGTTTGCATGAGCAACTGATCATTCTGGAAGACGACTGCGTGCCGCATGCATGTTTCTTTGCATTTTGTTCAGCCATGCTGGATCGTTACAAAGATGAGCCTGAGGTAATGCAGATCTGCGGCAGCAATCTCACCAACATGCAGCCCGCTGGGCAGAGCTATTTTTTCTCGCGGTTTGGTCCCATCTGGGGTTGGGCCTCCTGGCGGCGCGCCTGGCAGGAATATGATGTCGAAATGAAAGCATGGAGTGCGCTGAGAAATTCCACGCAATTGCGCCAGCTCTGCCCTGAGCCCTTTGAAGCTGGCTGGCGTCATGAAGTCTTCAATGCGACATATCGAGGCGAAGTGGACACCTGGGACTATCAGTGGGCTTTTGCCAAGCTTCGCTGCAGCGGCCTGAACATCGTGCCTGCGTTCAATCTGGTGTCAAACATCGGCTTTGGACCAGATGCCACCCACACTACGAACCCAGCTGACCCACGAGCAGAAATGGAAACACAGGAGCTTGCTCCACCCTGGCGGCATGCAGACAAGATTATTGCGTGGCAGGAGGCAGACCGTGCTTATTTAACCCAGGTCGTGGGCCTCCCGGAAAGCATCTGGTCCGCCAAGGGGGTGCGGCGCAGCCTCCGCTCACTTTTCCAGCGATGAAGCGAGTTTGTCTCATCTCGACGGTGAATCACAACGTCGGCGACGACTTTGTGCGTGAAGGCATCCTTTGCCTGCTGCGTGAGCTGCTTGGCGAGGTCGAAGCCAAAGTCGTTCACAAACATTTTCCAGTCACAGTACGTGGCGAGCCGTGGCCGCAGTTGGATCGACTGACGCGGCAAGTGCCAAACTGGTTGAACTGGCGTACGCACATCGCCCGGGCGGCGGATATGCTGCCCGGCAATTCTGCGGCGGATCTCGTGCTGGGCAGTGACCTAGTCGTTCAGTGCGGTGCCCCGGTGTATTGGAAAAATGCTTGGTCCACCTGTGCGCAGACGGAATGGTTCGCGCCGCTCATCGAACAGCGGTGGATGAAGCTTGAACGAAGCGTGCCGCTGCTGAACCTGGGGGCCGGTTCCTGCCAGGCGTGGGGCAGTGAGGGCATGGAGATTGTCGAAGATGCCGAATGCCGGTCTTTCATTGACCGGTTCACGCGTTGGAGCGCACTGACCACTGTGCGCGATCCTTTGGCGCAGCGCATCGTGCGCGAGTGCGGGCATGAGGTGCCGCTGCTGCCTTGCCCGTCCATCTTTGCGCCTGGATCCCTGAGTTCGCAGACCGGTGTCGGAGAATACATCGCGCTCAATTACATGCCTCAGGGCGGACACTACGATCTAGCGGGAGAAGGAGCATACGCGCGGCAGCGCTGGGAGGACGTTTTTTGCAAGACGGCGCGTGAACTTGCGCGGCTGCATTCCTGTTTGCTGATCTGTCATGACCGTCAGGAGCATGAGGACGCGGAGCGCCTGCTGCCTGAGATTCCACGTTTTCATAGCGAGGACTGCCGGGAGTATCTGAGGGCTTATTCGCGTTGTCGCATCGCGGTGGTCAATCGGGTACATGGGGCCGTTGTCGCTGCGGCGATGGGCCGGCAGGTGCTGCTGACTGGCAACGATACCCGTCTGCTCACGGCAGTCGAAGTGCCGGGAATCATCATCCAGCCGTTGTCTGAGGCGCTGGACTCGTTCGCGGAGCGCGTGGCAGACCTGCTGAGCATGCCTGCTACGGCACCGCAGGTGGCATGGATTGAAACCGCAAGATTGCGTTATCTTGAACTGTTGCGATCCATCTTGCTGGCATGATGGACTGGCTACGATTCCTGCTATATCGACTGACACTGGCCGTTCTTCGGCTCGTGCCGCAGGGCACGGGGCGTGGCTATCGGCTGGTCATTATGAAGCTCGACCGCCTGGGAGATGGGGTGCTTGCGCTTGGAGCGGTGCATCTTTTGGTCAGGGAGTTCGGTGCTCGGGAGACGTTGCTCATTGTATCCTCTGTGGCCGAGGCTCTCTTCCGGCGGGAGTTTCCAGAGGTTGAACTGCTGGTGATGCCGCCCTTTTGCGAGCGTTTCTGGCCTGATTTCGTGAAAACCATGGTCCGGCATGCGCCGCAATTACGTGCGATCAAAGCGGATCATCTGGTCAGTCTGCGTCATCAGGCATCCGACTATCTGCACGCTATTGCAGCCATGGTGCAGGTCCAGCAGGTGCATGCCTCCGAGTGGATCAAATCCTGGGAACGCGTCTGCCTGAGGTTCCCTCAAGGCCACCTTGTGACCTACCCAGAGAAGACAGCGGAAGGTTGTCTGGAACTCGAGGCGCACCGCCGGGTGGTGCAGAGCGTGCTCGGTCATCCCGTGGCATTTCATGACATTCTGCCAGCCTTGCTGGCCTGCGCTGCTGGAGACAGCACTACGCTGCTGGTTTGTCCGATGACAGGCAGCGAAATTCGGCAGTATCCGCCGGTGAGCCTGATTAAAGCGGTGGAGTTGTTTTTGCAAAATGTCCCCGGCTTGCAAGTGACCTTTTGTATTCCTCCGGGAGTGGATCGTACTCCCTGGGAGCATGCAGTGCGGGAGGCAGGCCTCACACCGGTGGTGGACTGGGTGCAGCCGGAGGAATTGGAAGGGCTGCTGCAGCTCATCCGTGACGCGCGGCTGGTGCTGGCACCTGATTCAGCGCCTGCGCATCTGGCGGCTGCCATGAACAAGCCTGGCGTGTTTTTGCTGGGAGGCGGACATTACGGCATGTTTGCCCCCTGGCGGAGCAGCACGCTGCAGGTCTGGCTGAATCACCCCATGAACTGCTATCAATGCCAATGGAAGTGCATTCATCCCGAGCCATTTTGCATCACGCACATTTCACCGTCTGCCATCGCGGCGGCCCTGCAGGAGGTTCATGCCGCAGCAGTTGGAGCGGTCTGATTTTTCAGGGCAAAAAAACAATCTGAGTAGCTCGCATTGGTGGTCAGAAAAACGGGCTGCTCGTAGTGCTCCTCAAGCAGGAGCTGCACAGCCGCGAGGTTTTCATGGCGGACTTCCACACAAATGGCCTGCGGCAAAAAGCGTTGCAAATCCAACCCGCGCAGAGCTGAGACTTCGGCACCTTCCACATCCAGGCTGAGCAGGTCGAAGTCGGGTGGTGTGTCGGATTCAGCAAGTACATCGGTCAGAGTGCGGACCGGTGCTTCGACAAATTGTTCCAGTGGTGGCAACCCTTGTCCTCGGAGGCCTGCGTTAGCGCGAGAATGTTCCGTGGCGGCATCACCCATGGCGCCGCAGACCATGGTCATGAGGCCGGCGTGGCGCAGACGGACGGTGCGGCCGGCATCTTCAGGAGCGCCAAGAACACAGGAGATCACGGTCGATTCTTTGCGGCGCTGTCGGCAGCGGCTGGCAAGTTGCGGCAGGGGCTCGATCAATACGCCACGCCAGCCCTTCAGCTTGGCGAAGTAATAGGTGTTGCTCTGCTGGAAGCCATCATAGGCACCGGCCTCGACAAACCATCCACCATGGCATGGCAGCAGGCATTCGAGTTTTTCATCCAGTTGGTTCAGCGCCGGGCGAGAAAGCCAGCCGATGCGAAGAAATTCCAGCACAGGCCTGACCAAATTGATGAGCCGATCGCGCCGCGAATAGATGGAGCGGTAGGGTAGCTGCTCTGAGTTCACGCCGGTTGCACTAGGTTGCCGTACACTGAGTCTGCCCAAGGACCGCCACGATGCGGCGCCGCACACTGCTGACGCGTGAAGATGGATGTGCACCACGTGTAGCTGTTGACGGGGCCAAAACCATGAAAATCGACCTGCATCATCCCCTGCGAACGCAACCAGGAGCAGAGGGGTGCGTACCAGTCGGAATTGTCGAGTATGAGCAGTCCATGCTCTGCCAGAAATGGGAGTGCTGCTTTGGCGCACTCCGGGCGAAGCAGGCCGTCAACGACGAGCACCTCGAACCCCCGCCCTTCCTGCAAAGGTGTTTCCACATAAGCCGTTCCCTCCACCGGGCCAATCAGGCGCAAATTTTCTGGGGCTTGGTCCCGAATCATTTGAGCCCACTGTTCCCGTGCCTCGACCGTGGTGACCGTTTTGGCTCGTGCCGCCCACCACAGGGAGCTTTGTCCGCCGCCGTATTCGAGCACGTTCGTTTGGGAAAAGTCGAGCTGGGAGAGGTAGTCCAGCGCAGGGAAGGTGATCCATGGCACGGGCCGGCCTTGGCCGTCCACCGGCAGCCCTGTGCGGATGCTCTGCCACAGCGCCCGCTTAACGAACAAGGTGCGTATGATTACCAGTGCTTTGCCAGCATGTGGAAAAAAGTGGTGGAACGCACGCTCAAGGAGGGTCATCAGCGGCATTAATCTCTGCTTGCGGCGCTTCTCGCAAGCTTCTATTTGCAGCCGATGGGGTTCGAGTCCAACCAAGTAGTCTCAGCGGAAAATGTGTGGATAGTCATTCCAGTTCACAACCGACGCACTACCACGGCGCGGTGTCTGGGACATTTGAGCGAGCTGGGGGTGCTGGCATGGGCGCAGGTGCTGGTGGTGGATGATGGATCATCAGATGGGACGCGGAGCATGCTGGAGCATGACTTCCCCAGTGTGCAGTTCGTGGCAGGAGATGGTCAGTTGTGGTGGAGCGGGGCGATTCGGATTGGCATGGAAGCGGCCATCCAGAGCGGAGCGTGTTGCATCGTCTGGCTGAATGATGACACGCAGCCGCAGAGCGGAGCTTTGGAGCGTCTGGTAAAACTCGCGGCAGAAAGGTCTGCCATCTGCGGCGGGGTCTCACGCACGTCCGCAGCAGCTTTTGTGTATTCAGGCGGAGTTATGCGCAGGCGCTGGCCCGAGCGCTTGAAATCAGTCCCAGGGATCGAGGCCGATCCGCTGCCCGTGGAGTGGCTGCATGGCAACATGGTCGCCATTCCGGCCGCAGTCTGGCGCAGAATTGGGCTGAATGAATCCTGCTGGATGAAGCACACGTTTGCTGACATCGAATACACCCTGCGAGCCCATCGGGCAGGAGTTCCGGTGTTGCTGGTTCCTGCGGCGCAGGCGGCGGCTGAATACAATGATTCGGCTTCCTACTGGTCCTGGACTGATCCGCGACTGTCTTGGTGGGATGTGCTGGCTGGTTTCAGCAGTCCGAAAGTGTGGTGGTACCTTCCGGGATTGGCTTATTTCAAGCTCATTACTGCAGGTGGCGCGGGCGCGTTTGACTGTATTTGGGTGGGTGTCAAGGCGCTGCTGCTGGGCATTTATAAAGGTCTTCCAATCCGCTGGTTGACACTAAATATTAATCAGACCAATGACATGTATTGAATGAGTGAACCATCAACCAGCCACTGCCAGCGCCACCCGTTTGTGGTCTTTGGTCCTGATTGGGGAAGACACCCATCCACGAGTCAGCATCTTTTCAGCGAGCTGCTTGATTCAAATTCAGTCATCTGGGTCGAGACTGTGGGGCTGCGCCTGCCGAGACTGAACCTGCGGGATCTGCGGCGGAGCTGGCAGAAACTCATGGATTACTGGACTGGGAGGCGGCGGCATGCAGCGTCTGCGCAGCCCAGTCTCATGGTAGTTTGTCCGCTGACACTGCCCTTCACTCAATATCACTGGGTGAGGCGGTTCAATCTGTGGCAGATTCAGCGCTCAGTAGCCAGGGCATGCCAGCGGCTGGGGTTCGTGCAGCACACACTGGTGGTGACGGCACCCAGCCACTGTGATGTGGTCGGCAGACTGGGGGAGCGGCTGAGTATTTTCTACTGTCCTGACAACTATGCCCTGTGGCCAGGCATGAACGCACAGCAGGTTCTGCGCATGGAGCAGGAATTGACCGAGCGAGTGGATGCCATCGTGGCGGTTTCTGACTATCTCGGAGAGAGGTTCAAAGCCAGCGGCAAGCCGGTGCTGGTGCTAACGCAGGGGGTGAACGCAGCGCATTTCGCGCGCTCTTTGCCACCGCAGAATTCCGGGCGGTTTGAGGTCGTGTATTTCGGCATGATCGATGCACGACTGGATCTGGATTTGCTGGTCGATCTGGCGCAGCGTCTGCCGCAGGTCGTCATCCGTATGATTGGACCGGTGCTCGTCAATCCCGCCAGGCTGCGCGAACTGCCGAATGTCAGACTGGAACCGCAGGTGCCGTTTGCCGTGCTGCCGACATCGTTGACCACGGCGGATCTGTTCATTCTGCCATTCATGTTGAACGAGCTTTCGAAAAGCTGCAGCCCGCTGAAAATTAAAGAGTACCTGGCCTGCGGCCGTCCAGTGGTGGCCACGGCAGTTCCTGAAGTCGAGCGGCTCGCGCCATACGTGCATGTGGCCAGGGACCGGACGTCATTTGTTCAGGCCATTTCTGCGGCCTCAGAAGGCAGGCTGTCGTTCGATGCTGAAGCGGTGAAGTCGATGATCTCCAGGGAAGGATGGGACGCCAAGGCGCAGGAGTTCATGCGATTTGTGGAATCGCAGCAGTCCCGCCCTTGAGGCCAATTTTCCGCCGCTGACGGCAGGATGAATTCGGAAATACCAGACCTATCACGAATGCTGGTAAACCAGTAGGAGGCCTTTTTCCCACCAAACGCGCATGACAGGCATCTCAAAGCTCAGCTTCCAGCGGCTGTCTCCAGACTGCATGGCGGCCAGGAGCAGTCGCAGATGGGCCGGGCGCTGTGCCTCCGGTATGGACAGGTCCACAAACACGCGGGTTACGCCCGTTTTGTCGAGATGATCCAGCAGTTCAGGCACACTGCTGACCGCCACCGCATAGCCACGTCCCATCCAGTCGCTGGAGGACAGCTCCTTGCTGCCGCGATAGACGCGCAGCAGGGAAGGTGAGCGCTGCGGGCAGGCAAAAGCCGCTGCGGCGATGACCGCGCCTTCGCCGTTTGGATCGGAGGCCACCAGCCAGTTTTGCTTCGCTTCGCCTTGCCTTGGCACGCCGGAGCGTAATACCGCCGCATCAAAGCCATGCACGTCCTTCGTCGGCCAGATGTCGGCATTCAGCAGCGGCAGCAGTGCAAAGCCAATCAGCAGCACCGGTTGGGCCCAGCGCTCCAACTTCACCGGCCAGGGGAGAAGTGCCAGACCGTAAGCTGCAGCCAGTATGACCGGCGGTGCCAGCGTGAGCAGGTAACGGGTGCTCAGTCCCACTGGAACGAGCAGCAACACCAGCGTCATGCCCACCGACATCGCGAAGAGCGATGCCTGAACAGGATCGAGCGCCCGCTGTCGCCAGCCCGTCACGAGGCTGTGAACCACTCCGGCCATGGCCAGTAGGGTCAGCGGCCAGCCAAAGACTGCGGGCATCCCTTTGAGATAGAACGGCACCGCCTGCACGAAATACTGCGCCGGGGTGAGTAGCGTCATGCCTTCCTTGGAGATGCCGGTAGAGTAGATCATCCAAGGGCCAGCCAAAATCGCCACTGGCACGGCCGCGCACCACCATGACCAGGTGAAGATCAACCGCCAGCGACCGGCCAGCAGCGTGCCCAGCGGCGGCAGCAAACAGAGGCCCATGCCGGAGCCTTTCGTGAGAATGGCCGCAGCGGCCACGCAGCCCCAAATGAGCGCCCTGCGAACCGTGGGGTGCTGCAGATACCAGGCCCAGAGCATCACCGCCCAGACACACAGCGTCGCCAGCAGAATGTCAGACATGACATGCAGGGTCAGTTTCAGCGCCAGCGGCAGCAGGAGCAGGCTCAGGCTTGCGACGGCGGCAGACACCGGTTTCAAAAAACGACAGCCTATGAGGTATGTCAGCGCGGCGAGCAGAGACAGTGTCAATGCCTGAAAGACCTGCAGGGTGCTCACACTGTTGTGCACCAGCAGCAGAGGAGCGGTCAGCACATAATACAGAGGCGGATAGTGTCCCAGAGCAACGCGGGGAAAATCAGCGTAGTAGGCTTTGGCGAAGTGCATTGGATGCTGGCCAAGGCCGCTGCCCAGATAGTCCCGCAGCATCAGCGAGGTGACTGCATGCGCCGCCTCATCGGGATCGCCACCCAAATCGGAAGAGAATCCGCCGGCCCCAACCGCAAAAGCAAGGGTGAAAAGGATGGAAGACGCAAGCACCAGTACCAGCAGTTTGGTGGCAGTACCAGCGCCCGGTTTGAATTGATTTTGACAGTTGGACATCGGCAGTGCCTTCAAAAACATGTGGCATGGCGGCATGTAAAGCAAAGATTCGTCCACGGACGGTGAATATGTGCTGGCAGTCATTTTTGTGCATTGCATAAAGCTGCGGCATGACTATTCGCAGGGATGACGACAGCCCAGTCTGACATCTCCGCCACTTCCTCGCGCCGGTCCGCCTTCTATGGACTCATCGGCAGCGGATTGGTGGGGCGTGATCCTTTCGACCGCCGGAGTTTCTCCGGCATCAGCTATTATTTTTTCAAGGAGTGCGAACGCCAGGGGCTGCTGCTGGGGGCTGCGGGATGTGAACTGGAGGGCTGGCGCAAGTGGCTGCTGCTGGCGCTCAGCTATCACCGTCAGAAGGCGCTGTGGCGCATGCGCTACTATCTCGATTCGCGTTATCGCGATCAGTTGACGCACATTCTGGCCCGGAAACTTCCAACGGATCAGAATATTGGCACGCTGCTCCAGATCGGTGCCATGTTTGATGGTGGGCAGTTGCTTCAAAAGAGTGCCTATTGTACGTCCTATCACGATGGCAACATCGCCATGCGCCTGCGCAGCCCCTATGGCGCACGTGGTTTTGACGAACGTCGGGCGACCCAGGCGCTGGCATACGAGCGCAAAGTGGCGCAGAAGATGGACCGGGTGTTTGTCATGGGGGACTACCTCGCCAAGTCCTTTGAGGAGGATCTGGGTGTCTCACCGCACCGGATCATCAACATCAGCCATGGGGCCAATCTGGACGAGATACCCACACCGGATCCGCAGAAGAACTATGCTTCATTGGAAGTGCTGTTTGTCGCGGTGGAGTTCGAGCGCAAAGGCGGGCGTGTGCTGCTGCCGGCCTTTCAGCGCGTGCGTCAGCAGGTGCCTGGAGCGGTGCTGCACGTTATCGGCACGCGCGGGGAGCCGCCTGCGGATCTGCCGCTCGAAAACGTCCGGTGGCACGGTTTCATGCGCAAAGAAGTGCCTGCGGAGGCGGCGGTCATTGAGGACTTGTACCGTCGCTGCTCGGTCTTTGTGCTGCCGTCTTTTTATGAGCCGTTTGGCATCTCAGTGTCTGAGGCCATGCTGTATGGCATCGCGCCTATCATCACCGGTGAATGGGGCGTAGCGGAAAAAGTCGTCCCCGGTGTCTCCGGCCTCCATGTGAAAGCCGGGGACGAAGATGGCCTTGCCGCCGCCTTGCACGAGCTGCTTAGCGATCCCGTCAAAGCCGCGGCCTACGGCAAAGCCGCACGCCGGCGCGGCCTCGACCACTTCACCTGGCCCGCCGTCGTCACTAATCTCGGCAACGCCCTCGACGCCATGCATCAGGAACCCTCTCTCAGCAGCCTGCGCCAGTAGCCCTGGACAACTGGACTTTCACCCAGATCATTTAGATAAAGCTAAACGATATTGACGGCCCCCGACCAGCTTGTCGTTTTTGTTGCAAACCGGGCATATTCACTGCTTTACAGCCTTGGTGAAATACGCTAACAGCGTTTAGCTTTTTCTAAACAATGCCCGCTGTCGCCGACTCCCACAAGCACCGGACCGACCCGCCTTCGCGCTCGCCGGGGGCATGGAATCGCGAGGTCGCACGTTTCATTGAGGCCAGCGGTGCTACCACGCATTCCTTTGGTCTCGGTCGCCTGATCGGCAGGCTTTTTGCTCTGCTCTATCTCACTCCCGAGCCAATGTGTCTCGATCAGATCGCCAAAAAGCTCAAAATTAGCAAGGCCAGCGCTAGCATTACCGTCCGCCAGCTCGCCGCGTGGCATGCCGTCCACAAGGTGGAGAAACTCGAAGACGCTGGCCGCCGTGACTTCTATCAGGCAGAACTCAGCTTCGGAGTCATTCTGCGCAATGGCCTTCTGCCCAGCCTGCAGAAAAAGCTGCGCTCCGCCGGCGTACAGATTGACCGTACCCTCGGTGTCTCTCCCTCGCAGGCTGATCTGCGTGTAACCTCAGACGCCACCAGCGATCACCAGAAGGAGATCTGCCACAGGCTCCGCCTCGCGCGCGGCCTCTATCAGAAAGTCAATGCGCTCTTCTCCAACCCCTTGGTGGAGCATCTCCTTTAACCCAGCTTTATGCCGCCGCCTGGCGGCAACGTTGCATACCCTCGTGCGCAACAACCTCATCTCAGCCTCCAAGCCACCGGTTTTTGCAACCGAGGGCGGCAGCGTGCCCGAAGTGGCTACTGGCCGCGCCGGTTCATCTTTTTGAATTACAACATGTCGCAGACCACACCGGAACTAGCCACAGCAGCAGAAGAAGAATGGGACATGGTCATCCGTGCCCGTTCCGGATGGTTTAATCTTCACCTCCAGGACCTCTGGCATTACCGCGACCTCCTGAGCATGTTTGTCTGGCGGGATTTTGTCGCGGTTTATAAGCAGACCATCCTCGGCCCCATCTGGTTCTTCATCCAGCCCCTGCTAACCACTGCCACCTTCACCATCATCTTCAGCGGAGTTGCCAAACTCTCCACAGACGGACTCCCGCCGCTCCTCTTCTATCTCGCTGGCACCACCCCGTGGAACTACTTCGCCACCTGCCTGACCAAGACCTCCACTACATTCAAAGACAATGCCAGCCTCTTCGGCAAAGTCTATTTCCCACGGCTCATCACGCCATTGTCCGTGGTCATTTCCACCCTCATCCAGTTTGTCATCCAGTTCGCCTTGCTCGGCATTGCCCTCGCCTGGTTCATCTGGCAGGGCAGGGACATCAGGCCCGACTACGCCAGCATCTTTCTAGGCACCCCGGTGCTCATATTGATGTTGGGCTGCCTCGGTCTTGGTTCCGGCATCATCATATCCTCCCTCACTACAAAGTACCGGGATCTCGGCTTCCTCGTCACCTTCGGCGTCCAACTCGCCATGTATGCCACTCCCGTCGTTTATCCACTCTCCATCGTGCCGGACAAATATCGCTTTTGGATCGAGCTCAATCCTATGACCGGCATCGTTGAAGCCTTCCGCGCATTGTATCTCGGCGCCGGCACCTTCTCCTGGCTGCTCCTCAGCTACTCCGCCTTGGTCACCGGGGTCCTACTCTTCCTCGGCATCATTGTATTTAATAAGGTTGAAAAATCCTTCATGGACACCGTCTGATGAGCACTCCTGTCATTCGCGCCGAAGACGTCTCCAAGCTCTACCGCCTAGGTGAGGTTGGCACCGGCACTATCCAGCACGACATCAATCGCTGGTGGCATCGCATTCGTGGCAAGGAGGATCCCTATGCCAAGGTCGCCGCCGTCAACGACCGCACCCGCAAAGAGAAAAAGTCCTCCCACGACGATTACGTCTGGGCTTTGAAAGACGTGAGCTTCGAGGTCCGGCAGGGCGATGTTCTTGGCATCATCGGTCGCAATGGCGCAGGGAAGAGCACCTTGCTAAAGCTACTTTCACGCGTCACCTCTCCCTCATCCGGCTCCATCAAAATCAAAGGGCGTATCGCCTCCCTCCTGGAGGTCGGTACCGGCTTTCATCCAGAGCTCTCCGGCCGGGAAAATATCTTTCTTAATGGTGCAATCCTTGGCATGCGCAAGCAGGAAATCATTTCCAGGCTGGATGAAATCGTGGATTTTTCCGGCTGCTCCGCCTACCTAGACACCCCGGTGAAGCGCTACTCTAGCGGCATGTATGTGCGCCTCGCCTTCGCCGTCGCCGCCTATCTCGAACCCGAGATACTCATTGTCGATGAAGTGCTCGCGGTCGGTGACGCCGAATTCCAGAAGCGCTGTCTGTCCCGCATGGACAAGGTGTCCAAACTCGGCAAGACCGTCATTTTTGTCAGCCATAACATGAGTGCCATGCAGTCCCTGTGCACCTCCATCTTGCGCATCTCCAATGGCGAGGCCGGTGTTAAAAGCCGTAACGTCGAGCAGGAGATCAACAACTATCTCCATGACTGCCGCACCGCCCAGCCCTCCTTCCCGGTGGAATTGCAGGACGGAATGCGCATTCTCGGCTTGGAGATCGCACCTGCCATCTTCCCTACTGGCCAGTCCACCATGCTCACGTTTGAGGTGGAACTTCCCATCGCGACCACCATCACCGACTTTGCCCCGGTCATTTACAATCATGCTGGCGTCAGGATCGGCATCATGGATGGACGCAACAAGCTCGGCCTTCCTCGAAGCTTCGCCCCAGGCCGCCATTGTTTGCAGTTCAACACCGGGCCAGTACCGCTACTGCCGGGAGACTATGTCGTAGGACTCTATCTCCGCACCCTCTCCGCCTGGGTGAATCACGAAAATCTGGGAGACTTTCAGCTCACCTCCGAAACCGGGATGGAGATTACCAACTATCCCGCAGAGCACATCGGCAACCTAAACATGAGCTATTCGGCTGCGATACTCTGAACACCTGCTCCTGACACCCTTATGGCTTACTCCAAATTCAAGGTCGTTCGCGGACTCCAAAAAGTCCTGTCTGGCAAGCTGCCCGACTTTCTCTTTCCTCTGGTCGAAAAAATCCGTTACCGCGAATGGCATCGCCTCGAGCGCGGCGAAATCACGGAGATCGTCTGGCCCGTAGGCGCCGGTGCCAGCCTCCGTTTGCACAAAGACTCCTTTCTTTGCCGCCCAATCGTCCGTGGCAAATTCGAACTCGGCGAGCGCACGCTCCTCGCCCGCCTGCTGAAACCCGGCGATGTGTTTGTGGACGTCGGGGCCAACATCGGCCTCTTCGCGGTGATCGCCGGGAAATGCGTCGGTCCGCAGGGACTCGTGCTCGCGGTGGAGCCATCCCTGCCCACTTGCAAAATTCTCCAATCCCAGATCGACCTCAACAAGCTGCAGAATGTAAAAATCTGCCAAGTCGGTGTATCGAAGGAAAGCGGCGAGCTGGAATTATTTCAGGGCACGAATATCAACGATACCTTCAACAGCTTCAGCCCGCCCATTTGGGAAGGTGAATACACCCCGACCAAGGTTCCCGTAGTAACCTTCGACACCCTGGTTGCGCAGCATCTCGCAGGGCGACCAGTCCGGCTCGTCAAGATCGACACCGAAGGCTGGGAATGCCAGGTGCTAGCCGGCGGCGGCTCCATATTCGCCTGCCCGGACGCCCCGGAACTGATCATCGAATTTTGTGACAAGGCACTGCTCGCCAGCGCTTCTTCTTGTGAGGCGCTTTACAATGCCCTACGCTCCCTCGGCTACACCACCTTCGTGATTGATATGGAAAACGGCATGCTGCAGCCGCTCAACCAGTCCAGGGAGTTCGAGTACGCGAATATTTTTGCGACCAAAAGCCCCGCCCGGCATCGCAGTTTCATCGTGTCTTGAAGGGTATCTTCTACAATGCCTCTGGCTGTAACCGATGACTTTGTTTCAAATATCAGGCGGGCTGGGCAACCAGTTGTTCCAGTACGCCATGGCGCGCAGGCTGGCCCTGCGGGGAGATGGCATCCTGCATGCGGACCTTTATCAGCTCGGCCTGCAAATGCAGCCTCCGCGACAATTCCGCCTTGACCGCTTCCATGCGCATGTCCTGGCCCTCCCTTGGTACTGCGTTTGGCATTACAGCAAGAGGGAGTTCCTGGACCGGCTGGTGCGCCTCTCTCTGCCGAAAAAACTCGCACTCAGACTATTGTCTCTTGCTGCCCGTCGGGGCTTCAAGTCTCCCTGTACCTATCGCTTTGGTGCCTGTGTCCCCGGGCGGCCAAAGCCCATGCTGCAAATCGGCAGGGTGGTCTCTGAGCGGCAGTTCCACTTTGATCCGGAGGTGCTGGATCTATCTGGAGACCTG
>Ga0114968_10001905_pt1 | contig 16060 bp, 13 predicted proteins | sample M_130807_EF_Meta_FD_87020 | JGI IMG/M metagenome (GOLD analysis project Ga0114968, IMG submission 87020) | Freshwater microbial communities from Lake Montjoie, Canada to study carbon cycling - M_130807_EF_MetaG | ecosystem: Environmental > Aquatic > Freshwater > Lake | place: Lake Montjoie...
ACCTGGACATCATCGCCACGCCCATGGACTTTTTGGGCATCAACTATTACTCACGCTCGGTGGTGCGGGCCGAGGGCCAATGGGACGTGCACAGCAGCGGCCTGCCACTGACGGACATGGCGTGGGAAATCTATCCCCAGGGCCTGACCGAGTTGCTGCTGCGACTGCACCGCGACTACCCGGTGCCCACCATGTTGATTACCGAAAACGGCGGGGCGTTTAAAGATCCGCTGACGCAAGGCCGAATCCACGACGCTGATCGGCAGCACTACCTGCAAACCCATATCGCCGCCGTGCAGGCCGCCATGGCGCAGGGCGTCAATATGGGCGGCTACATGGTCTGGAGCCTGATGGACAATTTTGAATGGGCATCGGGCTACGCCAAACGCTTTGGCATTGTGCACGTCGACTACGCCACGCAAAAGCGCACGCTCAAAGACAGCGCCTTGTGGTACCGCCAGTTTTTAGGCGCCCAAGCGCCAGCGCAGCGCGCTGCCTAAGCCGGCCCCGCAGACAAAGGACAAGCGCATGGGATCAGTCACCCTACAAGGCATTCGCAAGAGCTACGGCGCCAGCGAAGTCATCCGTGGCATCGATATTGCTGTGCAGGACGGCGAGTTTTTGGTCTTCGTTGGCCCTTCGGGTTGCGGCAAATCGACCACCTTGCGCATGATTGCGGGCCTGGAGAGCATCAGCGCGGGCGAGCTGCAAATTGACGGCGTGCGCGCCAACGACTTGCGCCCGGCAGACCGGGGCGCTGCCATGGTGTTTCAAAGCTATGCCCTCTACCCGCACATGACGGTGGCCGAGAACATGGGTTTTGCCCTCAAGATGGCCGGCGTGGACAAAGCCCAGCGCGAGCGCCAGGTGCAGCAGGCGGCCGATACATTGCGCATGGCCGATTTGCTGCAACGCTACCCCAAAGAGCTTTCGGGCGGCCAGCGCCAGCGCGTAGCCATTGGCCGGGCCATTGTGCGCAAGCCCAAAGTTTTTTTGTTTGACGAGCCACTCTCCAATTTGGATGCCGCGCTGCGCGTGGATATGCGCGTAGAGCTGGCCCGCCTGCACAAAGAGCTGGGCACCACCATGATTTACGTGACCCATGACCAAGTGGAGGCGATGACCCTGGGCTCGCGCATTGCCGTGTTTAACCAGGGCCGCATAGAGCAGCTTGGCGCGCCGCTGGAGGTTTACAACCGGCCCGCCAATACCTTTGTGGCCAGTTTCATGGGCGCGCCCAAAATCAATCTGGTCGAACGCCCCGTGGCCTCAGCGCCTCTGTCGCACCAGGCTTTATGGGCCGCATTGGCGGGTGCCGACCGCATGCACGTGCAGCACATCGGGGTTCGCCCGGAACATTTGCAAGTGCATGCGGGTGGTGCGGGCGTGGCCGCCACGGTAGTGCTCGCTGAGCATTTGGGCGACGCGTCCATTTTGCACATGCGCGTGCAGGGCGTGGCCGCGCTGCTCAAAGCCAAAGTGGCTGCTGAGCAGGCGATCCAATCCGGCAGCACCGTGTTCTTGCGTGCCGAGCCGCAGTGGGTGCTGGCCTTTGATGCGGCTGGCCAGGCGGTTTAGCAGGCCCGCCCCATGCTCTACTTAGACCAATAAATCGCGTCGATTTTCAGGCGCGTCGTCACGTTGGCGCTGTTGCCGGTCACCGCGTAGCGGTCGGCAATCACGAACACGCTTTGCACCTTGCTCATGTCCAGCTTGGCCTTGTTCGGGTCGGTCATGCCGTAGGCCATGGCGCCGCGCGGGGTGATGTCCTTGATCGGAATGGACACCTCGTGCCATTTGCCATCGTTGACGTAGCCGTACTGGCCGCTGCTAATGGGCAGGTAGACGTCAAAGGCGCTGCCTGCGGCTGCAGAGCCGGTAAAAAAGCCGATCTCCAACTTGCCCGCATAAGTCGTGTTGATGCTGAAATTAAGGCGGCCGCTGGCGCTGTTGAAGTTACTCAGGTCCTCGGTGCTGGTGGGCAGGCCCAAGGCCAGGCCCCAGCCCCAAACCGCAGGTTTAGGCGTGATGTCAATGCCATTGCCCAGATCGATGGTGGCCGCTGCATCAGCGGTTTGCGCATAGCCCGCCGTAGCGCCGCTGTCCCAGGCGTCAAAGCGCGGCAGTTCGCCAGGACGTGCTTCGCCGGCAGTCAGTGTGTCCATGTAGGCGCTGTAGCGGTTGGCTGTCACCGTGCCACGCGTGACCGGGGCGATGTAGTACAGCGCCTGAGCATCAGTACAGCTATTGGTCTCGGGCGTCAGAGTCGGGTACAGGTCTTTGATGGCGCAGCGCGGTTGGCGGCTGACGTTGAACAGACCAAAAGCGTTGTCGCTGCCTTTCCAGGGTTCGTCAAAGGCTTCGAAATAGACGATGGCTTTAGGCGCGGTGCTGGTTTTTGCCCAGGCGTTTAAGCGCTCCAGGTACATGCGTTGGTTGGCCGGGCTGGCGCGTCCGGTCTCGCCATTGGCCGGCGCAGCTTTCCAGCCGGTCTCGCCGATCACGATGGGCAGGGCGCTAAAGCCCGTGTTATCGAGCTGGGTGCGTGCCGCCGCATAGTCGGCCTTGGCTTTGGCGATGGCCGCGTCCATCATGGCGACAGCGCGTTGGTCTGCGGGGACGGCCGTTTGCATCCAGTCCCAGGTGTTGTAGGGTGTATCGAGCAGTGGGTAGGTGTGCAGGGCCACAAAGTCGATGGTGTTGAGCACCGGTTTGGGGTCGTTGGGTTCACCGGCGGACCGGGCAAAGAAGGACCAGCTGTCATCGGTGGTGACGGGCTGGGTAATCTGGTTGCGCACGGCACTGATGTAGCCGGCCATCAGCGCTGGGCTGGTGGGTACAAAAGACCAGCTCACCATGGTCTCGTTACCCACGCTGACGGCCAAAACGAGGGACGGGTAGCTCTTGGCCAGCACCACGGCGCGTGCCACCTCGGCGGCATTGAAGCTGCGGCTGTTGGCCTTTTGTGCTTCGGTAATGTAGGGGCTGCTCTCGCTCAGGATGTAGGCGCCGAGCATCACTTTGATGTCCAGGCTGGGGTTGGCTGCCAGCAAGCGCAGTACCCGCGAAGCTACCGCGTCCGAGCTGTCAAACAAGCGGATCAGCTTGAAGCCGCCCGCCGAGAGCAGGTGCAGGTCTTGCAAAACCATGGCGTCGGTGATGACTTCGGTGTCGCGGTTGCTGCTGCGGTAAGGCGAATATGCCACGGCTTTGCGACTGCTTAATTCGGGGCTGAGCGTGCGGGTGGCGACACCGGTGCCGGGCACCACGCCGCCGCCGCCGCAGGCGAGCAAAACGGCAACCAATCCGGCGCTCAGTGCGCCGCGCATCCACTGTTGGGTATTTTTAAACATGCTGAGAGTTTTCATGAAAGAAGGTGCACAAAGTCAGGCGGTAGGCCGGGCATCAAAAGGTGTAAACCGCACCCAGGCCGAGCCAGTTGCCGTCTTGCGTTACGCGTGGGTCCACACCCCAAAAGGCGGTGTTTCCGGGCATGGACATGGGGGAGAGGCCCAGGCGCCCAAAGCGCACCATGCCGGCAAATCCATAGAGCTGTAGTCCCTCGCCCATGTCGTAGTTCAGGCCGATGGTGCCGGCCAAGGCGTCGTTGCTTTGGCCACGTTCGGCGGGGTTGTCGGTTTTGGCTTTGCCCAGGTAGACCACACCGCTGGAGGCCGTCCAGGCGCCCATGCGGTAGCGCGCGCCGGCGCTGACGTCGACCGACGTGGCCGCGTAGCCGGGGTTGGGCACGCCGGCCAGCTGGGTGTCCCAGGCGACATTGAACATATTGTTCCAAAGCCCTTGCGCGCCGGTGGTGAGTTGAATCGCGTGCGCACCGCTCCAGCGGTTGGCGCGCAGGCCGCCCGAGAGCTCTATTTGCGAGGTCAACTGGTAGCGCGCCATCACCATGGCGATGCTTTGGCCCGAGCCGCCCAGCTTGCTGTCAAATTCGGCGGAATCGGTCAGCCCGGAAAAGGGCGCATGGCCCCAGGCCACAGGCTTGCCGTTGCGCGTGTCCTGGTAGATGCCGTCGACGACCAAATCACCCTGGTGGTATTGCGCGTACAACTCTAAAAAGGCGGGCTTGTTGGCGCTGAAGTTGGTGTTGCCCCGGTCGTAGGTGGCCTCGAGTACCAGGTCGCCGCTTAGCACATCCAGCGGGCGGGTGGTCACGCGCACGGCGTTGCCCAGCATGCCGTAGCCTGCGCCGCTGCCGCCCCATTCGTTGGACAGGCCGATGTTGGTGCCGTAGGGGTAGTCGGCCACGCTCCAGCCGCGGGCGGTCATGCTGCCGATGGCGATACGGCCATAGTCCTCATGGCTGATAGCCACGTTTTTCTCATACCAAATATTGGGGTCAAACGCCATGTCTAGCATGCCGTCGCGTAAGCGCTGGCTCAGTAGCGCTGAGAATTTGTAGCCACTGCCCAGGTTGTAGTTAGCGCCTAGCCAGGGCTGAAACAAGGTGACCGTGGTGTTGCCCGTTTTGTACTCACGCCCGGGCACCACCTCGTCGGCCCAAATGCGTTGCTTGTCCTCGCTGGGAAAGCGCGCGCAGGCATTGCACTGGTTGCTGGCGCGGCTGCTTTCCACTTTGGCAAAGCCGGTCAGCGTGAACATGCCATCGGGCCCAAAGTCGATAGCGTGGCTTACCGAGGCCCCGCAGGCCAGGGCTGCAGCCAAGGCAGATTGCAGCAAAGTGGTACGGGTAGGGGTGAAGGTGGATGCAAAGCTCATGGTCATAGAAATCTGAAATTTGTGAAAGCGCTTTCACGGTAGCTTAATGATGCAACTATTTTGCATCCTGGTAGCTAGGGGTTTCCCCTAGGTTGCCGTCCTGACCCGCGCAAAGTGAGGCTGTGGCCCGTGCTATGGATTACCCTAGTGCCTTAAATCTGAAAGCGCTTTCATAATCGCGCCTGACGATTACCACTTTTGCGCCGTCCGATGTGGGCTGGCGCGCTTTGCACAGGATTTGCCATGGCCTTCTCTCGCATTGTTTGTATCACCTGCCTGGCGCTGGCCGGGGCCGCTCCCAGCGCCCATGCCCAGCTCGAAAAAGTAGGCGCTGGCGCCTATTCGCTCGCGCCCAAAGCGGCCGACCGTGCCGTGCCGGCGGCGCCTTACCGCACAGAGGCCATGCGCCAGCGTGCCGCGCCCAGCAACCAGTGGTACTCCGCGCTGGTCTACAGCGCCAAGCCCGAAGTCTTGTTTGCGCACCCGCTAACCATCTTGCCGAGCACGGCGGGCATCGAGTTTGCGCTGCCCTCCAAAACCGTGGTGCCCACCGAGCGCCGCGATGTGGAAATCCACTACCCGCACCAAGACGGCTTGCTGCTGTCTCCGGTAGGGCAGGTGCTGGAGCGCCCGGTGCTGGCCCAGGCCAGCGATTGGGCCATTGATATCGCTTGGGGCGCTAAGGCCCCGGCCATGACGGCCACCGTAGCCCATGGCAGCCCCTTTGTGTCGCTGCGAATCGCCCAAGGCGATGTGCGTTTGCAGGTGCCGCCAGGCGCCACCCGCAGCGCAGCGTCGGATGCACGCGTGTTGGCCCTGGACTTCAAAGGCAAGGCCTACGCGCTTTTCGGCCCTACCGGCGTGCGGTGGGAGCAGCGCTCGGGCACCGAATGGATTGGCCATTTGCCCGCGGGCAAGGGCTATATCGCCGCTGCCGCCTTGCCCGACGCCAGTGCCGCCACCCAGGCGCTTTTCTTGCGGCACGCTTACGCATTTTTGACCGACACCCGCGTGGACTGGGCGTTTGACGAGGCGCGCAGCATCCTCACCAGCACCTATGCCGCGACCGCCCAAACCATGGAAGGGCCTGCTGCAACGCCCTTGCTCGGCCTGTTGCCCCATCAGTGGCACAACAACCCCAGCCTGCAAGGCACGCTCGGTGCCAGTTATGCCAGCCTGCGCGGCCCTATCAAGCTCATTACCGAGGGGCGTTTCCAAACCCAGCGCACCTATAACGGCTTTGTCCCTTATTGGCCCGGCTTGGACGAGCAGCCCCGCAGCGCCGAACTGCGCGAGCTCCTCAAAGCCGACCAGCGCAACGCCCGGCGCATGATGCTGGAGATCGGCACCGGCCCCTATTGGCAGGGCAAGGGCTTGCAGCGCATCACCAAACTGATGGACGTCGCCGAGCAGCAAGGCGATATGCAAGCGCGCGACCAGTTGCTGCAACTGCTCAAAGGCCGGGTGGAGCAATGGTTTTCCGGTGACAACGGCAAAACCTATTTTCATTACGACAAAGCGCAAGGCACGGTGGTCTCCTACCCCGAGGAATACTTTGGCGTAGAGCAAATGAACGACCACCACTTTCACTACGGCTACTGGATACGCGCCATGGCCGATATCGCCCTGCGCGATCCGCAGTGGGCCGCCAAAGAGCGCTGGGGTGGCATGGTGGAATTGCTAATTGCCGACATTGCCACCACCGAGCGTGGCGCGGCCGCCTTCCCGTTCATCCGCAATTTTGACCACTACGAGGGCCACTCTTGGGCCTCGGGCATCGGCCTGGGGCCGTTTGGCAATAACCAGGAATCATCGTCAGAGGCCATCAACGCCTGGGCGGGCCTGATTTTGTGGGCCGAAATCACCGGCAACAAAGCACTGCGCGATGTCGGCATCTACCTCTATACCAACGAGATCGAGGCCATCAACACCTATTGGTTTGATCTGCACCGTCAGGTGTTTCCGCCCGAGTACCAAAACGTCGAAACCAGCATGGTCTTTGGCGGCAAATACGCACACAACACCTGGTGGATCGATGAGCCACGCCAGATCAAGGGCATCAATTTGCTGCCCATTACCAGCGCCTCCACCTACCTCGGTCGCGACCCGGCCTTTGTGAAACGCAGCATGGCCACGCTCAAACCCGATACCGAGATTTACGCCGCGCGGGGCAAGGTGGCTAAACCCATCGATATTTGGCAAGACCTGTTCGCCAAAACCCTGGCCCTGGCTGATCCGCAGGCCGGTTTGGCCCAATGGGACCGCTGGGGATCCTTCGAATTGGGTGACACCCGCAGCCACACCTTGCATTGGCTGCTCAGCCTGCAAGCCATGGGCACCCCCGACTTTGAGACTACCGCCAACATCACGCTCTACAGCGTATTCAAACGCCCGGACGGCAAAAAAACCTATCTCGCTTTTAACGCCACCAAGCAGCCGATCACCGTTCGCTTTAGCGACGGCGTGGTCCTGCAAGTGGCGCCAGGCCGTTTGGCGCGCCAATAAGTCCCGTCAACCTAGGGTAAACACCAAACCACAAATTCCTGAGAAAGCGATACCATTAAATGAAAGCGCTTTCAGAAAATCGTTTTAGCGCGATTCACTACCTTGCAACCATCTACCGGAGGCCCTACCGTGCACCTACCTCGCAAACCGCTTTACCTCGCCTCAGCCAGCTTGGCTTTGGCGGCACTTTTGTCTGCGTGCGGCGGAGGCAGCGCCTCCAGCCCGGCCCCTGTTGCGCAAGCGAGCCTGACGGCCACAGCGGCCAGCATCACTTTGGCGCCTTCTGCGACCACCACCCTCGGAAATACAGGGGGCAGCGGTTCCGGCGCGGTGAGTTACAGCGTGGTCACCGGCACCTGTACCGTCAGCGGCACCACACTGACCGCGCCTGCCACCGGCGGCACCTGTACCGTCACTGCCAGCAAAGCGGGTGATGCCAGCTACCAGTCGGCGACCTCCTCGCCCATCACCGTTACGGTCTTGAGCTACCAAGCAGCGTTGACTGCTTCGGTGTCCTCCGCCAGCATCAATGCAGGCGCTACTGCCGCCCTCAGCACCACCGGCGGCAGCGGCAGCGGCGCTGTCAGCTATGCAGTCACCAGCGGCACTTGTACCGTCAGTGGAAGCACCCTAACAGCAGGTTCTGCGGCAGGCACGTGCGCCGTGACAGCCACCAAAGCAGCGGATACCAACTACGTGGCGATGACCTCTGCAGCCGTCAGCGTCACGGTGGTCGTTCCTGTGGCAGCCACCACGTTTGTGACTTTTGATGAAGCCACTGCGCCTGGCTTGGTAGCCTTTGGTGATTTAGTCGCCACAGTTGCGACCGATCCAGCGCTGTCGACCAACAAGGTTGCCAAACTCGTCAAAACGACGGGCAGCCAAACCTGGGCCGGCGCAACCATCACGGCCTGCGCCTACCCGGCCAACAGCCTGCCCACGATTCCGCTCAGCAGCAGCAACAAGACCATGACGGTGCGCGCCTACGCACCCACAGGCACGGTGTTCCGCCTCAAGCTGGAAGATGCATCGGACGGAACACGCAGCGTGGAGACCGAAGCGACGGTCGCGACCAACAACGCCTGGGAAACCCTGACCTTTGATTTCAGTAAGCAAGCCTCAGGAACCGCAGCGCTCAATACCACTTACACCTACAACAAAGCCAGCATCTTCCCTGGATTTGGTGGTGCCGTTAACGCAAACTACTATGTCGACGACCTCAAGTTCATGGGTGTTAACGGCGTTTCGCTGACCTGTCCGGCGGTACCTGTCAGCGGCGTACCGACCAAAGCCGCTGCCGCACCAACCTTGCCCGCAGCCAGTGTGGTCGCGATTTACAGCGATGCCGCAGGCTACACCTCGCCCGCTGGGATCGACTTCCCCAACTGGGGTGACAGCACGGTAGTGAGCAACTACGCCATTGGCGCAGACAACACCATCAAGATGACCACCTTGAACTACAAGGGCATCACCTGGAATACGGCGCTGAACCTGAGCACCTTTACCAAAATGCACGTGGACTTCTGGAGCGCTGACGCGACATCGATCGATGTGTTCCTGATTTCTCCTGGCCCGATAGAGCAATCCGTCAACATCCCTTTGACTGCCAATGCCTGGACTTCGGTAGACATTGATATGAGCAAGTACACCACGCCCAATAAAGCCAGCATTTTCCAGATCAAGCTGGTGGGCAATCCCAGTGGCAAGACGGTTTACATGGACAACTTCTACTTCTGGAAGTAAACCGCCACAGACCACCTGCGGGCTTGCCAGCCGGCCCGCAGGTCAGCCGCCGCCGTGTCAGCCGACATAGCGGCGGCTTTTTTGTCAGTGCGCTTTAATTTGAAGCGTCTATCATCAGTCACCATGACGCAACTTCGCCACCCCCACCCCGGATATTTGCAACGCGGCTTCACCCTCATCGAGCTGATGGTGGTCATGCTCATCATTGGTGTGCTCGCGGCCTTGATCGTGCCCAACGTGCTCGAGCGCGCGGACGACGCCAAGGTCACCGCCGCCAAGACCGACATCAGCAACTTGGTGCAGGCACTTAAGCTGTACCGCCTGGACAACGGCCGCTACCCCAGCCAGGAACAAGGTCTGGCAGCATTGGTCACCAAGCCTACGAACGAACCGGCGCCCGCCAACTGGAAGAAAAACCTCGATCTGTTGCCCAACGACCCCTGGGGCAAGCCCTATGTCTATATCAACCCGGGCGTCAAAGGCGAGATTGACGTGATGTCCTTCGGCGCCGACGGCCAGGCCGGCGGTGAGGGCAAAAATGCGGACATCGGTAGCTGGCAGCCCTAAGCCGCACGCGCTGCGTCAGGCGCCAGCCCAGGGCGGCTTTACGCTGCTCGAACTCATGGTGGTGGTATTCATCATGGCCATGGCGTCTGCCGCCGTGGTATTGCGCATGCGCGACAGCCAAAGCGTCGACCTGGAGCGCGACGCACAGCGCCTGGCGGCCATCTTAGAGTCCGCGCGCGCCCAATCGCGCATGCAGGGCACCCCGGTGTACTGGCGCGGTACCGACGCCGGTTTTGTGCTCGAAGGTATCAGCCCCCCGCAGACCGAACAAAGTTGGCAAAGCAAAGACACGGTGCTCGCCGACGTGCTGCCCCATGCCCAAGCCGCCGATGCGCCGGCGCGCCGGGTGCGCCTGGGCCCCGAGCCCTTGCTCGATCCGCAGTCCATCGTCATCGCCTCGCGGCAAAGTCCGGGGCAGCAGGTGCGCGTGGCCACTGATGGCGTGCGGCCATTTGCGATTGCTGCCACCATGGCCACAGGCGCACCCACGCTAGGCGCCGCGCCATGAGCCGGCCCCAGCCCATTTTCCCGCTGCAGGTCCGCCGGGCCGGGCGGGGCTTCACACTGGTCGAGGTACTGGTAGCACTCTCCATCGTGGCCGTGGCCTTGCTCGCCGGCCTCAAAGCCAGCGGTGCCCTCACGCTCTATGCCCAGCGCCAAAGTGACACCTTGCTGGCCCAGCTGTGCGCCGAAAACGCCTTGCACCACATCCGCCTTTCGCGCCAGATGCCCGGCGTGGGCACCAGCAGCAGTACCTGCACGCAGGCTGGCATAGAGATGGACGTGGCGCTGCAAGTGCAGCCCACGCCCAACCCCAATTTCGTGCGGGTGGACGCCCAGGTGCGCCAGGGCGAGGTGCCGGTGCTGCGCCTGTCCACCATTGTGGGGCGCAACTAGGCCATGACCCGCGGCCTGCCTAGCCACCGCGCGCGCGGCTTCACCTTGGTGGAGCTGCTCGTGGCCTTGGCCCTGATGGCGCTGATGGCTGCCCTCAGCTGGCGCGGGCTTGACGCCATGGTCCAAACCCAGCAGCGCCTGGGTGGCCGTGCCGACGCGCTGCTCACCATGCAAACCGGTCTGGCCCAGTGGAGCGCCGACTTAGATGCCATGGTGCAGCAGCCAGGCCTCTCCAGCCTGGACTGGGACGGGCGCGGCATGCGCATCTTGCGCCGCAGCCCGGCCGACGCGCAGGAAGGCGAGGGCCTGCAAGTGGTCGCCTGGAGCCGTGCGGTGCGGCCCCAAGGGAGCTATTGGATGCGCTGGCAGTCCGAATCGCTGCGCCGGCGTGCGGATTTACAAGTCGCCTGGGCGCAGGCCGCCCAATGGGCGCAAAACCCCGGTGACGCCGAACGCCAGCGCGAGGTGGCCTTGCTGCCGCTGCAAGCCTGGCAGATTTACTTTTACCGGGGCGGCGCTTGGACCAATCCGCTCTCTAGCGCCGACCAAGACAGCAGCGCGGCCCCGCGCGCGCCGGCCTCCGCTGCATCCGCTGCGCCCACACCGAGCGGTGTGCTGGCACCTACGCCGCTGGCCCGCACCGATGCGCTGCCCGACGGCGTGCGCCTGGTGCTGACCCTGCCCGCGGACGCGCCCATCGCCGGCGTCATTACCCGCGACTGGTCGCGCCCGGCGCTGGCCGGAGCCACGCCATGAGCCCCTTACGCCACCCGCAAGCACGCCGCCAGAGCGGCGCCGCCATCCTGATGGCCATGCTCACCGTGGTCCTGGTGGCCACGCTGGCGTCAGCGGCGCTGTGGCAGCAGTGGCGCGCAGTGGAGGTCGAGTCGGCCGAGCGCAGCCGCATGCAAGCGACCTGGATCCTGCACGGCGCCCTGGACTGGGCGCGGCTGATCCTGGCCGAAGACGGCCGCAAAGGCGGCTCGGACAACCTTACCGAGCCCTGGGCAATTGCGCTCGAGCCGGCACGCTTGTCCAGCTTTATCGCCGCCGACCGCAACGACACCCAGACGCCCGACCCCAGCATGGACGCGTTTTTATCCGGCCAGATGAGCGACCTGCAAGCGCGCTTTAACGTGCGCAACCTGGTGGCCGACGGCAAGGTCCACGCGCCCAGCTTGGCGGTGTTGGTCCGGCTTTTTGCCTTGCTGGACCTGCCCGAACAGCAAGCCCAAGTGCTGGCCAAGGATTACCTGCGCGCCCACCTGGCCGCCGCCTCGGCCAACGGCGATCCGCAGGCCGCCCTGTTGCCCCAAGACATCGAGCAGCTGCGCTGGCTGGGCCTGGACGGCGCGGCCATCGACAAACTGCGCCCTTACATCACCCTTTTGCCCGAGAGCGCGCCCATCAACGTCAACACCGCCCCCGAAGTCGTGCTGCGCGCGGCTATCCCCGCGCTAGAGCAGTCCGACGCGCAGCGCCTCTTGCTTTTGCGCAGCAAAAAACCCTGGGAAAACGTCACCGAGTTCCGCCAGGCGGCCCAGTTGCCAACGGCCACGCCCGAGGCCGAATTGTTCGCCACCCAAACCTGCTTTTTTGAAATTCGGGGCAGTCTGCAAATCCAGGGGCGCACCGTGCATGAAATATCGGTGGTACAGCGCGAAAACCAGAAGGTCAAAACCCTGTGGCGCACCCGCAGTGTGGCCCTGGCGCGCACCCTACAATGAAAAAAATCCCCTTACCTATGGCTACCACCGTTCTTTTGCTCCCCACCGACATGCCGGCGCCAGCAGTGGCGCTGGACTATGCCGTGCTCCAAGAAGGGGCTGGCGGCGGTGCGGCGCGCAGTACCTCGCTGTCCTTGATATCCGCTGCGCTGCGCGGTTCCCAAGGCGGCGACCTGGTGCTGGTGGTGCCTGCCGCAGGTTTGTCTTGGCATCAGGTGCACCTGCCTGCGGGCGCCGCCAAATCGGGCCGTTTGCAGTCGGTGCTGGAGGCACTCTTAGAAGAACATGTGCTCGACGAGCTCGGTGCGGTGCATGTGGCGCTGCCATCGCCCCGTCCGGCGCAGGGTGACTGCCGCGTGGCGGTGTGCGACAAAGCCTGGCTGCAAGCCTGGGTGCGCGCCCTGGAGCAAACCGGTTTGCATGTGGGCGCCATCGTACCGGCCCACGCCCCCCTGACCGAGGGCAACACAGAGGGCTATGTGGCTGTCACCGGCACCGACAACCAGCCCGACATCGTGCTGGTGAGCGCGCGCGGCGTGCAACGTTTGCCCTTGCAGGCCGCCACCGTAGCTTTCCTGGCGCCGCCGGCGCAGTGGCCCGTGTTTGCCGAGCCGGCGGTAGCCGCTTTGGCCGAGCAGCTGCTAGGCCGCCCGGTGCAGTTACAAACCCGCGTGCAGCGCGCGATGTTGGCCAGCCAAGGCAGCTGGGACCTGGCGCAGTGGGGCCTGGTCGCCTCGCGCGGCGGGCGGCGCTTTAAACGCCTGAGCGCTGGGCTGCGCCATGTGCTGCAAGCGCCGCGCTGGCGGCCGCTGCGTTGGAGCATGGCCGCATTGCTTGTGGTCAATGTCGCCGGGCTCAATCTGTACGCTTACCAGCAACAGGCGGCCCTGCGCGCCGAGCGCCAGGCCATGACCGCTGCGCTGCAAGCCACCTTCCCATCGGTAACCGTGGTGCTGGACGCGCCCTTGCAAATGCAGCGCGAAGTGGCCCGATTGCAGCAAAGCAGCGGCCAACTGGCCAGCACCGATCTAGAGGCCATGCTCAGCGCTTTGGGCGAGACCGCACAAAACACCGAGGCGCCGCGCAGCCTGGACTACGCCGCAGGCGAGCTCAAAGTGCTGGGCCTGCAGCCTTCGCCGGCCGCGCTTGCGGGCTGGCAGCAAGCGCTGCAGGCGCGGGGATACCGTGTGCAAAGCAGCGGCCAAACCCTGACCGTCCAAGCGGAGGCCGCGCCATGAGCGCCGCATGGTTGGCGCCACTGCGCGCCCGCTGGGACCAAACAAGCCCCCGCGAGCAAGCCGCCTTGCGCGTAGCGCTGGCGGTGTTGCTGCTTGCCAGCTTGTGGGCCGTGGCGTTGCGCCCGGCCTGGACGGCTTTGCGCAGCGCGCAGGCGCAAGCCGCGCAAGTGCACGCCCAATATATTCAGGTGCTGCAGTGGCAATCCCAAGCTGAGGCTTTGCGGACGCAGGCGACCGCGCCCAGCGGCGACCCGCGCGCGCTGTTGCAAGCCTCCATCGCCACCCTCGGCCCCTCGTCGCGCTTGGTGACTTTGGGCGCCCAATTGGAATGCACTTTCCAGGACGCCGACGGTGCGGCCTTGGCGCAGTGGCTCACGCAAGCGCGTTTGCAAGCGCGCACGCGGCATTTGGAGGCGCATATCACCCAAAGTGGCGGCCGCTGGAGTGGGCGCCTGCTGCTTCAACTGCCGGCGGCCCCCTGACCATGGCGCAGCCCTGGCTGTCAATACCGCCTCCCGGTGCCCGTTCGGCATCAGCGCCTTGGGGCGTTTTGGTCGCGGGTTGTGCGCTCGGCGCCTTGGCGGCGCTGCTGCTGTTTGCGCCTGCGCGCTGGCTTGGGGGTCTGATTGATGACGCTTCGCAAGGCCATGTACAAATGCGCGACGCCCAAGGCACGCTCTGGGACGGCTCGGCCCAGCTGATGCTGACAGGCGGGCGCGATAGCACCGACGCCAGCACCCTGCCCGGCCGCCTGCGCTGGCAACTGCGCCCGGGCTGGGCCCAGTGGACGCTGCAAGTGCGCGCCGATTGCTGTACCGCCCAGGCCTGGCACATTGCCATGGCGCCGCACTGGGGCGGCGCACAATGGACGCTGGCCAACCAGCAATCGGCCTGGCCGGCGCAGTGGCTCAGCGGCTTGGGCACGCCCTGGAACACGATTCGCCTGCAGGGCCAGTTGCTCTTGCGCAGCGAAGCGGTGGCTTTGCAATACAGCCTAGGTCGCTGGCAGGTCGATGGACGGCTGACGCTGGACGCGCTGGACATGGCCTCGCGCCTGTCCACGCTGCGGCCCATGGGCAGTTACCGGCTGCAAGTGCAAGGCGGCAGCGTGCCGCAGGTGGATCTGCAGACACTGCAAGGCAGTTTGCAGCTGCGGGGCCGGGGCCAGTGGACCGGAGGTAAATTGCGTTTTGAGGGCGAGGCCCAGGCCTCGCCCGAGCGCCAAGAGGCTTTGGCGAATTTGTTGAACATCATCGGCCAGCGCATGGGTGCGCGCTCTTTGATCAAACTGGGTTGAAATCACATGTCACTTGCTCGTTTTGCTGCCCCACCTGCCACGCGCTGGCGCGCGCTGGCGCTGGCCTGCGCCTGTCTGGGCGCCCAGGCCCAAACGGCGATAGCGCCCGCCCCGGCCAGCGCTGCTTCTGCGGCCAGTGCGCCCGCGCCCAAGCGGGGCGACTTCATTACGCTCAACTTCAACGCCGCCGACATCGAGGCTGTGGCCCGCACGCTCGGGCTGGTCGCCGGCATGAATGTGGTGGTGGACCCGCGCGTTAAAGGCACGATCACGCTGGTGAGCGAAAAGCCGGTCAGCCCGCAGGTGGCTATGGGGCAGTTTCTCTCGAGCTTGCGCATGCAGGGCTTTACCATGGTGGAGGCCGCCGGTCTTTTTAAACTGGTGCCCGAGGCCGACGCCAAGCTGCAAAGCAATGCGGTGGAGACCAGCGACAGCGCGCCCAAAGGCGCGCCTGGCGGACAAATCGTGACGCAGATTTTCCGGCTCAACTTCGAGTCGGCCAACAACTTGGTCACCGTGCTGCGCCCGCTGATCAGCCCCAACAACACCATCAACGCCAACCCGGGCAACAACTCGCTGGTCATTACCGACTATGCCGACAATCTGCGCCGCATCGCCCGCATCATTGCCGCCATGGACGTCTCCAACGCCGCCGAGCTCGAAGTGCTGGAGTTGCGCCACGCCATCGCCTCCGACTTGGCGCCCTTGGTGCTCAAGCTGCTCGATGCCAGCGCCACGGCAGCAGCGGGTGCCGCGGGTGCGGCCGACAGCGGCTATAAAACCACGGTGCTGGCCGAGCCGCGCAGCAACAGCCTGATCGTGCGCGCCGCCAATCCGGCGCGCGTGGCCTTGGTCAAGTCTTTGGTCGACAAGCTGGACCGCGCCTCGGCCGGTAGCAATGGGCACTTGGGCAATTTGCATGTCGTCGCCCTCAAAAACGCCGACGCCACCAAGCTGGCGGCCACCTTGCGCGCCGCCATGGGTGCAGGCAGCGCCCCCAGCAGCAGTGCGCCCAGCGGCACACCCGGCGCCAGCACGCCCGCGCCCACTTCGGGCGGTCAGGTGCAGGCTGATACGGCCACCAACTCTTTGATCATCACCGCGCCCGAGCCGCAGTACCGCCAGTTACGCGCCGTCATTGACCAGCTTGACGCGCGGCGCGCGCAGGTCTTCGTTGAGAGCCTGATTGCCGAAGTGAGCGCCGACAAGGCCGCCGATTTCGGCATCCAGTGGCAGGGCGCTTTGGGCAAGTCGGGTGATACCAACATCGGCGTGCTGGGCACTAACTACGGCACGGCCGGGGCCAACATCCTGAGCTTAGCCGCGGGAGGTGGCGCTATCTTGCCCGC
>Ga0114968_10001906_pt1 | contig 16055 bp, 10 predicted proteins | sample M_130807_EF_Meta_FD_87020 | JGI IMG/M metagenome (GOLD analysis project Ga0114968, IMG submission 87020) | Freshwater microbial communities from Lake Montjoie, Canada to study carbon cycling - M_130807_EF_MetaG | ecosystem: Environmental > Aquatic > Freshwater > Lake | place: Lake Montjoie...
AAATCTATATCTATTATTCATTTTGTTTATTTATTTGTAAATTCAAAAATTTATTTATATATAATACCGCATCCATCATTTCTTCCTTCATATGAATTAAATAATCTATATCTATTAAATCGTCTCTATCCAGATTCACCCCATATTTCTTTTTACCCATCTCGGCGCGTTCTAAAAATTCATCAATAGTTTGTTTAACTATACTATCTGTTTCATTTATTTTATTGTTATAATCCATGTATATTTAAATTTTATTGTTTATTTTTTTATATCAAAAGGACAAAAATAACACCTTGTCCTTTTTTCGTTGCGCTCTCATTCATAGTATTCTGTCGGGTAATTTCCATCTGTTTCTGCGTCGCCTTCATACACCGCTTCAACAGCATCCTCAACTTCCCGAAAGAACGTATCGTATAGCACACACGACGTCCTGACGACTAGATTGTATTCGAGATTCGCGGGAACTCTGACCGTCTCATAGGTAGAAATGATGAAACGGTTTTGCTCTTCGCTATTCTTTGCAACAACTTCGCCAATATACTCGTCAAACACAAGTGATACATCATTCACATTCGTGTTTTCCATGTAATGCTTGACAAAGCCGTCAATGAATTGCTTCTCGTGAAACATGACTGTCGTGTTTATAAATTCATAACTATAAATCATTTTTTCAAAGATTTATTTAAAAATAATGCAGATTTATTTATATTTTCAATGCATTTTTTTAAGATTTCTGTTAAATCTCTCTTGGTCAATTTAGTGTTATTTACATATATTTCATTAATCTTTTTAAATTGCAATATTCATCATTGATTTCTGTCATTTTACCCCACATGCCACTGCGCAGTTCATGAATTAACATATATCGTTTTTCACCAGCTAATGCAATAAGAGTGCATGCAGATGCCACAAACCCGTCAATGACAGTATAAACAGGTACAAAAAAAATTTAATACAATCAATAATAGACATTGCGGAATAAATAACACCACCATCGATTGTTAAATGTAAATAGAGAGCATATTGATTTTATTTTCAACTTGTCTCAATTCTTTATTTAATCAAGATGCAGCATTTGTCTGAATGCTTTATTTAATTCAAATGCTATATCTGGATTAATATGGGGTAAATTGCTATAACTATTGGCACTTTTCTGAAATAAAGCAGGTATATTTATTGTACTATCACCTTCATTTTCTTTTGCAGATAATGCATATTTTTGTTTTTTTTCTCCCAAAAATCGTCTCTTCATTTAATTTATTTATTTAAATATAAATCATTTTTTCAAAGATTTACTTATACTTTTCGTGAATTAATCCATTTTCAATGCATTCTTTCAAATTCCAATTGATATCTTTTTTTAAAATTTCCGTCAATTCACTTTTAGTCAAGTTGGTATTATTCACATATATTTTAATAATATGTTTCATTAATCTTTTTAAGTTGCAATATTCATCATTGATTTCTGTCATTTTACCCCACATGCCACTGCGCAGTTCATGAATTAACATATACGCATTTTCACACATATATCGTTTTTCACCAGCTAATGCAATAAGAGTGCCGGCAGATGCTACAAACCCGTCAATGACAGTATAAACAGGTACAGAGAGAGATTTAATACAATCAATAATAGACATTGCGGAATAAATAACACCACCATCGGTTGTTAAATGTAAATAGATTGGTTGTTTTTCTATTCCAAGGGAAATAGAGAGCATATTGATTTTATTTTCAACTTGTCTCAATTCTTTATTTAATTCAAATGCTGTATCTGGATTAATATCATTATTAAAGTAAATATGGGTTAAATTGCTATAAATATAAGTGTTGGCACTTTTCTGAAATAAAGCAGGTAGATTTATAGTACTATTATCATCACTATCACCTTCGTTTTCTTTTGCAGATAATGCATATTTTTGTTTTTTTTCTCCCCAATATCGTCTCTTCATTTATTTAATTTATTTATTTATTGTTTAAATAAAAAATTATTTAGTTTATGGATATAACGGACACTTCTTTGCTATGATAATTATATAATTTTACTGGATTATATTTTTTTAATGGATAAAAAAAGCATGATAATGGTGTAGATCTTTCAACATTATTAGGATCATCGTGTGTTTGATTGCAGCAATTACATATTAAAATATATTTAAACAATTTATTTTCAACTATATAATCTAAAAAAGTATAAATTTCATCTGTTTTCCAATGTTGTATAACATCTTTTAATATACATAAATCACCTTTTATAATACTTTCTTTTTCATTATAAAAATCTAAATGAATGAAAGAATATTTTGGCAGCGAATGTTGTTTTAAGTTATAATCTATTATTTTTTTATATATATCATAACCTGTATATGAAACATCAAGATCATCATATATTAATTTTCCGCATTTAAAATCACCACATCCCAGATCGACAATATTTTTTATATTATTATTTACAATACAATTTTTTAAGAAAGGGACATATGTATCTTTATTGAATTCTATAAGACTTCCACTGCCGCTGCTACCACTATATTCGTCATCATTATTGTGTCCCCATGTTTTGTTTTCATAGATGTTTGTAAAAAATAAATCCATATATTATTAAATATTTAAACTCATATATATATATTATTTTATAAAATTATTTAAAAATTATTATTATCTTAATAATCAAGTAGATAAATGGCACAATCCATTGATGCTATGTTAGGTTTAATTAATAATGCTAATCAGACATCAACTATAGTTGAGTCGCAGCGAAATATAGCAGATGTTTTACGATCAGCACAAGAAAAAAGTGTAAATTCGCTTATGCAAACAATTGCTGCTGATAGTCAAAAAACAGATAATCTAATTACTATGAATAATGCATTTGCAAATCAAAATCTAGCGTCATTAGGAACTTCTTTAAAAGATTTAATACAAAGTACAGGTGGTAATCAATTATCAGCAATAGAGCGAACAGGTGCTACTTCTGTAGGCGCAATAGATAGAGTCGGTTCTGTATTAAGTCATTCTTTAGAACGCATAGGAGGAGATGGAATTAATGCAACTGATAGAAATGGTTCTCTGAATTTATTATCAACTGAACGTATAGGCAATAATATAGCTTCCTTATTAAATCAAAACAATAGTTTACTTAATAATAATATTAAGGAAAGTCAAGTAACTTCAGAACGTAATTTTGGCGAAACTAAACTGTTTAATTCAACCCAACATCAAAATTTAGAACGACGATTAGGAGATTATTATTTACAAGCGGAACGTAATTTTAATTCAATGAACACTGATTTACTTAGAGTTGAAAATAGTTTAGGGCGTCTTTCTGATAATCATCATAATGCATCTATGATGGAAATACTTAAAATGCATGCATCTTTAGATAAGAGTATTGATAGAAGTGAAAATAATATAACTCGTCAAGCTTCAGACAACTATGCAAATATGCAAATTGAAGCTGCAAAAAATAAAGCGGCATTAGAACAAAAAATGACAGAATTAGGAAATGATATTAAAATTTCAATACTAAAAGATAATAATGATACACGTCATTTAATTAATTCTTACAATAATGATAATATACGCAATGATTTACAATCCGAAAAAATAATCCATGCTTTACATCATCATTATCCACATCATCACCACAATCATGACGAGGATAGACATGATCGCCATCATTATTATCCTCCTTTTTTTCCCTATTCGGGGTTTCCATTACAAGGGAATGGCGGTTCATCCGGTAATGGCGGAGGTGGAGGCGGGCGCGACTAATACCCCTCATAATAATTATGCTATTACTTGCAATATAAATTATAATGATAATCAAACATTAAATTATTATTTAATTACATCAAATTTCTATAATTCAAATTTAATTATTTCGAATTTCTATAATTCAAATTTAATTATTTCGAATTTCTATAATTCAAATTTAATTACTTCGAATCTAATTACATCAAACTTGATAACATCAAATTTCTATAATTCAAACTTAATAACTTCGAATTTCTATAATTCGAATTTAATTACTTCGAATCTAATTACATCAAACTTGATAACCTCTAATTTTTATAATTCCAATTTAATTACTTCGAATCTAATAACATCGAATTTCTATAATTCAAACTTAATAACTTCCAATTTAATTACTTCGAATCTAATAACATCGAATATACATATGAATAATCCTAGAATTAATAATCAATATTATATAACATCGAATTTTATAACTTCAAATGCGATTTAACAGTAAATCCGGAATTTGTTATGATACTTGTATCTATATTCCATTTAATTGTATTTCTTTTTTCCCAAATATTGTAAGCTTCTGCTATATGATCTTTCAATTCTTCATCAGTAATCTTTTTGACCTTCTTTAAATGATCATGTATTTTCGTTATTTCTTTGGTTTTTTTAGAATGTCCATAATGTGTTGCACTATGACACATTTTACATAATGCTATAATTCTTGCCAATTTTTGTGTATGTGTTTCATAATCAAAAATCCATCTTTCGTGTGCTTCTAAATATTTAAATCTTTTTGCACCACAACATTCGCATCGATGTCCTGTTCGTTCATATATATGATGTCGTATTAAATTCCAATCGCTCTCATTAAAAATACTCCTTACATTTTTAAAATAGCTAGTTTTTGGTATCATATCTATAAATAAATCATTACCACCAATCGTTCTATCTTCGCCTATTATTTCAATTTTCTTATATATTTCAAATAATTGACATAATTCATTCTCTGGATCTTCACAGAACCATTTTTTACATTCTTTATCCCAAATAGCACCATAATCTTTTGCTACTTTTTTACTGGAATAAGGAATATTTAAATATATTACCATATATTAAGTATTATAATTATTATTTAATATCTTTTTTTTTAGCCTCCTTCTTTTTTGCTTTTTCTTGCTCTTTTTCTGCTTTCTTTCTGGCTTTTTCTTGCTCTTTTTGTTTTTTTTCATGATCTTTAATTATTATTATCATTTCTTTAATGAATTCTTTAATAACATCAATTTTAGCTGCTTTCTTCTTCTTTCCTTTTATAGCATCGGATGATTGTGAACTACTACTACTTTCTTTTTCCAATTTCTTTGTTTTCTTAGACATACATAATTCAAATGCTTCGTGTTGTGTAATAATATCAGTTCCATTTGTTTTATTTTTATTTAACACCTTAAAATTATCAATTATTTCTTTTGTTCCTTCCAAATTAATTGCTGCATAATCTTTTATATCATCGAAAAAATAAATATATATATTCTTCTTATCTATTTTAGAGCTCATTTCAACATCTCTTATATATATCACAGGGTATGCAAATTGTCTTACGTCTTTTTCTCTATTTAAATAAGAAATGTAGCCGGTTATTTTATCTAAAAATTCTTTACTTTTATCTTTTCTAAAATTATATAAATCATCTAAATAATATTCTTTAAATTTATCAAAATCTTCAATGAAATAATCATCTTCTTTCAATAAATTTAAAAGTTGAAATAATTGCATTGGATTAGAAGTATAAGGGGTCGCTGTCATCAATAATAATTTGCAACTATTCTCTTGTGAAGTTTTATAAGAATTATAAATCGCTTTTTTTAATATTTTTATATCAGGTCGTTCATTTGCAGGTGTATCTTGGGCAAATAGTTTATGTGCTTCATCAATAATTATTAAAGTTTTTCTTAAAGGGTCTATTTTACCATTGCGTTTTACAAGTTCTTTATAGAAATTATTTTTACCTGTTATCAAATTCGAAAATTGTTTATAACTGATTGGTGTTATCCATTTATTATTAAGATATTTAAGTGGATTGGCTCTAACAACTTCGGGTATATAAAGACCGTTTTCTATCTTTTCTTTTATAGTCGCAGAACAAATTTGTGCATACATATTTTTCCATATATCTGGTTTTAAAGTATGTCGCGTAACCCATAAGATCGTATAATCTTCCTTTTCGAAGCTATTGGATGCCGTAGCTATCGCAGAGCAAGTTTTACCAGTTCCAACAGAATGCCAAAATAATATTCCTTTATATGCACTTTTTGCAGTGAAAAAATTACTAACAAATCCTTGGCTATTACTTAAACTGACAATCCGATTATTCGCCATCGCGGGTACAGTTGGCGTAATACATTTATTTTCAAATGTAAGATTAGACCATTTATAACTGCTAAAATATTTACGCGTATATTTTCTCATGTCAATGAAATCGAGTTTTTTTACTAGAATTTTATTTATTGGTTTTACTTTTGTAATATCAATAAAATCAGCTCGTTTCTTATTTATACCTAAACCTAAACCAAATGGTTTTTTCCTATCTTTAAATAAATCTTTTCTTACCATAACACCTCCAAAATTATATCGCGCTTTCTTTAATAAATCAAATTCATTTATTTTATTTTTATCTAAAGATGAATAAACATCTTTTAATTTAAATGTTTCAAATGCATTATATTTATTATAAATATTCTTAACATCTAAATCATCGTCCTTTTCATTTCCAAACTCATGTATTGCTTTATTTATTTCATAATCAACCGCGCCAAATCTACATATATTTTCTAACTCTGACGCAAAATATAATCGCTTAACATCAATATTTCCTTCTTTTAAAAACAATGTAAATCCATCTTTTTCACCATATTTCGTTTCCATATCTTTGTTTAAAAGCAATTTATACTTGAATACATGTAGTGGCCACCCCAAGGATGCATTAAATTCTAATCCTTTCTGTCCACAAAATCGCGTACCTCTTCCAATTGCTTGTTTTTCATCAGACGGTGTTAATAAATCATCAAATATATGTACATATTTAACATCAAATACATCAATACCTTCTTTAAATCCTTGATCAATTAATAAAAATCTAATATTTTCACCATAAATATTATCAGGTCTAGCATTAAAAATTTTAAGTATTTCATTACGTAATTTCACAGGAAATGGTTTATTATAAATAGCAACACTTGATAATAATGCAAAATTATTATCTTTCTTGGGAATATTAATTGCAAACTTTTTATCATAAATATTCGTCATATCATATGCAGTAAACGCAGCTGCAACAAATTTAATACCTGCAAGTGAATTTCGCAAATCACTATAAATAATATGTTTAAATTTTTTACCATATTTTGCAAAATCATTTGCATCTAAATCAATAATATTATTGATTAAATTATATAATTTTGGTGAAATAATTGGCAAATCTATTTTTATTTTTTCAGCATTGAATGTTTTCTTATCAAATTTTAAATAATCTTTACTACTGCTATTATTCATTGTTTTTCTAATACATTCAGCTTTTGCATTAAAGCTCATAATTATTTATATTTCTAATATAAATAATGAAAAAGAAATAATTATCATTTTTTTAATGGTATAAAATAATAACAAGTGATTAATTATGTCAGGTAGTGGTTCTTTACGAACTTTTTCAAAAGGTTTAAATTTCGATAAATTGACTACTTTAAATGCTGGTATTGGTGGTTATTATGACACCGTCGATACCGTTATCAGAAAATATCCACCAAAAAAATATAATTCAATTTCGAATGAAATCGACGACATTCTTAATAGTAGAAATTGTAGAAGTATTATATGTACTTTAAACACTGATAATATTACATATGGTAGTGGCAATTATTCCATTTATTATACTCCATATATTATTAATAATTCGAATAATGCATTTAAATTATTCGATAACGATATTTCAGATATTCTTTTAAATAGTGCTTTTTTTGGCACTAATTACAATGGTATTACAGGTGTTTATGTTGGCGATAATTATTTAGTGGATGGAACTTATAAAGGCGAATGGGTAGCTATTAAGTTGCAAACACCTATTAAATTATCGAATTATAAAATTCATAGATTAAGTACATTACCAAATAATTCTCCTAGATCATTTAAGATTTATGGTTCTTATGATGGTATTATATGGGTCTCCATTGATACTGTCATTGATTTATCATTAGGTGCTTATATTAATAATATTTATTCTAAAGATATTGGTAATACTAATTATTATTCTTATTATGCTATTAATATCAATGCAATCTTTCCAAATAACGAAACTTATTGTAATTTTATTGAACTTGTTTTAAATGGTTCCGAGGGCAGAACTACATATGTTCCAGTATATGGGTATGATAATAATATTGGCAGTTATTCTCATAATGCAAAATTAACTATTACCAATAATCCATATTCGTGGAAAACTGCTATTTTTAAAAATATTGACAGTGATTATGTATCCATTGGTTTATATGATTTAAATAGTAATAGCAATCCATATATTGGTGCGATTGATAAAACTACTGATATCTTTAAAGATTTATATATTAATAATTTAGGTATTTCCAGTCAACCAGCAAATTTAATAGGAAATGTAATTATTAATGGTAAAACAACAATAGGAAATAGTAGTAATTCTAAAGAAAATAATTTTATTCTTGATGTATATTCTAAAACAAGCAATAATTTGGTATTATTTAGAAATTCAAACTCTCATTTGTCTTTTTCAGTTTCCAATGATTCAAATTTTAATATTAATACATCCACAAATCAAATTTATATAAATCCAACTATTTATACTACACGTATTATTGTCGCAGATAATAATTGTAATTTAACATCTAATGCAAAACTTTATATAAATGGAAATTCTATTTTTAATGGTTCTGTAAATATTAATGGTATAATTAGTGGCGATGCAAGTGGTCTAAGTAATATTAAAATTAATGAAATGACGATTCAAAGTAATACTAAAATAGGAGCGAATATTTTAAATATTGCTTCTAATTCTCCCTTAAATATCAATAATAATAATCAATTATATTTAAATTATGATAGCAATGTTTTTAAAATTAATGACAGTAATCAATTATCATTTGCGAATGATAGTACGGGTCAAACTGGTCTCACTTTTTGGCTATCCGCCGATCTAGATGCGTCTGATATGACACAGGTACAAAAGATATTTTTCAATCAAGGAAATAGTTATGTTGGCATCAAAAATGATAATCCTCTAAGTTGTTTATTTGTTGGCAGTTATGGTAATCTTTTAAGAGTTGCATCTGATAATGTAAATGATTGTTATTTTTCACAATTAGGCACACTCGATAATATTGGAAATAATAATCATACAAAAATAAAATTAATTGCACCATTTACGCAATCATCTATAACATCGCAAAATAATTATGATGTATCTGGTAGTATTTATTATAATATTTCTGGCAATAATCCTACACATACGTTTAGTTATGAACATAATAACAGTATTTTTCCTTTAATGATTATTAATAAGCAAGGAACTGTTTTTATTAATTCAAATAATACATCAATAACAAATAATGAAAAATTAGTAGTTTTCGGAAATGTATCAATTTTCAATTCGAATATAAATAATCCCGCAAGAGTTATTATTGGGGATAGTACAAATAATAATAGTTTATTACAAACATTCGGCAGAATAATTGTAGGTACTTCCAATAGTGATGCAAATCTCTATTCTCTATATATTAATAATGATGCAAAATTCAATAATAATGTTAATGTAAATGGTGTTATCAATGCATATAGTAATGTTATTGTTAGTAGTAATTTAATTATTGGCGGAACAATTAATGGCAATGGATGCAATTTAAGTAATCTAAAAATTTCATCGTTATTTTTAGATAATAGCAATAATAAATTAAATGCTAATTTTCTAAAAATTAATAGCAATACTGGTATTAATGTGAATTCAAATAATGAATTATTTATCAATTATGATACTTCTAAATTTATGATTGTAAGTAATCAATTAACATTAAGCAATTCAATTGCTGGTTCTTCTTATTGGTTATCGGCACAGATTGGTATTACCGATCCATCACAAGTTAGCAGGGTTTATTTTAATCTTAATGAAAGTTATGTCGGCATTAAAAATGACAATCCATTAAGTTGTTTATTTGTAGGCAGATATGGCAATCTTATGAGAGTTGCATCTGATAATGTCAATGATTGCTATTTTTCACAATTGGGCACAGTAGATAGTATTAGTAATAATAATAATACAAAAATAAAATTGATTGCGCCGTTTACACAATCTTCGATAACCTCAAGTAATAACTATGACATATCTGGCAGTATTTATTATAATATTACTGGCGATAACCCAACCCATACCTTCAATTATGAAAGCAATGGTATTATTTCTCCTTTAATGATTATTAGTAGACAGGGAACTGTTTTTATTAATTCAAATAATACAACATTATCCAATAATGAAAAACTAGCGGTTTATGGGAATGTTTCTATTTTCAATTCGAATGCAGCGAATCCAGCAAGAGTTATTATAGGTGATAGTACAAATAATAATAGTTTATTACAAACATTCGGAAGAATAATTGCAGGTACTTCGAATAGTGATGCAAATCTCTATTCTTTATATATCAATAATGATGCAAAATTCAACAGTAATGTTAATATAAATGGTGTTATCAATGCGTATAGTAATGTTATTATTAGTAGTAATTTAATCATTGGTGGAACTATTAATGGCAATGGATGCAATTTAAGTAATTTAAAAATTTCATCTTTATTTTTAGATAATAGCAACAATAAATTAAATGCAAATTTTTTAAAAATTAATAGCAATACTGGTATTAATGTGAATTCAAATAATGAATTATTTATCAATTATGATACTTCTAAATTTATGATTGCAAGTAATCAATTAACATTGAGCAATTCGATCGCTGGTTCTTCTTATTGGTTATCAGCACAGATTGGTATTACTGATCCATCGCAAGTTAGCAGAGTTTATTTTAATCTTAATGAAAGTTATGTCGGCATTAAAAATGACAATCCGTTAAGTTGTTTATTCGTCGGTAGATATGGCAATCTTATGCGAGTTGCTTCTGATAATGTAAATGATTGCTATTTTTCACAATTGGGCACAGTTGATAGTATTAGTAATAATAATAATACAAAAATAAAATTGATTGCTCCATTTGCACAATCTTCTATAACCTCGAGTAATAATTATGACATTTCTGGTAGTATTTATTATAATATAACGGGCAATAATCCTACCCATACCTTTAATTATGAAAGCAATGGTGTTATTTTACCGTTAATGATTATAAGTAGACAAGGAACTGTTTTTATTAATTCAAATAATACAACATTATCCAATAATGAAAAACTAGCGGTTTATGGGAATGTTTCAATTTTCAATTCAAATGCAACGAATCCAGCAACAGTTATTATTGGCGATAGTGTAAATAATAATAGTTTATTGCAAACATTCGGGAGAATAATTGTTGGAACTTCGAATAGTGATGCAAATCTCTATTCTTTATATGTCAATAATAATGCGAAGTTCAATAGTAATCTTGTAATTAATTGCAATTTAATTATTGGAGGAACTATTAATGGCAATGGATGCAATTTAAGTAATCTAAAAATTTCATCATTATTTTTAGATAACAGCAACAATAGATTAAATGCTAATTTTCTAAAAATTAATAGCAATACTGGCATTAATGTAAATTCAAACAATGAATTATTCATCAATTATGATACTTCTAAATTTATGATTGCAAGTAATCAATTAACATTGAGCAATTCGATCGCCGGTTCTTCCTATTGGTTATCGGCACAGATTGGTATTACCGATCCATCACAAGTCAGTAGGGTTTATTTTAATCTCAATGAAAGTTATGTTGGTATTAAAAATGACAATCCGCTAAGTTGTTTATTTGTAGGCAGATATGGCAATCTTATGCGTGTTGCCTCTGACAATGTTAATGATTGTTATTTTTCACAATTGGGTACAGTTGATAGTATTAGTAATAATAATAATACAAAAATAAAATTGATTGCACCGTTTTCACAAGCTTCAATAACCTCGAGTAATAATTATGACATCTCTGGTAGTATTTATTATAATATTACAGGTGCGAATCCTACCCACACCTTCAATTATGAAAGTAATGGTGTCATTTCACCTTTAATGATTATTAATAGACAAGGAACTGTTTTTATTAATTCAAATAGTACAACATTGTCCAATAATGAAAAACTGGCGGTTTATGGAAACGTTTCAATTTTCAATTCGAATGCAGCGAATCCAACAAGAGTCATTATAGGCGATAGTACAAATAATAATAGTTTATTACAAACATTCGGAAGAATAATTGTTGGAACTTCCAATAGTGATGCGAACCTCTTTTCTTTATATGTCAATAGTAATGTGAAGTTCAATAGTAATGTTGTAATTAATTGCAATTTAATAGCGAGTAATAGTGTTATTTTTACAAATACATTAACAGTGGGACAAAGTGCAACACCTGCATTAAATCTATCAGGTTATCAACTAAATGTAAATGGAAATATGGGATTATCTGGTAATATATTTACAATTTCTGATGAAACACTTAAAAAGAATGTTAAGACATATGAAAATGCTTTATATCAAATTAATAATTGCAGAGGTGTTTCATTTAATTATATAAATGACAATAATAAAATTAATATTGGAGTGATTGCACAAGAAATAGAAAAAATCATACCAGAAGTAGTGGAAACAAATATAGATGGCATTAAGAATGTTAATTATTTAGGATTAATAGGTGTTCTAATAGAAGCTATAAAAGAACTTAACAAGAAAATTGATAATAAAATATAGTCTTTAATAATTATAAATGAATAGTACGCAAATTTATATTGAAAATGTCGGCGTAGGTTTAGCAGATATTAATAATTTACATAAATTAAATTTAAAGACCAATGAATATTTGGTTGTAGGGCAGAGAAATAATTTTAATAATAATTCATTACTCGACAACGAATACAATTTAGTCGTTAATAATAATGGCGTTGGTATAAATGCGTCTAGGCGACAGATGAATGATACAAATGCTGGATTATTGGTAAATAATAATATTATTTGTAATGGTTCTGTGATCGCAAAAAGTATTCAAATTGAAAATTTGACATTTGGTAGTAATATTACAGAACAAAAATTAACAGAATTAATTAAAACGGTGAATTCCAATTTACTTTTTTTTAATGGTTTTAGTAATAATATTCTTAAAAATATTTATACTCCAAATTATTTAACTATAGGATCTTATGATGATACTTATTCAAACTCGCATCCTTTAAAAATCAGTGATAGTCCAAATGGTACCGCAGATAATATCCAATTTGCGATTTACAATAACATTAATAATAATACGGAACAAGCACGGTTTGGTGTTGGTATGTTAGGTTTTAATCAATATTCGCCTGCAAATATTATAACAACCGAAGGGATGCCATTGGTTTTTCATATATCTAAACCATCATTATTTTTAGATAATTTATATTCAAATGGTTCAGGATTACCAGAATATAATTTAAATAATTATCCCAATATCGCAATTGATATTAATGGATGTGTTAATATTAATAAAGATATTTGTGTTGATACGCTCAGTCATAATACAAATAATAGAACACCGATTTTTAATGTCAATGGATATGCGATTATTAGTAATCTAGGTGTTTATGATTATTATACAAATAGTAATTTGCATTTAGATGATATATATCTAAGAAAAAATGGATTAACATTAAAAGCGGATCAGATTATTGGAGGTGATTTTGCAAATCAAGTTTTTACCTTTAATTCAAATGTCAATATTGGCAAATCCAATAGTTCACATGAATTAAATGTGAATGGTTCTGCTACTATTACGAATACATTGAATACAAATACATTAGTAGCATATAAAACAAAAATTAATGGTATTGCAGAATTTAATAAAACAGCTTATTTTAATAACGTAACTGTTTTTAATGATAATATTACAATTGATAAGAGTTTAAATATCAATAATGATTTATTTATCAATGGTTATCGTGTATATTTATCAAATTTAGATTATGCAAATAATCAGTTAAATATTGATAACGGATGTAATTTATCAATTAGTGGTCGTTTTGGAACTGGTATTTTAAATACGGATAATTACGACCATCAATTTAATATAATAAAAAGAAACAAGGAACGTTTCGAATTATATATTCAAGATGTATCCGGAATTACAAATGATAGCAGTAAAGTTTATATGGGTCATACTAATTTAAATAATTTAAATGGAAGTATTGATAATAGTTTTGTTATTTTGACACAAAAGAATATTAAATGGCATAATATTTATTTCTATGCAGGCAAAGATAAAGATGGAACAAATGCATTGAAAAAATTAGTTCCAAATTTAGCCATTATGGAGAATAATCGAATTGGGATTAATACAAATCTACCACAGAAAACTCTTGATATAATTGGTGATATGATTGCTAATGATTATTATATACGTAAAAATAATAATGAATATAAAATAAATCATATTTATTTGTTAAATGACGGTTCATCATATTTAAATGTTTCCAATCTTAACATTAATTTATTATCGAATTTTAATTATCTTAGCAAGCGAAGTTTAAATATTGCAGGAGGTATCAATTCGTATGATGGGTATTATGAGAATGCGCATAAATTAGCAACTTTTAAAATCTATAATTCCATTGCAAGTACTTATAATAATATAGGCATTGGTATTGCTGATACAAATAACATTTACACTATTCCATTACAGGTTAGAAATACAAGTACAAATATTAATAATAATACTATTATTCGATTATATAGAGGTGTTAAAGGTGGAGGGTTCAATAACAATGCACTTTATACAGGTATAGATTTTTGTGATTATGATATGGCAACGAAATCACAAAATAGAAATAATTATAAATGGTTTATTTATAAAAATAATAATGACATAACAGGGTCATTGCAAATAGGTTATACCGACAATTCATATAATCCAACGCATAGTTGTATGAATTTTTATTATAACAATGTAAATAAAAAATATTTCATAGATATTAATAATCCGAAAGTCAATTATAATTATAATACAAATAACGCAGTTGCTATAAAAGGAAATGTGGAAATCGAAGGCAATATCAATCTTAAAGGCGACAATAGTTGTTATATGATTAATGGAGCAGTCATTGGTAGTTTTTCTAATCCCGCCGTTTTGCAATCGATCGCTAGATCAACCAATACATATTATACGGATAATGTGAATGATATTAGTTTAATAGGAAATAAAGTATTATTTTTGCCGAAAAAAACAACCGTCATAAGTTATAATGACGACTGGATTTTTAATAAAATCAATACTTTCGAAGTTAATAATAACAATACCCCGCTTTTCATTTATAATAATAAAGATTATACCGACGATAATTTACCACCAGTAATCACTAGATTTTATAATAAATCATTTAAAAATTATACTACCAGACCTGATATTGCGAATATCGAATTGGGTATTATAACTGATAACAACGACGAAGGAGTTATTAATAACAAAATAAATATGATGGTAAAAGGATATACAAATGACTTAACTATCTTCGAAATAGCTCCAGATAACAATGATCCTTATATCACTTGTATTTCAAAAAATAATAGAAATCAAGTTAATATTGGCAGTGGTACATTTTATACAAATAATATCATTCATCATGATGATACGTGTATGCATATATATGATGATTTTAATTGTTTATTGAAACTTACCAATAATACGAGAACGGTTAATATGAGTTTCGTTAATAATAATCATACATGGGATTTAAATGCAGACAGTAATTTAAATTTTAATTATAACAATAAAAACTTATTCAATCTTACAAATAATGGTTTATTAACATTTAATAATTATAATTTTTCCAGTAATAATAACAAAAGCACTATCAATATTCATTCTATTGCAAATAAATCATCATTAGAATTAACAAATTATTATTATAATGATTATGAAAATCCAGATAATTCTTTTATTACCGATAGTTATATTACATTACCTATAAATAATGTTGAATATAATATAACCGATTATCATGATAATAATTACGACGACAATCTTGATAATAATATTTCAACTTTTATTTATAAAATCAATGATAGCAATTTACCCATATTAAGT
>Ga0114968_10001907_pt1 | contig 16047 bp, 18 predicted proteins | sample M_130807_EF_Meta_FD_87020 | JGI IMG/M metagenome (GOLD analysis project Ga0114968, IMG submission 87020) | Freshwater microbial communities from Lake Montjoie, Canada to study carbon cycling - M_130807_EF_MetaG | ecosystem: Environmental > Aquatic > Freshwater > Lake | place: Lake Montjoie...
AATTTTTTTGAATAAAATTCTTTTTTGAGTGTCTGGTTTGAAACTGTTAATTATATTGAAATTTAATTTTTCTATAAAATGACTAAAATAAGAATTATTATATACTCTATCAAAAAAATTAAATTTTTTTTTACTTAACCCACCAACTTTCACAAAATAAAAATTATAGCCATTTTTTACAATAATCTCATTTAGAAATATAAAGAATTTATTATAGATTAATCTGAAAAAAAATTTTTTTGTTCTAAGATAAATTAAAACTATAAAATTTGCATTTGAATTTGAATTTGCAAATTTAATTTTTTTAAATAATAATAAATCTTTATTTAGAAATGATATTATTTCTTGATATAATTTTTGATTTCCATGATCACTATGAAATAATTCTACAAAATCTTGATAATTTTTTATACTTTTATTAAAAGTCAAACCTTTAAAAGCTAAAAAATTACAATTTTTATTTCTTTTAATAGCTAATTCGATTGACTCCCATCTATCAAAAAAAATACAAACATATCTAAATATCCATGGAAATAATAAAAATTTCCAAAATTTATATGAATAATTTTTATTATGTATGATATTTAAATTTTTATACAAATAAAAAGAAATTTTAAAAGATAAGCTTCTAATATAATAAAAATCTTTTTTTTTTTTATTTATATCATTCCAGTGATAATCAACTATTTTAAATTTTTTATCTAAATCTTCGCTATTTACTGCCCATTTACCTAAATATACAAAATTTTTTTTATTTTTATTAAAAATCTTTGTTAAAATAATAATTTTTTTCATTATAATAATAATTGGATCTATTTTTTACCACATATGTAGATATATTAAATTTATATTTATAAAAATTTAATAGTTAATATTATTAAATTAAAAAAAAATTTTTGAAATTTTCAAAACTCATCAATATGAATATTATAGCTATTATTGGATTTGGTCGTTCCGGAATGGATTTTTTACAAAGTTTATTTGATAAACATCCTCAAATTTCTCAATTTCCTGGGGAGTTTTTTTTTGAAAAATTTTACGCTGAAGTAGAAAAAAAAATTTGTAAAAAAGAAATCGCCAAATTATTCATAAAAAAACATCTTCATTTTTTTGACTCAAGATTAAATTTAACAGAAAGACATAATAATTTAGGTAATAAGAAGAATGAATTTTTTTTAATAAAAAAAAATTTATTTAAAGAAAAATTTATACAACTTACAAATAATATAAATAAAAAAGAAATTTTTATTAACCTGCATATTGCATATAGTTATGCATGTGGTGAGAATATTAAAAAAAAAAAAATTATTATAATCAATGCGCATCAAATTGAGCAATTATATTGTTTAGCAGATTTTGATTATCAAATATTTTTTACTATTAGAGACCCTGTGGGCTCATTGACGTCAACTATAAAGCACTGGCTTAAATATGAAAACGGTAAACACGTTGGTTCATGGTGGTTATATTATCAAATAAATAGGGTGTTTAATTCTATAAAAGAAGCAGTCTTACTAAATAAAAAAATACACATAATTAAATTAAATCTTCTTCATAAAAAAAATAAATTTATAATGAGAAAGATATGTAAAATTTTAAAAATAAAATTCAATAAATCTCTAACACGATCAACTTATATGGGTAAGAAATGGTGGGGTGATAAATTAAGTATTAAATTTTTGGACGGGGTAAATAAAAATTTTTCCGAAAAAATAGACTATAATCTATTTTATCCTAAAGATATAAATTATTTAAATTATTACCTAAAATCAATTTTAAAAAAATATAATTACTCTACAGAATCTAAATTAAATAACTTTAATAGATTTTTACCTCTAAAAATAGAAATCTTAATTTGGACTCGATTAATACAATTACTCAAAGTAAAAGAAATCTTTCTAATTCCCTATTACTGGTTCAAAAGAATTGTAATGGTAAAAAAGAATCAATATAAAAATATCAGACTTCCTAATGAAATTTATAATACATAAACTTAAATCACTAAAGTCAAAATTTTATTTTAAACCATTCAGGAAAAATATTTTAATTTACGATCAAAATGGTGAAAAATATATAAACACTTACCTCAATAAAGAAACTTATGAAATCTTATATACAAGAAAGGAAAAGTTTAGCCTTTTGATAATATTAATATGCTTGGTCAAACTTAAATTCTCATTAACGGAATACATCGAAGAATTTATAAAGTATACAAGACCAAAAATAATTATAACTTTTATAGATAATAATTTTAATTATTATAAATTAAAAATAAATACTAATATCAAAAAAATATTTATTCAAAATGGTCTTAGAACGGCCTATAACGATATTTTTTATTATACACATGATAAAGATTTAAATATTAAAAATCATTTAAAAAATAAAAAATTTAATGTTGATTACATGCTTGTCTGGAATAATGATATTGCAAGACTTTATAAAGATTTTATTCATGGAAAATGCCTAACTATAGGATCGTTTCAGAATAATATAACTAAGAGAAAAAATAATATTAGCAATAAAAGAATTTTATTTATTTCTAATTATAAAAAAGACTACAACAAAAATTACATAAAAAATGAAAAAAAATTTCTTTTAAATTTACGTAGTTATTGCTTAAAAAATAAAATAGAACTTGATATACTTGGAAAAAATATAATTTTTTTTAAAGAAGAAAAAAATTATTTTTCACAAATATTAGCAAGCAGTCATTTTGAATTTATACCCGCATCTGACAATCGAAAAACTTATGAATTAACCTCTAAATATAAAGTAATTGTCACTATAGAATCTAGTCTTGGATATGAAATGCTAGCCAGAAATAAAAAGGTAGCATTTTTTAATACGCACGAAAACATTTATCCAATAAATACACTTTATTTCGGTTGGCCCAAAAAAAAATTAATTTCAGGTCCATTCTGGACTAACAAATTTCACATTACAGAAATTAGAAGAATATTGGATTATCTTTTAAAAATTAACGATCAAGAATGGAATAAAGTTATTCGGTTATATTCCAAAAATATAATTAATTTTGATGACAACAATAAAGAATTTGTTCACATATTAACAAAAGAGGGTATGTATAATTTTAATTCACTTACTTAAAAATATAAAAATGATTATTGGATTAATACCTGCAAGACTTAAATCAAGTAGACTGCCTAACAAACCATTGCTCTTAATAGATAATATGCCTCTAATCATGCATACTCTAAGAAGAGCTCAATTGTGCAAAGATCTCGATCGAGTGATTGTTTGTGCTGATTCCACCAAAATTATAGATATTGTTAAAAAATATCGTGGAGAAGCTACCAAAACGAGCACGAGTCATACAAATGGAACGGAAAGAATAGCCGAAGTTGTTAAAAAAATTAAAAAAAAAATCAAGCTGGTAATTGATATTCAGTGTGATGAAGTTTTTTTAAAACCAAACAACATAAAAAAATTAATTAACTTTCATAAAAAAAATAATCATTTTGATATTGTCGTACCCCATACAGAAATTTACGAAAAAAATAATGAAAGTATAGTTAAAATATTAAAAAAAAAAAATAACGTAATTTATATGTCGCGACTTGATGTGCCTTACAATTATTACACTGATAATAAAAAAATACCTTTATTACGACACATGGACATAATATCTTTTAAACCTAAATCTTTAATAAAATTTTCAAAATTAAAAAAATCAGCACTTGAAAAAATAGAAAATATCGAATTATTAAGAGGAATTGAAAATAACTTTAAAATTGGTACCTTTCTTATTCAAGAAGATGATTTTTCAATAAACACTAAAAATGATTACATGAAAGCAAAAAAAGAAATGAAAAGTTGTAAGATAAGAAAAATGTATAAATTAAATGAATAATATAAATACCATACTATTTGACCTGGACGGGGTTTTATTTGATACTAAAAAAAATATGGAAAGAAGTTGGAATGATGTAAATAAACATTTTAACTTAAAAATAAAATTTAAAGATTACTTTTCTAAAATCGGAATTCCTTTTCAGAAAATTCTTAAGAAACTTAAAATTAAAAAAAATCAAATTAAGATTGAAAAATTTTACCAAAAAAAATCTATTTCTTACATAAAATTAATAAAATTATATCCAAACGTAATCAATACCTTAAATTACTTGATTAAAAAAAATTATAAAATTGCAATTGTAACTTCGAAAGATAAAAAAAGATCTTTACAATTAATAAGAAAATTTAAATTAAATATACCCCTGGTAATCTGTCCAACTCGGAAGTTGAAGGGCAAACCTTATCCTGATCAAATTATAAAAGCCCTAAAAATTAAAAAGACATTTAATAAAAACGCAGTATATGTAGGAGATACAAAAATAGATTATTTAGCTGCAAAAAGAAGTTTTATTAAATTTATTTTTGCGAAATATGGCTACGGCCAAATAATAAACACAAAATTAAAATGCATTTCTAATTTCAAAGAACTAAAAAAAATATTTTAATAATTTTATAAACAAATAATATATTTATAATTTCATTATAAAAAATAGCATATTAAATAAATTTGTTAATAATTTAATATTGATTTTTTAGAAACTATACTAAAAGTGTTAGCTCTTGATCCTTTTACTGGATAGCTAGTGTGTATTAAAAAAATTTTAGAAAAATTATTAAAAATTTCTCTACTTTTATTTTTTATATTATCAAATATAAATTTCTCCATACTCTTTGGAAATTTTTTAGTGTAAAAAGATTTGCAATTTGCTCTGAATGAAGATTGAGTTACCAATTTTTTATTTTCTGTGAACAAAAATATCTTTGATGTTTTGTTAATTTTCGCAACCTTGTCAAGAGCATAACCCTTTTTTGAAAAAACAACTAAAGGTATATTTATTAAATCTTTTTTAAATAAATTCCAAAAAACATCATCTACTATATCTTTATTAACAATTTTTTTTTTATAATCTTTTTCTTTAGTAAAAATATTTAACCACTTAATTATTTTTAAAAAATTTTTTGAAGTGGCTGTCTCGTCACTAAGCATTATTGAATCTGATTTAACATAATGAGAAAAGCCTAATGAAACTATCTCACTTTTTGTCGGATTAGAATTTGAGATCATAGACTCGAGATTCTCAGTTGCCATAATTAACGGTTTTCCAAAATTTTGACATTCCTTAGAAATCTGATTAATGGCATCGAATAAATTTTCCTCTCCTATTTCTGCTGATAAATCTCCCCTATCGATCATTACAATATCAGCATTACGAATAATATTAATAATATTTTTCATGCCTTCGCTATTTTCAATTTTTGCCACGATTAAAAATTTAGGAAATTTATTTTTTATAATTTTTATTACTCTTTCATTTTGGACAAAACTAAGGCCTATTGCATCAATTGAAAAATTTTTTATCTTTTTTATAAAAGACACTGATAATTTAATTTGTCGATTATCGTCATAAACAGATCGGGGAATATTTAGTCCTTTTTTTTGTTTTAAATCAAAACTTTGCAAAGAAATACCTACTAATAAATTTTTTGATATTTTTTTTATTTTAAAATTATAAGAACCGTCTGAAATACTAAATTTTTTGATATTTTTAAAAATTTTAGGCAGCGGATGAGTTAAAGGGATTTTTTTAACCTCACTCTTAATAAATTTTATTTTTTTATTATAATAAAAAATAACTTCTTCATTTTTTTTAATCTTAACGATTTCATTATTATTAGTTCTTGGCTTAACTCCCGGTATATCTATTAATATTTTATTATTTTTATTTATTGACTTTAGATTAATAGAAATCTTTTTATGCCACTTAATATTATTATGTGAACCGTTTAATCTAAAAATTTCAGTATATTCGCTTATTTTTTTTAAAGATCTCAGATTTTCTGATACCGGTCCTATTGTGGGCAATATTTTCATTGATTTATGTCTCAAAAATATGTTTTAATTTAAAAATAAATTTCTGCATATCATAATTTGCATATTTAAAATATTTTTTCTTTTTAATGCACTCTCTGAAATCAGTTCCTGATATATCTGCTAATAAATTATGCTTACAAGTTATGTTTTTAATCACAACTTTTTTGCATTCTGCGCAATAATAAGCTCCTTCTACTTTTTCAACTTTAATTGGTAGAAAATTTTTATTCTTTTGGACAATTTCAAAAGCGGCTTCGGGCTTATAATAATTATCCGAACCAGCGTGATCTCTTCCAACTACAAAAGCAGAGAAACCTAATTTATATCTTAAATTAACATGATGTAATGCTTCTCTGGGGCCGGCATAAAACATATTACCTATAAATGGTATATAGCTAACTTTATTATTATATTTTTTTTTAATTAAAAATTTATAAACTTTTTCTAAAATAAAAAATTTTATATCACCTTTTTTTTTAGGACCAATGATTGGGTTTACAACTACATGATCATACTTTAACAAAAGGTAATTTATAATCTTTTCGTGACCAAAATGGGGTATATTTCTTGTTTGAAATGCACAGACTTTTTTATATCTATTATTTATAAACGCAATTCTTGTCTTTGACCTTTTATTAAATCCATGGATCTTTTTAATAATGTTGTTAAATTTTTTTTTAGGCTCTAAATTTGTAGAAAATTTATTACCAAAGCTTAAATAGTTAATAAAAGGTCTATAATTTTTATTAGAGTTGTAAATAATTTTTTTAATTGATTTTTCACTCGCAGAGTAAAATTTATTATTTTTTTTATAATTAAAAATTTTTAATCCACTTGGAAAGAGAATTGGAATCCCAAAATAAGGTTTTTTTAAAAAATCGTAAAAAATTCTAAGACCAATAAATTTTTTTTGATGCAAAAAAAGACCTTCTGCCAAATTTGCATAATCAATTAAATATCTTTTTTCTTTTGTTAACGAATTAATAAATCTAATTTTTTGCAAAATTTTATATCTCCATTATTAATGACAATTTTAGAAGTAATTTTCTCATAAAAAATATCCTTACCAACTACATTTTTTTTATTTTTATAAGTTTTATGCTTATTTTTTATCTTAGAAAAATTTTTTCTAATAATTCTTACAGGTAATATTTTTAATTTAGAACAAATTTTCGAAATTTTTTTATTAAAATATACTGTTGAAATAATTAAAAAAAAATCTTGCCTAACTAAAATTTTAGCTAAACCAGAAATTCTTTTAATTTGATTTTCCCTATCTTTCTTTGTGTAACCTAGATCATAACTAATATATTTTCTTATTTGATCACCGTCTATTATAATTGAATTCTTAATCTTTCTCTTTATAAATTTAGAAGCAAAACTTTTTCCACTTCCAGATAATCCAAAAAACCAAATGCCTTTCATTTAAATTTTATTTATTTATTTTTTAAAAAAATATTTTTTTGATGATCTTTTAAAAAAACTTTTCCATATCTTTCTTTTTCTCCCCACAAGGTATCTTTAACCCAAAAATTATCTTCAATACTCCATACTCTAGGATCTCTAAAAGAATCTGCTATAGTCCAAAAATATTCTTGATCTTTTTGTACATAATTTAACCAATAATTTAAATCGCTAGAAACTACATGATCATATCTTCTAACAAGTTCAATTCCTTCTTCTCGAGTCAAATATCCAGTCCTAATATCTTTAGACACATGATCTGAGCAGCGTCCATAGCCAAACTTAATAAACTTAAGCAAATCATGAATGCCTGACTCATATCTATCATCTAAATTTGAGATCTTTCTATAAGTTCTTTCAAAATTTCCTTCTAGCTGTCTCCAATTATATAAATCTTGCATTAATTTTGTATGCTGATTTGGATCCCATTTAAAATAATTACCAATATAAATTCCTCTAAGTCCAGATTTAACAATTTCTTCATCACTAGGATATTTTGCCCAGATCATATCTTTTTCTGATATTTCAATTTCACTGTGATCTATAAAATCATTCCATTCATACCCTCTTAATCCATGTTCATGTCTTACTCTGGCACTAAATTCTGGAAAATCATTAGCCTTGTACATTCCAGAAATATCCCATGGAATTTCCCCCCAAATTATAAAAGGGATATTAAACTTTGCCGCAATTATAATAGGTGACGTAAATATTCCGCAATGTGCATGCCAATTCATGTCACCCATTTTTTCAAAACCCAAAATATTTAATTTCTTTAAAACCTCAACGCTAGGACCCCAAACTATATGATCGGCATCAAAAACTTTTCTCATATTATCTCTATTAAAATCACCTTCTGGTAAATAATTATTTCCGTGATAGGTTACTAGTAAGGGTTTTAATTTGTAATCTCTTACAATTTTATGAGTCTGATAATAACTATCTTTTCCTCCGCTGACAGGAATAACGCAATCATAATTAGATTTATTATTTTTTCTTATTTGCTCAACTATAATTTCAAATTTATTTTTTCTTTCTTGCCAATCATAAGATGTTAATGAATTAAATTCATCAAAAGTTTTGCAACTTGAACATATTCCGTCTTTTCCTATTTCAAGATTAACTGATATTATTGGATAAACACATTTTTTACAGTATATCATTTTATAATTTTAAAAATCTAGGTTCTCTAAAATTTAAACTTTTTTCGTATAACATTTTTTTTGTTAAAAAAACACTTTGATCAATATGTTGAAAAAAGTTAGCGGCCGCTATTCCATCTGCATTTGTCTTTTCTGCAACTTCTAAAAAATGCTCAAAACTACCTGCTCCACCGCAACAAATTACAGGTATTTTTACGGTTGAATCGACTAAATTTATTAAACTCAAATCAAAACCATTACCTTTTCCATCATTATCGATTGAATTAATTAATATTTCACCAGCCCCATTTTGCTCGCTAATTTTTAACCATTCTTGCAATTCATAAGATGTAATGTCAGATCCATTATTTATACAAACAAGATATTTATTATTTATCAATTTTACATCTACAGAATTAACAATGCACTGAGAGCCAAATCTTCTAGATGCTAAATCTAAAAACTTTGGATCTAATACAGCGCTTGTATTAATCGCAACTTTATCTGCACCTGACATTAAATAATTTTCAATATCATGCAAAGACCGAACTTTTCCGCCAACAGTAATGGGCATAAAACAAAATTTTGATATATCCAAAACTATATCAAGAAAATTATTATTATTTTCGAAATTTAGATCATCTCTATTAATGTCATATTTATTTTCTCTAGATATATCTAATAAAATTAATTCATCAGATCCCCATTCACTACATCGCTTAATACTAGTTTTTGGCATTCCTATTTTCTGAAATTCTATAAAATTTCTACTTTGAACTACAATTCCATTTTTAATTAATATTACAGGTATCAATCTTCTTTTTTTCATTATTTCAAAATTCAAAAAATTTTTTTAGAATTATTTGACCTGCCTGCTGGCTTTTTTCAGGATGAAATTGGAATCCCCATATATTATCTTTATTAATAATACTTGGAAAAGTTTCTCCGTATTCAGTGTATCCTGTAATATAATTTTTATTTTTAGGATTAAATACATAGCTATGTAAAAAATAAAAATCTAAGTTAGTAAATATATCGTTTTGTAGCAAAGAGTTTTTTTTAAAAATAATATTATTCCATCCTATGTGGGGAATTTTTAATTTTCCACAATTAATTTTTCTTACTTCACCCTCAATAAAATTTAAACCTTTTGTTATATTATGCTCATTGCCAATTGTAGATAAAATTTGCATGCCAACACAAATTCCAAGAAAAGGTTTTTTTTTTATAAGTACATGTTCGCTTATTACATCATTTAAATTAAGATTCATTATTCTTTGCATTAAATCTGCATATGATCCTACGCCCGGTAATAATAAATGTGTTGAATTTTTAATATCTTTCTCTGCTCTTGAAGAGAAGACATTGTAACCAAGATAATCTATTAAATTATATAATGATTTTTGATTTCCAGAACCATAATCGATAATACAAATTTTAATTGCCATACTATATTTAACGTTAAGAGAATTATTTATTTAATATTTTAAATAATAACTCTGCTCTTTTCCAATCATCGATAGTATCAATATCCACGACTCTCCAGGATGGTATTTCAAATCCCGTTCCCAGATTATGAATATTTTTTTTACCTTCCCACAATTTAGTTACACCCCAACAAAATTGTCCGGCATCATAATAAGATTTTTTTAAATCTTGAGTTCTTTTATTAAAATTTTTTTTAAAAAAAGAACTAGTAGAAAAATCTTTTCTTAACTTTATGGCTCTTTCTACGGGATGAGTATATTGAGCTACAGAAAATAAAAATTTTTTTTCGTTATTTCTAAATGCTTTAAAAGATTTTTTTAAATCATCAATATTTAAGAAAGGATTACAGGGATATATGCAGCAAATATGCTGCGGGTTATCAATTTTTTTTATCTTTTGAATAGCATGACTGATTACAGGCTGAATTCCTATTTGGTCGCCAGATAAACTTTGGGGCCTTTTAATTGTAAAAATATAGCTTTTTTTTTTAACTATGTTTAAAATCTTATTACTATCTGAACTTACAAAGATTTTATCAAAAAAATTACTCTTTTTTAATCTTTCAATAAGCCAAATAATCATAGGTTTTGAATAAAATAATTTTATATTTTTTTTTTTTATTCTCTTACTTCCAAATCTTGCAGGAATTATTGCTATCCTCATGTATAATTTTACTGATTTTTTTAATAAATTAATAACTAAATCTTCTAATTTCTTTTTGACTTAAATAATAATTATCAAAACTGTTATAAGAAAAATTTTCTTTACAGACTTTCCCTTTGTATTTTTCAAATTTATTTATAAAATCTTTTTTGCTCCATTTTGAAAATTGGGATGGCAGTATTATAAAATAATCTTTAAACTCTAAAGTATTTAAAGAATCTGACTTAGTGATCATTTCCTCATGCAATTTTTCACCCGGTCGAATACCTATATATTTAATTCTAGCATCTGGGGCTAGAGCTCTTGCTAGATCAATCAATTGATAAGATGGTATTTTGGGCACAAATATTTCGCTTCCTCTCATTTTAAATAAGCATTGTAAAACAAATTTTACTCCATAATCCAGAGTAATTGAAAATCTTGTCATTCTTTTATCGGTTAATAAAATCAACCCCCTTTTTTTTTGCTTTAAAATTTCAGGAATAATAGAACCTCTTGATCCCCAAACATTTCCATACCTAACTACAGAAAAAGATTTATCAGAAAAATTATTTGCAGCTACGACTAATTTATCTCCAGCTAGTTTTGTGGCTCCATATAAATTGATAGGAGCAGCCGCTTTATCAGTGCTTAATGATATTAATTTTTCAACACGACTATCAATAACAGCATCAATAACATTTTGCGTTCCTATAATATTGGTTTTTATAGTTTCGAAGGGATTATATTCCGCTGTGGGAACCTGCTTTAAAGCCGCTGCATGAATTACAATACTTACATCTCTAAAAGCTAGCTTGAGTCTAGGCAAATCTCTTACGTCTCCTATAAAGAATCTCAATTTATTTTTAAAATTAGAAAAAGCATTCGCCATTTCAAATTGCTTTAATTCATCGCGACTAAAAATAATAATTTTCTTGGGATTATATTCTTTTAATAAAACTTCAGTAAATTTTTGACCAAAAGAACCTGTTCCGCCCGTAATTAAAATGACTTTATTATTAAAAAAATTTTTATTCATATAGAATACTTAATAATAAATGATTTAATTTTTTTAACAATAAATATCAATTCTTTCCTCGATAAACCAACATATATTGGCAAAGATATAAAAGATTTAAAATACTCATACGATCCTGGATAATTTTTTTTTAATATCTTTTTTTTATAAATTTTTTTAAAAAAAAAAATTGGTTTGTAGTGAAATTGCAGAATTATTTTATCATTAAATATTTTTTTAATAAAAAAATCTTTTTTTTTTATTAATTCATCGAAATTAATCTTAATTAAAAAAAGATGAAAAGATGCATTATTAATATTTTTAAATTCGGGTAATTTAATTTTTTTATTGTCTATTAAATTTTTTTTATAGAAATTAAAAATATTTTTTCTAATTGAAATAAATCTATTTATTTTTTTTATTTGAGATAACGCTAAAGCACTATTTAAATCGCTTAATCTATAATTAAAACCTAAACGTTCAATATTGTAATTCCAATGACTTTTGCTTCTTACAATACCGTGTGATCTTAATAAAAGCATTCTATCATAAAAAAACTTATTATTTGTAGTAACAATTCCACCTTCGCCAGAGGTGATAGTTTTGACCGGATGTAATGAAAAAACACAAATATCAGAATGAAAACAAGACCCTACACTTAAAGTCTTATTCTTATGTTGATATTTAGCGCCTAATGCATGACAGGCGTCTTCTATCAAAAAAAAATTATATTTTTTTTTAAGTTTGTAAAATTCTAGCACATTCTCAGGGTAACCTCCTAAAAACATTGTAATTACCGCCTTAATCTTGCCTATGTTATTCTTATTAAGACAATCTTTTAAATTTTCTGGTGTCATCTGGCCTGTATTAGGATCAACATCTGCTAAAAAAACTTTGGCTCCCAGCATGCAACTCATACTGTAAGCTGCTACAAAATTTATAGCTGGCATAATGATTATATCATTTTTTTTTAGATTTATTGCCATGAATGCTAGATGCAGACCGGCTGTTCCACTGCTACATGAGATTGCATATTTTGATTTTAATCTTGTAACTATTTCTTTCTCAAATTTTTTTGTATAATTTCCTGTAGTAATTAAATCTTCTTTTAACGATTTAGAAACGAGTCTAATATCATGACTATCTATATATTGACGTCCATAGGGAATAATTTTCATACAATAATTCTTAATTTTTTTAATAATGACTTCTTTAAAGGTGTTTCACGTTTTATATCAGAAGGAGATTTTTTATTGATTAATTTTTCAAAGTACATTGGCTGAATTCCAAATCCAGGTCTGATAACCATTATATTTTTTTTGGTAAACTTTTCTCCTTTTTTAATATCTGAAACTGCATAAATCGATCTCCTGAATTGCAAACTATGATTTTCACTTTTATTTCTAAAAAAATATTTTTTTCCCATTATTAAAGATATATCTTTAATAACCTGCACATATTCTTTGATTTCTTTTCCCTTTAAAGAAAACGAAAGATCAAAACCTTTTTTTTGACCTTGTAAAGCTATATGTTTTTCAACAACTTCTGCTCCCGCAGCAATCGCTGCAGCAACAACTTTATTGTCTATTGAATGATCTGAAAAACCCACTTTGCAATTATATCTTTCTTTTAAAATCCTAATATTATTAAGATTAAAATCTGATATTTTTGAAGGATAGTTGCTAACACAATACAAAAGTATTATTTCTTTTGCTCCGTTCATTTTAGCCGTTTTGTAGGCCAGGTCTATTTCTTTAAGACTTGCCATGCCAGTTGAAATAATAATTGGTTTTTTAGTTTGGGCTATTTTTTTAATTAAAGGAATATGATTCATTTCAAATGAAGCAACTTTATAAAATGGACAGTTAAGACTTTCCAGAAGATCAACGGCAGATTCGTCAAACGGAGTACTAAAACATGTGATTTTTAATTTTTTTGCATAATCAAATAATTCCTTGTGCCATTCAAATGGTGTCTGTGCTTTTGTATATAAATCCCATAATGTTTTTCCTTTCCAGAGGCCCTTTTTGATTAAAAATTCACTTCTTTTACTATTAATTGTAATTGTGCCAGGAGTGTAACTTTGGAGTTTTACAGCATCAGCTCCATATTTTTTTGCAGCTTCAATTAATTTTTTTGCATTTTTTAAAGAACCGTTATGATTTGCAGATATCTCAGCAATAAAAAATGGTCTGTGTTTTAACAAATTTATAAATATCAAGTTATGCTTTCAATTCTATAATAATTAAAATAAGTTAATATATTAAATAAGTATATGAAAAAAAGTAAAAAAAATTACTTAAAAATAATATCTCAAATTGAAACTGTAAGAAAAAAAAATAATACTAATTGGATGGACATACTAAGAATTGCTTTTGAAAACAATCCACAAAAGACAGCTAGAGTGATGTCAAAAATATATAAAGACGATAAAAGAATAGGATCCCTAGCTAAAAAACTTTTATAAACTTTTATTTAAAAATAAATCACTGTATTTTTTTGATAAATTTTTTCCCAGTCTTTTTTTAAAAGACTCAAATTATAAACTTTGTATTTATCATCGTAATTTATTAAAGTGCAACACCGGCAAATATGCCTGTCTTTTATTCATTCAAATTCTTTTGATACCTAACATGGCAATTGATCTACAATATTTTTTAAATAAATTTTATGCATTTTTTAGTGAAAGTCGCTAAACATACACCCAATTAACATTATTTTTAGATCTTACTTTTTCAATTTTATCTATTATTTTTAAATATTTATTAACTTTAATAATATTACTAGTCATAATTAATAGAATGGCATTAATTTATAAAAAAATATAATAAAAAGCTGTAAATTATTACTTAAAATCTAAAAGTTAAAATTGTTTCTCAAGATGCATAAAATTTATTTAAAAAATATTTTAGAATTAAAAAAAAAACAAAAAAAAGAAATTTTAAAAATTAGAAATTCAACTTACGTTGCTTCCAAAATGTATAGCAGCAAACAAATTACCTATGAGGAGCATTTTACCTGGATGGAAAATTTAAAATATAATAAAAAAAAATATGTTTTTGCTGTTATTAATGAAGATAAAATATTTGGGATGCTAAGCTTAAATAATATAAATTGGGAAAAAAAAATAGCAGAATGGGCATTTTACGTAGCTGAGAAAAATATTTATGGGCTTGGGGCGGCTCTAGAATTCAATTTTATTGACTATGTGATCATTAAAAATAACTTTAAAAAACTTAATTGCGAAATATTAGAATCTAATTATAAAATAATCAAATTTCATAAAAAATTTTTCTTTAAAACCAAAGAGACCATCAAATATGTTATTAAAGACAACCAAAAAACTAAGATTATATCTATGACCCTTAGCGCAAAGGAATGGAGAATGAATAGGATTTTTATTAAAAATCGCTATTCAAAAATAATAGATAATTTCCATATAATTATAGATGAATTCAACCCGATGAATTTAAAGACTTGAGTTGCCAAATAATAATCATCAATTAGATAAAAATTTTATATTTAATAGTAAATATTTATAATAAAATGTTAGAATTTATAATACTCTTGTTGTCTATTATTCATTCTATATTTGGAATTGGCTTATTAGCACTCGGGACCCCATTATTGCTATTATTAAATTATGATTTTTTAATTATATTAAAAATTTTACTACCTTGTTCTATCTTGATAAGTACATTTCAAATCGTCAATACAAAAAATCTCTCGTCTAAAGATAAAAAGCTGATTTATATATCACTTCCTTATGTTTTTTTAGGTTCTTTTATTATTTATTTTTTTAGCTCAAAAATTAACTTTAAATTAGTTATTGGTTTCTCAATATTAAGTATTTTATTCTTAAAAATTTTCTTAAAAAAAAAAATAAAGCCACTAATAAAAAATAACAAAACCATAATCATCTCTTTTACGGGGCTGTTCCATGGATTGACTAATACGGGGGGATCTTTAATTTCGTTAATTTTTCAAGATTTAAAAAAAAATAAAAATGAAATACGAGCAAGCATAGCATATACATATTTTTTCTACGCACTAATTCAATACTGTTTATTAAATTTTTTTTTAAAAAAATTGTTATTAGATTACGATAACTTAAAATTATTGCTAATTGTATGTGTGGGATATTTTTTAGGTAATAAAATTTTTAAGAAATTAAAACTTAATTACTTTTTAAATATTCTAAATTTTATAATTCTTTTTTCCGGTATTTATTTAATATTTTCTGAATTAAAAATAATATTTCTTTTAACATTGTAATTTGTATCTAAAAATTTTTTCAGTGCATAAATCAAGCCAATTGAGCTATTAGTAACGGTAAGCTTAACGTGTTACCACGCTTCCACACCCGTCCTATCAACGTCGTAGTC
>Ga0114968_10001909_pt1 | contig 16043 bp, 14 predicted proteins | sample M_130807_EF_Meta_FD_87020 | JGI IMG/M metagenome (GOLD analysis project Ga0114968, IMG submission 87020) | Freshwater microbial communities from Lake Montjoie, Canada to study carbon cycling - M_130807_EF_MetaG | ecosystem: Environmental > Aquatic > Freshwater > Lake | place: Lake Montjoie...
AGCGACCCACAGCTTTAGCGGCCCTCAAACTGCGCTTTGCGCTTTTCAATAAAGGCCTGCATGCCCTCTTTTTGGTCGCGTGTGGCAAACAGCAGCTGGTTGGCTTTGCGCTCCAGCATCAGCGCAGTCTCTAGCGATGCGTCTACACCGGCGAGCACCACTTCTTTTATTTGCATCGCCGCCAGGGGCGGCATGGCCGCTATCTGGCGCGCCATCTTGAGCGCCTCGTCCAGCAATTGCCCATCCGGGAAGACCTGGCTGACCAGGCCCATGGCGCAGGCCTCCTGGGCGCTGACGGCTTTGCCCGTGAGCAGCATGCGCATGGCGTTGAATTTGCCCACCGCGCGCACCAGGCGCTGGGTGCCGCCAATGCCAGGCATGATGCCGATGCGGATCTCGGGCTGCGAAAAGCTGGCGCCCTCGCCGGCCAAAATAATGTCGCAGTGCATGGCCAGCTCGGCTCCGCCGCCAAAGGCATAGCCGCAGACCGCCGCAATAATGGGCTTGGGGCAGCGCTCGATAGGCGCCCACACCCGCTCGGTGTGCCGGCGCATGATCTCGATCGGACCGGCGCCTTCCAAGGTCTTGATGTCGCCGCCAGCAGCAAAGACTCTCTCCCCGCCAGTGAGCACAATGGCGCGCACCGCCTCGTTGGCGCTCAGGTCGGTAAAGGCCTGCGAGAGCGCCGCCTGCAAGGGCAGGCTTAGCGCATTGGCCGCCTCAGGCCGGTTCAGACGCACCAGGGCGACACCATCGTCCAGGATCTGCACCAGCACTTCAGCGCCGGTCGGGGCCGGGGGCACAATGGAGTTTTCAATCGACATGGGCAGTTCCCGCAAATTCAATGGGTTGCATGGTGGTTTCTCGGGGGCGGTACTACATCGTCCTTTTGGACGTATTGGCCAGCGCCCGCCTCGCGTAGATTCTCCCCCATGACACAAGAGCCCGAATTTGCACAACGCGTGGTCCTGGTGACCGGTGGCACCAAGGGTATTGGGCGTGCCATTGCTGAGGGCTTTTTGCAAGAAGGCGCCCAGGTGGTGGTGTGCGCCCGCACGCCGGTGGAGTATTTGCCCCGCTCTGGTGATCGCCAGGCCGAATTTATGCCCTGCGATGTGCGCGAGGCCGATGCCTTGCGCGCCTTGGTGGCCGACATCGTAGCTCGCCACGGGCGCCTCGATGTCCTCATCCACAACGCCGGCGGTAGCCCGCCGGCCAATGCGGCCACTGTCTCGCCCCGGTTTCATGAGGGCGTGATCCGCCTGAACCTAAGTGCGGCCATGCACGCCGCCCAGGCGGCCAACGCGGTCATGCAAACCCAGGCCAGCGGCGGCGTCATCGTTTTTATCGGCAGCGTCAGCGGCCTGCGGCCCTCGCCGGGCACTGCGGTGTACGGCGCGGCCAAGGCCGCCGTAATCAGCCTGGCCAGCTCGCTGGCCGTCGAGTGGGCGCCCAAGGTGCGCGTGCTGGCGGTCAGCCCCGGCTTGGTGCGTACCGAGCAATCGCATCTGCACTACGGTGACGACAAAGGCATTGCCGCAGTCAGCGCCACCATTCCTTTGGGCCGCATGGCAGAGCCGGCCGATGTCGCGCAGGCCTGCCTGTACGCGGCATCGTCGCGGGCCAGCTATCTCAGCGGCACCAATATTTTGTTGCACGGCGGCGGCGAGCGACCCGCCTTTCTCGATGCAGCCCAAGGACATTGAAGCCATGAAACAGCGCAAGCCACCATCGACACATCAGCAGGAGCACGCGCGTGGCTGAACCCCAATGGATGGACGGCGCACGGGCGCTGGTGGGCAAAGAATACGGGCGCGTCTACGCCTGGGACAAAGTCAATGCGCCCATGATCCGCCAATGGTGCGAAATCATGGGGGTGGACGCTGCGCCTTACCTGATCGAAGGCGCCGTCCATGCGCCCGAGGCCATGCTCCAAGTGTGGTGCATGGAGGGCTTTACGCTCAACAACTACCCGCCCGGCTCCACCACCGAGAACCCCTACGAAGTCCTCAAGCTGATGGAGGCCCGGGGCCTGGCCTCGGTGGTCGCTGTCAACTCCGAGCTGCAATTTAGCCGCGCCGTGTGTGATGGCGAGCGCCTGTACTACACGACCCGCCTGGACACCATCAGCCCGGAGAAAACCACGGCGCTGGGTACCGGCTACTTTGTTACTTTGGTGATGCGATATTTCTCGGAGATCGCCAGCGGCGACGAAGAGGTCGGCCATCTGTTGTTCCGCGTTTTTAAATTCAAGCCTGCGCAGGCGGCTGCGGCGAGCGCGCCGGCCAACGCACCAGCCAAGCCCAAGCGCCCAGCACCCGGCATCAGCGACGACACCCGCTTTTTCTGGGAAGGCGCGCGCGCGGGCCAGTTGCGTATCCAGCGCTGCACAGCCTGCGGCACCTTGCGCCACCCGCCCGGCCCGGTTTGCCCGCAGTGCCACTCCTTTGAGTGGGACGCCGTCACCGCCAGCGGACGGGGCACGGTGTACTCCTTTGTGGTGATGCATTACCCCGAGGTGCCGCCTTTTGAGCACCCCAACCCGATTGCGCTGATCGAACTCGAAGAAGGCACGCGCCTGATCACCCAGCTGGTTGGCGTGGCTCCGGGCGATGTGCGCATCGGCCAAAAAGTACAGCTTGAATTTCACACCTACGACGGCGACCTGGTGCTGCCGCAGTTTCGGCCCGTGCCCGATGCCGCCTAGGCCCACCTGCCCTCTTGCAAGCCCGCTATGAACTTTGAACTGACAGACGATCAACAGGCCTTTGCCGACATGGCCGCAGGCCTGTTTGCCGACTACTGTGGCGACGAGCAACTGCGCGCGCATGACAGCGGCCAGGCGCCCTTTATGCAGGACTTGTGGAAGCAATGTATTGCGGCAGGTCTGCACACCGTGCTGGTATCCCCAGAGCGCGGCGGCTTGGGCCTGGGGTTGACCGAGTTGATGGGCATCCTGGAACAACAAGGCCGTGCTTTGGCGCTCGTGCCCTTGTGGGAGCAACAAGTGGGCCTGTCCGCACTCGCGCATTTTGGTGTGGCCGCGCCCGATGGCCTGTGGCAGGCTTTGATGCAGGACGGCAGCCCCTTGGCGCTGTCCTTGGCGGCACTGTCTGACAGCCGCGGTGCGGCGCTGCAGGTCCAAAAAACGGATGTCGGCTTTAGCTTGCGCGGCCACGCCCCGGCAGTGAATCTGGGCCAAACCGCCCGCTTTGCGTTGCTGGCCGGCGCCCTTGATGGCCAGATGCGACTACTCATGGTGGATCTGGACGCCGCCGGCGTGGCCCGCACCACCGGTCGCAGCCAGCACCACCTGGAGGTGGCCGACCTGGACTTTCACGACTGCCCCCTGGCCGCCTGGCAAGTGCTGCCCCAAGCCGCCCTACCCTGGGTGAGCGAGCGCGCCGCAGCCTGCCTGGCAGCCCTGCAACTGGGCGTAACCCAAGCGCATTTACGCCGCACCGTCGACTATGTGAGCGAGCGCCAGCAATTTGGCCGGGCTATTGGCAGCTTTCAATTGGTCAGCGGCCAAATGGCCGATGGCTACATCGCCTTAGAGGCGCTGCGCAGTGCGCTGTGGCAACTGGTGTACCGCCTCGATGCCGGTCTGGGCGCCGCGCCGCAAGCCCTGGCGACCCGCGTGCTGGCCAATGATGCCGGCCACTTCGCCGGCCATATGGCCCAGCACGTCCATGGGGGTATCGGCGTGGACCTGACCTACCCCATCCACCGCTTTTTGTACTGGAGCCGCGCCTTGGGCGCCGCTTTAGGCGGCAGCGAGCACCAGCTGGCCGCCCTGGGCGACTGGCTGGCCAGCCACGATGCGCTGGGCTGGAAATACGACGCGCCCGAAGATGGCGCAGCACAGGAGGCCGTGCATGCAAGCGTTTGATGCCATTGAAGTAGGCCAAGCCATGGAGGCCCTGGACGTGCCGATCACGGCAGCCCTGATCACCGGCGGGGCTATTGCCACGCGCGACTATTTCCCTGGCCATATTGATCTGGAAGCTGCGCGCGCGCTGGGCTCGCAGGCCGTGTTCATGAACATCCTGACCACCAACGGGCTGGTGCAGCGCTTTGTGCAAGGCTGGAGCGGGCCGAACAGCCGCTTATGCGACCTCAAAATCAAACTGGGCGCGCCCAACTACCCGGGCGACACCATGCGCTTTAGCGGCAGCGTCACCGACAAGCGCGCACAAGACCGCACGGTGGAACTCAGCTTCAAAGGCGCTAACGCCATGGGCAGCCACGTCACCGGCACGGTGCGGGTCCGCTTTCCCTAAACGCGCCAGGACCACAACGCCATGAGCGAACTATCCATTTCCGGGCGCGCCGCCATTGTCGGCTTAGGCGCCACCGAATTTTCCAAAAACTCTGGACGTACCGAGGTACGGCTGGCCATGGAGGCCACGCTGCAAGCCCTCAATGACGCAGGCATAGACCCGGCCGAGGTAGACGGCTTTTCCTCCTACTCGGTGGACAAAGTGCCCGAGTACGAAATCGCCCGCCTGTTGGGCGCCAAAAACGTGCGCTTTTTCTCGCAAGTGCCGCACGGTGGCGGAGCGGCTTGCGGACCGGTGCTGCATGCCGCCATGGCGGTGGCCACGGGCATAGCCCGCACCGTGGTGGTCTACCGCGCCATGAATGAGCGCAGCTGGTACCGCTTTGGCAATGGCAACTATGGGTTTGGCTCCTCGCCGCTGTTTGAAAACGTCAACTACGGCTGGTACATGCCCTATGGCTTTCACACACCAGCGGCCTGGGTGGGCATGTTTGCCCGCCGCTATATGCACACCTACGGCGCCACCAGCGAAGACTTTGGCCGCGTTGCCGTGGCGGCGCGCGACTTTGCAGCGACCAACCCGGCGGCGTTTTTCCACCAAAAACCCATCACCCTGGCCGAGCACCAGGCCTCGCGCTGGATTTGCGAGCCCCTGCATTTGCTCGATTGTTGCCAGGAGTCGGACGGCGCCGTGGCCATGGTCATCACTTCGGTCGAACGCGCGCGTGACATGAAAACCCGCCCCGTCATCATCAAAGGCGCAGCCCAAGGCAGCAGTGACGGCCAGCAAATCATGACCTCTTACTACCGCGATGACATTACCGGCCTGCCCGAAATGGGCCTGGTCGCGCGCCAGCTCTGGGAGCAAAGCGGTCTCACGCCCCAAGACATTCAAACGGCGGTGATTTACGACCACTTCACGCCTTTTGTGCTGCCCCAGCTCGAAGAGTTCGGCTTTGCCGAGCGTGGCGCAGCCAAGGACTTTGTGCGCGCCGGCCACCACGCGCGCGGCGGGCGCCTGCCGATCAACACCCACGGCGGCCAATTGGGCGAAGCCTATATCCACGGCATGAACGGCATTGCCGAGGCCGTGCGCCAGGTGCGTGGCACCGCCGTTAACCAAGTAGACCAAGTGCGCAATGTATTGGTCACCGCCGGCACCGGCGTGCCCACCAGCGGACTGATTTTGGGCCAAGAATAAGAGTAATCCCCATGTTCATCGACCTGAGCCCCGAACAACACGCCCTGCGCTTGCGCGTGCGTGACTATTTCAATGCCTTGATGACGCCCGCGCTGCGCTTAGCTCTGCGCGGCGCCGAAGGCGGCCCCCTGTATCGCCAAACCGTGCGCCAAATGGGCCAAGACGGCTGGCTGGCCGTGGGCTGGCCCAAGCAGCACGGCGGCCAAGGTTTGAGTGCTACCGAGCAGCTGATCTTTTTCGAAGAAGCCAATATCGCCGGTGCGCCCCTGCCTTTTGTGACGATCAGCACCGTCGGCCCGGCGTTGATGGAGTCAGGCACCGAGACGCAAAAGGCGCGCTTTTTGCCCGGCATCGCCTCGGGTGACATCATTTTTTCAATTGGTTATTCCGAACCGCAAGCGGGCTCCGACCTGGCCGCGCTTTCCACCCACGCACGCCTGCATGGTGACTTGCACACCGGGCACTTTGTGGTCAATGGCAACAAGCTGTGGACCTCGGGCGTAGAGTCGGCAGACCATATTTGGTTGGCTGCGCGCACCAGCCAGGACTTGGCACGGCACAAGGGTATTTCGATTTTGATCGTGGACACCGGAACCCCCGGTTTTTCGCACACGCTGATCCCCACGGTGGGCAATTTCACCTCGGCCACCTACTACGACAATGTGCAAGTCCCGGCCGACCGCCTGGTGGGCGAACTGCACGGCGGCTGGAAGCTGATTACCGCGCAGCTCAACCACGAGCGCCTGGGTCTGGGTTCCTGGTCCGACAAAATTTTTGGCCCCTACAAGCGAGTGCTCGATTGGGCCAAAGCACGTGACGAAAACGGCCACCGCGCCATGGACCTGCCCTGGGTGCGCCGCCTGCTGGCCGACTGCTACACCCGCATGGAGGCCATGCGCCTGATTAACTTTCGCATCGCCGCGGACCTGGAAAAAGGCAGCATGGACGTGGCCCTGGCCTCGGCCACCAAGGTGTATGGCTCCGAGAGCGTGATCAAGGTTTTGCGCAACCTCATTGAAATCGTAGGCCACAGCGCGCTGGTGCGCCAAGGCAGCAGTGCCGAGTTGCTCATGGGTGACCTGGAATACGAAGTACGTGCCGCCACGACCCTGACCTTTGGCGGTGGCACCAATGAAATTCAGCGCGAGCTGATCGCGCAATTTGGTCTGCACATGCCGCGCGCAGTGCGCTAAGCGCAAATATCAAATACGGGAACGCGCATGAAAAACTGCCCTATCGTGCCCCGCGAAGTCACGCAGGCCAAGCTAGACCGCCGCGCCCAGGCCGGCCAGCGCCACCGTGCCTCCCAAACCTATACCTTGGCCGAACGCTTTGAGGAAAGCACCGCGCGCTACGCCGATCGCCCCTGCCTGTACTACGGCGACACCCGCCTGAGCTATGCCCAAACCAATGCCTGTATCAACCAGGTGGCCCACGCCGGCCACCAACTGGGCCTGCGCTGCGGCGATGTGGTGGCGCTGTGCATGGAAAACCGGCCAGGCTTTATGTTTGTGTGGCTGGGCCTGGCCAAGCTGGGCGTTACCGCCGTGTTTCTCAACACTAATGTACGCGGCAAGTTGCTCGAGCATGGCTTGACCGAAACCGGCGCCAAGCTGGTCGTGGTGGGCGAAGAATGCCTGCCCCAGTTTGCCGCGACTCCACTGCCCGCCGATGTGCGCTGCTGGCTATGGCCCGACGAAGAACGCCCGGCCAGCGCCCACGAGCGCGCGGTATGCGCCTTGGACCTGCAGGCACTGGCCCTGCAAAGTGCCAGCAGCAACCCGCCCGCAGATTGGCGCGCCGGTTTGGTGGGCGAAAAGCCTGCGGTGTATATCTTTACCTCGGGCACGACCGGACTTCCCAAAGCAGCCATCATCAGCCACGCGCGCTGGTTGATTACCGGCGACGTCATGCAAACCACCATGGACGTGCAGCCCAGCGATTGTTTTTATTGCTTTTTACCGCTGTACCACGGTGCAGCCTCGCTGTCGGTGGGTGCTACGGCGATTGCCAGCGGCGCCAGTTTGCTGCTGCGACGAAAGTTCAGCCGCAGCGAATTTTGGGCCGACGTGCGGCGCCACCAGGTCACCATCTGCCAGTACGTGGGCGAAATTGTTCGCTTTTTGCTCACCACGCCGGCGCAAGCGGGCGAGCGAGAACACAGCCTGCGCAAAATGGTAGGTGCCGGCATGGCCAGCGAGGTGTGGGAGCAGTGGGTACGCCGCTTTGGCGACTTCGAGATTTACGAGGGTTGGGGCGCCACCGAGGCCAACACCAACACGATCAATCTGGACAACCGCATGGGCTCCTGCGGGCGCATTCCGTATTGGGAAAAGTCCAATTTGCGTCTGGTGCGCTATGACGCCGACAACCAATGCCATCTGCGCGACGACAAGGGTTTTTTACAGCTGTGCGCGCCGGGCGAAGTGGGCGAAGCCATTGGCATGATCATCACCATGCCCGATGTGGTGGGCGGACGCTTTGAGGGCTATACCTCGGCGGCTGCAACTGAGCGCAAGATACTGCGCGATGTTTTCAAGCCAGGCGACGCCTGGTGGTCCTCGGGTGATTTGCTGCGCTATGACGAGGACGGCTATTTTTGGTTTGTAGACCGCATCGGTGACACCTTCCGCTGGAAGAGCGAGAACGTGTCCACCACCGAGGTGGCCGATGCTTTGGGCGATTTTCCCGGGCTGGACGCCATCACCGTTTACGGCGTCCAGGTACCTGGCTGCGAAGGCCGCGCCGGCATGGCCGCCCTGGTCATGCAAGAGGGTGCGCAATTTGACCCGCAAGCGTTTTGGAAACTGGCACTCGAGCGCCTGCCCGCCTACGCCGCGCCCTACTTTGTACGCATTTCGGCCAGCACCGATATGACCGGCAACTACAAGCTGCGCAAAGTCAATTTGCAGCGGCAGGCCTATGACACCGAGGCTGTCACCGAGCCCCTGTTTATGCGCCGTGATGATCACAAAACCTATGTCGCCTTGAAGGCGATAGACCAACTGCAGGAGGTCGTGTGGTAGATGCCAAGGCCTGGCGCGCCGAGGTGCGCGCATGGCTAGAGGCCAACTGCCCGGCCTCGATGCGTTTGCCCATCACCCCTGAAGAAATGGTCTGGGGCGGCTCGCAGCTGCGCTTTGGCAGCGACGACCAGCGCGTATGGTTTGAATGCATGCGCGAGCGCGGCTGGTTTGCGCCGGACTGGCCTAGCGCCTATGGCGGGGGCGGCCTCAGCGCCAAACAAGCGCGCGTTGTGGAAGAGGAAATGCTGGCACTTGGATGCCGCCAGCCACAGTTCAATCTGGGCGTGTGGATGCTCGGGCCGGTGCTGCTGGAAGTGGGCACCGAAGCGCAAAAACAGCAGCACCTGATTCCCATGATGCAAGGGCGCGTGCGCTGGTGCCAAGGCTTTAGCGAGCCCAACGCGGGCTCCGATCTGGCCAGCCTGCGCACCGCCGCCGTCCACGACGGACAAGGCCATTTTGTTGTGAATGGCTCCAAAATCTGGACCTCGTATGGCGACCAAGGCGACTGGATGTACGCCCTGGTGCGCACCGACCCCAGCGCCAACAAGCAAGCGGGTATCAGCTTTTTGCTGATCGATATGAAAACGCCGGGCATCACGGTCAAACCCATTGAGCTCATCAGCGGCAAATCGAGCTTTTGCGAGGTCTTTTTTGACAATGTGCGAGTGCCCGCCGACCAACTGGTCGGCCAGTTGCACGACGGCTGGACGGTGGCCAAAAAACTCTTGCAGCACGAGCGCAGCGCCATGTCCAAGTTCAGCGAAGGCGCAGCCCCCTCGCACGATGCGCTGGCCGTGGCGCGCCCCTATTTGTATGACGACAATGGCGCGCTGCGCGAGCCTATTTGGCGCGACCGGCTGGCCGCCTTGCTCATGGACTCGCACGCCTTCACGCTCACGCACCAACGGGTCAAGCAAGAGGCGATGGCCGGGCTGCCCATCCATGGTCCGGCGTCCATCATGAAACTGGTGCAAACCGAGCAAGAAGTCGCCAAGTACGAGCTGCTGACCCAGCTCATGGGACTGCGCGGCCTGAGCTGGGAAGGCGACGCATTCAGCGCCGATGAGCACGCCATCAGCCGCTTGCTGCTGCTATCAAAGACCTACATCATCTCCGGCGGAAGCAGCGAGATTCAACTCAACATCATTGCCAAGCGCGTGCTTGGCTTGCCGGGTTAAATCATGGGCTTTTTGCGCAATGAAGAACAGCGCCAGCTCGTGCACAGCGCCGAGGTATTTTTGGCCGCGCAATCGCCGGTCTCGCTGCAGCGGCGCATCCGCGACAGCGCCGTGGCGCAGGCCATGGACCCGGGCCTGTGGCAACAGGTTATCGACTTGGGCTGGCCCGCCGCCGTTTTTTCCGAAGACGATGGCGGTCTGGACGTGGGCTATATGGGCATGGGGGGCGTCTTGGAGGCCTGCGGTCGCCACCTCGCGGCGCTGCCTTTGTTGTCCTCGGCGGTGCTGTGCGGCAGTATTTTGCGCAGCGCCGGTGATGCGGCCCAAAAAGACCGTTGGCTTGCGCCACTGATCGAAGGCCGTCTGCGCTTGGCCCTGGCACTGGACGAAAGCGGACGCCACGACCCCCACAACATCGCCACCAGCGCCCGACGGGAGGCCGGCCAATGGCTTTTGCAGGGTGAGAAATGGTTTGTGATTGACGCAGTGGGCGCCGATGCCTTCATCGTCGTCGCCCGCCTCGATGGTGGCGCCGGGCCTATCGGCTTGTTTGTGGTACCCGCAGACACCACGGGCCTGCACGTGCAACCACTGCACATGGCCGACAGCCGCAATTACGCGCGCCTGGCGCTCGCTGGCGTGCAACTGCCCGCCGAGGCGTTGCTGGCCAGCGGCATTGACAGCGCCCAGGTGCTGGAACATGCGCTGGACCTGGGCCGCATCAGCCTGTCTGCCGAGGCACTGGGCATCATCCGCTACGCCTTTGACACCACGCTGGCCTACCTCAAAGAGCGGGTGCAGTTTGGCGTACCGATTGGCTCTTTTCAGGCCTTGCAGCACCGTATGGCGCGCCTGTATACCGAGATAGAAATGCTGCACAGCTGCGTGACGGCTGCGCTGGACGCCATCGACCAAGGCGACGCCCAAATATCCCAATTACCTCAGTTGGCCAGCCTGGCCAAGGCACGCGCCTCCGATTTGTGCGAAAAAGCCATGAACGAAGCCGTACAGATGCACGGCGGCATCGGCGTCACCGACGCGCTGGATTTGGGCCTGTATGTCAAGCGCGCCCGCCTGGTGCAGCAATGCCTGGGCGACGGCGTCTTTCACCGCGCGCGCTATGCCCGCTTGCGAGGGTTTTGATCGATGACCACCACCACAAGCACCACTTTGTCCGACGCCGATGCCGCGCTGCTCGCGCTGGCCGCACGCAGCCGCGCCCAACTGACCAGTCCGGGCGCGCCCTTCGAGCTGCACAGCGTCGATGTAGCAGGCACCCCCTTGCTCGCCTACCGCAACGCCTTTGCCACTCTGCCCGCCCTCCTGGATGCCGGGCGCACCCATGGCGAGCGCGAGTTTTTGGTCTTTGACGACGAGCGCTGGACGTTCGCGCAATTCTTTAGCGCCGCCGATGCCTTGGCCGCGCACCTGCAAACCACTTATGGCGTGCTGCCTGGCCAACGCGTGGCTATCGCCATGCGCAACCGCCCTCAATGGGCCGTGGCCTTCGTCGCCGTGGCACTGACGGGCGCCGTACCGGCACCGCTCAATAGCTTTGGCCTGCGCGAGGAGCTGCTTTCGGGCCTACAGGCACTGCAGGCGCGCTTGCTGATCGCCGACCACGACCGCCTAGCCCAGGTGCAGGCCGACTTGCCCGCCCTGCAACTGCCTTGCCTGTGTGTCGATGATGCGCAAGGACAAGTCAGCTGCGCTTGGCAAGACGCCACCACAGCGGGCGCAAAGTCCTTCACGCCACCGGTACTGAGCACCCAGGACCCGGCGCTGATTTTGTTCACCTCCGGGGCCAGCAGCCAGGCCAAAGGCGTGGTGTCCAGCCACCGGGCAGTGTGCCAAGGCTTATTCAATATCGACTTTATCGGTGCCATGTCGGCGATGACCTCGCCCGACATCGTGGCGGCCATGATGGCGCGCGCCCTGCCCCCGACCACGCTGACGGCCGTGCCTTTGTTTCACGTCAGCGGCTTGCATGCGCAGCTGTTAACTGCGCTGCGCCACGGCCGGCGTTTGGTGTTCATGCGGCGCTGGAATCCCCAGAACGCACTGGCCCTGATCCAACAAGAGCGCATCACCCAATTTAACGGTGCACCGTCCATGGTGATGCAACTGCTTGCAGAACCCGGTTTCGACGATCCGGCCGTCACCGGCACCTTGGGCGGCTTGGGCTTTGGCGGCGCAGGGCTGCCGCAAAGCCTGGTGAAAGATGTGCTGCAGCGCCGCCCCAACTCCATGTCCGGCATTGGCTTTGGCCTGACCGAAACCAATGGCGCGGGCGCCGCCACCTCCGGGCACATGTTTGTGCTGCGGCCGCAAGCTGCGGGGCAGCTGTCTCCGATCATCAGTCTGCGCATCGTCGACACCCAGGGTGCGGACTTGCCGCCCGGCGAGGCTGGTGAAATCTGGCTGCGCGGCGTCAGCCTGATGGACGGCTACTGGCATGCCGATCCAGCCCAGCGCAAAGCGCTGGCAGACAGCTGGTTCCAAACCGGCGACATCGGCCGCTTGGACGCCGATGGCTATTTGCACGTGGTGGACCGCATCAAAGATGTGATTAACCGCGCAGGCGAAAAAATCGCGTCGGCCGAGATCGAATCGTGTTTGCTCGCACACCCTCAGGTGCTGGAAGCAGCGGTATTTGCCCAGCCCGATGCGCATACGGGCGAGGCGGTGGTGGCCGTCGTCGTGCCACATGCGGGCGTGGCCCTGAGCGCCGCAGACATCCAGGCCCATGTCGCCGCCCACCTGGCCGCCTACAAAGTACCTCAGCGGGTGGTGCTGCGCACCGAGCCCCTGCCCCGCAACCCTGCGGGCAAGACACTCAAACCCGCACTGCGCACCGAATACACGCGCTAGGTCCTGGCCACACCCGGGCTAAAACTGCGTCGGGCGGTACACCGCGTCTATGCCGCCGTCCACATGGAATTGCGCGCCATGGACAAAACTGGCGCCGCTGCCCATCAAAAAGCCAATCACCGAAGCCACTTCAGCGGCATCGGCGCGCCGCGCAATCGGGGCGGTGAAGTTTTTGATCGCCTCGCTGTAGCGCGGGTCTTGCAGGCCCGCCTGCAGCAAGGGCGTCTCGGTGGCTCCGGGCGCCACGGTGTTCAGGCGCACACCGGCTGCGCCCCAAGCGGCGGCGCGGCGGCGCACCGCGACGGTCAGCGCATTTTTCGAGCCGGCATAAGCCAAATTACCGCCACGCGCACCGGCGGCCATAACCACCGCCTGGGCTTTGGCCTCCTCGCCGGCTTCCAGATGGGCCGCGATAGGATTTTTGTCCCAGGGCAGATGCGCAGACGCCACCGAGGACACTACGACGGCCGCCGGGCTTTGCCCTTTTTGCAAAGCGGGCAGCAAGCCATCGAGGAGCTCGACAGCGCCAAAATAATTGACCGAAACGACCAAACTGGCCGGATCCACCTGGGCCCCCAAGCCCGCGCAGAGAACCAGGCCATCCAAGCGCCCGTCGCAGCGCGCCAGCACTTGCGCCAAGGCCGTGCCACGGCCCGCTGGTGTGGACAAATCGGCCAGGATGTCGGCATCGCGCAGGTCCACGGTGATCAGGCTGTGGCCGGTGGCGCGCAACAAAGCTGCCGTGGCGGCACCGATGCCAGAGGCCGAGCCGGTAATGACGGTGGTGGGCATAAATTTCCTAACTAAAAACGGATGTCGCGCGAAATGCGCTTAGCTGGTCTGAGGCCAGCCGGGTGCGCGCGCCATCTGCGCCAGCACCGCTTCGGTATGTTCGCCGCTTTGCGCGCCGGGCGCGGGCTGGCGCGCTTGCGAGCGCGACAGGCGCGGTGCGGGCGCCACCTGTTGCTCGCCTTGCACGTCCACAAACAGGCCGCGTGCCTGGTTGTGCGGATGCTGCGCCGCCTGGGCAAAGTCCAGCACCGGTGCAAAGCACGCATCGCTGCCTTCCATCAAGGCCTGCCAATGCGCTTGCGGCTGGGTTTTGACCAGTGCGGCCACACGCGCCTTGAGGGCAGGCCATTGCGTGCTGTCGTACTGCGCCTGGGCTGGCACGTCCGAGAGGCCCAGTTTTTCGAGCAAAGTGGCATAAAACTGCGGCTCGATGGCGCCCAAGGTCACAAAACGGCCATCGCTGCACTCAAACACCTCGTAAAACGGCGAGCTGTTGCTAAAGAAGTTGGCCTGCGGCTGATCGACCCAGGTGCCGTTGCCGCGCAATTGGTGGATGAGCGCGCTCATGGCCGTCACGCCATCCACCATGGCCGCATCCACCACCTGGCCACGCCCGGATTGGCGCGCCTCCATCAGCGCGCAGAGCATCCCAAAGAGCAAAAACATGGCGCCTCCGCCCATATCGCCCACCATCGTGGGGGGAATCACCGGGGCCTGGCCCATGCGCGCCGAGGTGTGCAGCACGCCGGTCAAAGCGACGTAATTGATGTCGTGGCCCGCCGCATGGGCCAGAGGCCCATCCTGGCCCCAGCCAGTCACGCGGCCAAAGACCAAACGGGGTGCACGGGCCGCCACGGCCTGCGGTCCGAAACCTAGGCGCTCCATCACGCCCGGGCGAAAACCTTCCAAAAGCGCATCGGCCGACTCCAAGAGACGCCAGACGGTAGCCTGGCCTTCCTCGCTCTTCAAGTCCACAGCAATGGCGCGCTTGCCCCGGTTCATGGCCGGTCGGGGACGCCCCTGGGCACGCAGCGCATCGGCGGGGCGGTCGATCACAATGACGTCGGCGCCCATATCGGCCAGCATCATGCCGGCAAACGGGCCGGGGCCGATACCGGCAAATTCAATAACGCGCAGGCCGTGCAAAGGTCCGGTACGTGGGCCATCGGAGGGGGAATGGGGCATGGTCATAGTTTGTGGCAACAAAAAGGGCAAATCGCCAATCCTAGCAACAGCCCAATGCTGCCAGCCTGACGGCCCGGCGGCCTCGTTCGTTTGCGGTATGCGGGCCAGACGCACTTAGCGCAAGCTACAACAACACAAGGAAAGATCTGACTAGCATGGGTACGCAAGCATTTATTTACGACCACGTGCGCACGCCACGCGGCAAAGGCAAGCCCGACGGCAGCCTGCACGAGATCACACCGGTGTGGCTGGCCAGCCGGCCGCTGGTGGCTTTGCGCGAGCGCAACGCACTCGATACCCGGGGTGTGGACGATGTGGTGCTGGGCTGCGTCATGCCGGTGGGCGAGCAAGGCGGCAATATCGCCCGCATGGCGGTCTTGCAGGCGGACTATGACCAGTCGGTGGCCGGCATGCAGATCAACCGCTACTGCGGCTCCGGCCTGGAGGCGGTGGCCATTGCCGCAGCACGGGTCATGGCCGGCCAGGCCGACTTGGCCATTGGCGGCGGTGTAGAGATGATGTCGCGCGTGCCCATGGGCGCCGACGGCGGCGCCTGGGCCTTAGAGCCGCAACTGGCATTTAAAACCTATTTTGTGATGCAAGGCATCTCAGCGGACCTGCTGGCCTCGCTGCACGGCCACAGCCGTCAGGACCTGGACGCCTTCGCTGCCCAAAGCCACCAGCGCGCCGCCCAGGCCTGGGAGGCGGGCTACTTTGACAAGTCGGTCGTGCCCGTACAGGACTTTTTAGGTCTGGAACTGCTGGCCCGCGACGAAACTATTCGTCCGGGCACCAGCGTGCAATCACTGGCCGGCCTGCCCGCTGCATTTGCCCCAATGGGCACGCAATACGGCTATGACAGCGTGGCTTTGCAGCGCTATCCGCAGCTCGAACGCATCGAGCATGCCCACCACGCCGGCAACAGCTCGGGCATTGTGGACGGCGCTGCGGCGGTGCTGCTGGGCAACGCCCAGGCCGGCACGCAGCACGGCCTGAAAGCACGGGCGCGCATCGTGTCCTTTGCCACGATCGGCTCAGAGCCGACGCTGATGCTAGACGCGCCCAGCCACGCCGCCCAAAAAGCCCTGGCCCGCGCGGGCATGCAGGCCAGCGACATCGACCTGTGGGAGATCAACGAGGCCTTCTCCTCGGTGGTGCTGACCTTTATGAAGGCACTGCACATTGACCCTGACCGGATCAATGTCAATGGAGGCGCCATCGCCATGGGCCATCCGCTGGGCGCCAGCGGCGCCATGATTTTGGGCACGGTTTTGGATGAACTCGAACGCCGGGGCCTGCGTACCGCACTGGTGTGCCTGTGTGTGGCCGCCGGCATGGGCTCGGCTATGGTGATTGAACGCGTATGACAAACTCCACTATCCACTATGTGCAAGACGCGCACGGCATCGTCACCCTGACGCTGGACTATCCCGGCAAGTCGATGAACGTCATCGACCAATCCCTGATGGACGATTTGCGCGATTGCATTACCCGCGTGGCGGCCG
>Ga0114968_10001910_pt1 | contig 16036 bp, 17 predicted proteins | sample M_130807_EF_Meta_FD_87020 | JGI IMG/M metagenome (GOLD analysis project Ga0114968, IMG submission 87020) | Freshwater microbial communities from Lake Montjoie, Canada to study carbon cycling - M_130807_EF_MetaG | ecosystem: Environmental > Aquatic > Freshwater > Lake | place: Lake Montjoie...
AGCAGAAAATAAAGAATATTTAGGTCCAGGAGAAATTGGTTTTATTGTTACAGGCATTAAAGATCTCTCAGATACTAAAATTGGAGATACGATAACAAATTATTCTAATCCTATAAAAGATCCGTTACCAGGATTTAAACCTAGCAAGCCAGTTGTATTTTGTGGACTATTTCCAGTTGATAGCACAGAATATAATTTATTGAGAGACAGTCTTGCAAAATTAAAATTAAACGACTCTAGCTTTGTGTACGAGCCCGAGAACTCTGCTGCTTTAGGATTAGGTTTTAGATGTGGCTTTTTAGGACTTCTTCATCTTGAAATTATCGTTCAAAGATTAGACCGTGAATATAATTTAAACTTAATTACCACAACACCAGGAGTTGTTTATAAAATTAATAAAATTGATGGCACAATTATGGATCTTCAAAACCCTGCTAATATGCCTGAACCGAATTTCATTAAATCTATCAATGAACCTTGGATTAACGCAACAATAATTCTCCCAGAAGAATACTTGGGTTCGATTATGAAATTATGCGAAGAAAAAAGAGGAAAGCAAAAGAGTTTAAGTTATTCAGGAAATCGTGCGGTCCTGTCTTATGAATTACCACTAAATGAAGTTGTTTTTGATTTTTACGACAAGATAAAATCTATTTCTAGTGGCTATGCGAGTTTTGATTATGAGCTGAGCGATTATAGAGAGGGTGATTTGATTAAATTATCCATATTAGTAAACGAAGAGATGGTTGATGCATTGTCTATGGTTATTCATAAAGATTTTGCTGTAAGGCAAGGAAGGTTAATGTGTGAAAGATTAAAAGATTTAATACCAAGACATCAATTTCAAATACCAATCCAAGCGGCTATCGGAGGAAAAGTTATAGCAAGAGAAACAATATCTGGTTATAGAAAGGATGTTATCAGCAGAATTCATGGTGGAGGAGCAAGGGATAGAAAGAAAAAACTTTTAGAAAAACAAAAAAAAGGAAAAGCAAGAATGAGACAGTTTGGAAGTGTTGATATACCACAAGAAGCTTTTATTGAAGTTTTAAAAATAAATAAAAATGAATAGAATACCGTTAATTATTTTTTTTTATAAAACACTGTGAATTTGTAGTTCTTAGAATTTTATAATTTGGACTAGTATTTATTAAAAATTCATAAAGAGCCTGTATATATTTTTTATTTTCTTCATTCCAAAATATATCATCAACAATTAATAATCCATTTTTTTTCAAAAATTTCCATGATTTTACGATATCATTTTTAAAAGTACTATAACTGTGACTACCGTCTAAATATATAATATCAAATCTTTTGCTATTTTGTTTAAAAAAATTTTTTGATTCCATTTTAAATTTTTTATAACGATTTTTAAATTTATATAAATTGTAATCAAAATTTTCTTCAGCTTTTTTAAAATCCAAATTAAGTTGCCTGATAATTTTTTTCTCATGAGGAGCATAATTAAAATTTAAATTCCACTTATCTACGCAGTGGACTGTGCTTTTCTTAAAATTTTTTAAGACAAATAAGGCGCTTAAACCCTCAAAAGAACCTATTTCTAGATAATTAAAAATATTTTTGTATTTATTTATTTCTTTATAAAAATGAAACGAATTTGGCGAAAACCAATCTTGAGTAATTTTATAATTTTTAATATTATTATAAAATAATTTTTTTATTACTTTTTTTTCTTGGTAAGTTGCAAAATTATATAGTTTAGTTTTAATAAAACTAATTATTATATTTTTATTTGGACAAAATCTAATTAAATATAAAATTTTTCTGATCATTTATTTTTTTGGCTCACAGATAATCCATTCCATGTTTCTTGGTCGGTTTTCAGACATCATTAACCATTTTTCATCATCATTAAATTCTTTAATTTTTTCTATTTCAAATGGATTTCGCCCACTATTATTAATTATTTTCGTTGAGAAGTTTTTGTTGATAAATTTATAGAAAATTTTTACTAAAGACCTATTTTTTATTGCAAAAGCATGATCTTCAATTATTAAAACGCTATTTTTAAAAAAAATATAATTATTTTTATTTAATAATAAAAATTCCGCTCCTTCAATATCAACTAAATATAGAGTTTTTTTTAGAATATTTTCGTTAAATTCTTCATTAACATTAGTAAAATTAGCGCCATTAAAAATTTTTATTTTTTCAACTAAATTATTCATTATGATATTTTTTTTTAATTTATGATTTTTATAAGGGTCTATTTCAAAGGCTAATCCTCTTTTAAAATATTTTTTATTTATTAATGAAATAATATGAAAACCCTCAGCAGACCCAAAATTGACAATATATTTTAAATTATATTGTTTTTGTAATCTAATTAAATACTTCTGAATTTGCTCTTCATAAATTCCTAACAATTTAGATGAATAATCAGATTCTATAGTTTTTTTGTTTTGAAAAAATTTAGTTCCTTTATACAATCCAGAAATTATTTTTCCTTTACTAATTTTAAATATTTTTTCAGCAAGAATTTTTTTTTTTTTATCAAAAAAAGAGTGATATTTAGTTTTTATTCCTAATTTTTTTAATAAATAATATATTATTTTTTCAATACCTTCATTATTGTAACGTTTGTGAATTCTTTTTAAGTAGTTCATGCTATATAATTTATAACAATTTTATGAAATTTAACGTGTCATTTTATGTTGCTGCTTATAACGCAGAAAGAACAATTTCTCGATGCTTAAATTCAATTATTAATCAATCAATTAAACCATTAGAAATTATTGTTGTTAATGATGGTTCTATCGACGATACGTCCAAAATTTTATTAAATTTTAGGAAAAATATTAAAATTATAAATAATCCTAAAAATTTAGGCCTTGCACAATCTAGAAATGTTGCAATTAAAAATTCACGCAGTGATTACGTTGCAGCTTTAGACGCCGACGTATATTGTTCAAAAAATTGGTTAAAGTTTCTACTGAAAGACTTAGTGTATAAAAATATTGAATTAGCAGGGGGTAAATTAATAGAATTAAATACCAAAGATAGCGTGAATAAATGGAGAGAATTAAACATGAAACAGAATTGGGGAGATAAAGATATTTTAAATCCGAATTTTGTTTTTGGATGCAATACATTATTAAAAAAAAATATTTGGGAAAATTTTTTTAAATACGATCAGAATTATAAAACTAATGGGGAAGATGTTAATTTTTCGAGAAGACTTCGAGAAAAAAATTATAATACTTTTTATAATTCCAAAGCTATTTGTTATCACATGCAATTTGATAGCATTGATTCTTTATCTAAACGGTATTGGCGTTATAATCATTATGGAGCGGGAATAAAAAATAAAACTTTTTTTAAATCTTTCAAAGTATGTATTCGCGAGATTAAAAAAACTATATCAAGAATATTTCGACATTGTTACCTTAGTCAATATAAATTAATCCAAATTGATTTTTTAGTTTTGATAAAATATTTTTTTTTAGAGTTTAAAAATTACTATAATGAAAAAAATTAATATCTTAATTACAGGAGGCTGTGGTTTTGTTGGAACCAATATTTGTGTGTTTCTAAAAAAAAACTTTAATTCTGCTAATATTTTTTCGTTAGATAATTGTAGTAAAATTTATTCAAAAAATAATTTACAAATATTAAACTCAAATAAAATATTTAATTATAAAATTAGTCTTCATGACAAGTATCAATTATCAAAATTAAAAACTAAATTTGATTATGTAATTGATTGTGCTGGTAATCCAGCTGTAGAATCATCTAGAAAAAAAATTGAGGAAGTATTTGATTCAAATTTAGTTGGAACTTTTAATTTACTTCAAAAAGTTAAATCTGATAATTCAAAAATCATCTTTTTTTCAACCAGCAGAGTTTATCCAATAGAGGGGTCTTACGAAAAGTTTAAACAAAAATCACTTTATAATGAACTGGACACAATTGAAGGACCTAAAACTGTTTATGGTTTTACTAAATTAGCCTCGGAAATGATGATTAAAGAGTTTTCATATGCCTTTGATGTTAAGTATATTATCAATAGATTTGGGTTAATCACTGGTCCATTGCAATTTGGGAAAATTGAGCAAGGATTGGTTAGTTTGTGGATGTGGAGACATCTTAATAAAAAGTTTTTAGAATTTAAAGGCTACAACGGAAACGGCATCCAGGTAAGAGATATTTTAAATATTAATGATGTATCAAGGTTAATAATGGAGCAAATACAAAAATTTAATAATATTTATAATTTAACTTTTTGCGTTGGCGGAGGAAAAAATAATTCAGTAACATTAAAACAATTAACAAATAAATGTAAAAAAATAACACACTTCAGTGCAAAGATTAAAAAATATAAAAAAACTTCAATTTATGATGTCCCATATTTTATAAGTTCCAATAAAAAAATATACAAATATTATAATTGGCGACCCAAACTAAGTGTTGATACTACATTGATACAATTATTTAATTGGATGAAAAATAATTATATTTCTATTAAGAGTTTTTTTTAATTTATGAAGCACGTATTAATAACAGGATCTAATGGGTTAGTTGGTTCTGAGGCAGTAAATTTTTTTAGCAAGAAGAATTATCGCGCTATAGGAATAGACAATAATCTAAGAAATTATTTTTTTGGAGTGCAAGGAGATACCAGATGGAAGCTTGCTGACCTCAAAAAAAAAAATAGAAAATATATTAATTATTCTATTGATATTCGAAATTATAAAAAAATAGAGAATATTTTTAAAAAATACAGTAATAAAATAAAATGCGTTATACATGCTGCCGCTCAACCATCTCATGATTGGGCTTATAAAGAGCCTGTTACTGATTTCAGCGTCAATGCCCTTGCGACACTTTATATGCTGGAATTAACAAAAAAATTCTCCCCCAAAGCAGTATTTATATATTTATCAACAAATAAAGTTTATGGCGATTTGCCAAATTATCTTAAATTCTCAAAAAAAAAAAAAAGATTTGAATTAAAAAAAAAAGATAAATATTTTAATGGTATAGATGAGTGCATGAGCATTGATAACTCAATGCATAGTCTCTTTGGCGTATCTAAATGTTCAGCAGATTTATTAGTTCAAGAGTACGGAAAAAATCTTAAATTAAAAACAGGAATTTTTAGGGCAGGGTGCATCACAGGACCTAATCATTCAGGAGCTGAACTTCATGGATTTTTAAATTATTTAATTAAATGTAATTTAAATAAAAAATTATATAAAATTTTTGGTTATAAAGGAAAACAGGTTAGGGACAACATACATAGTTTTGATTTAATAAATTGTTTTTGGAGTTTTATTAAAAAACCGAGATATGGAGAAGTTTATAATATAGGTGGATCAAGATTAAACAGTTGTTCTGTTCTCGAATTAATATCAAAAATTGAAAAATTCACAAAAATTAAAATGAATTTTAAGATACAAAAAAAAAATAGGAAAGGGGACCATAAATGGTACATAAGTGACGTCGCAAAATTTAAAAGTCATTATCCTAAATGGAAATTAAAATATAATCTAGATGAGATTATCATTCAGACGATTGAACATTTAAGAGATAAAATGAATCCAAGATAAGAGTTTTGAATAAATGATTTTAAAGTGGGGAGTACTAGGTTATGGATTAATTTCAAAGGTATTTATTAATTCTTTTACTAATGTTGAGAACTCAAGTGTTTATGCAGTTGCCAGCAATAGCAAAGTGCTGCAACAAAGTGATTTGTCTGATCAAAAAATTAAAATATATTCAGATTATGAAAAGTTATTGAAAGATGACGATATTAATATCGTGTATATAGCTAATACAAATAACTTTCATAAAGACACTGTTATAAAAGCCATTAGATATAATAAGAATATTTTATTAGAAAAACCTGCTTTTTTGAATATTTGTGAATTTAATGAGTGCGTTCAATTATTAAAAAAAAAAAATCTTTTTTTTATGGAGGCAATTATGTATTTGCACCATCCTCAAACCAATAAAATTGCTGAGATTATTCTTAATGGTGAAATTGGTAAAATTATAAGCATAAAAGCAAGTATTGGTTTTAATATTAACAAAACTTTTTTGGGATTTATTAGAAAAAGAGCTAATAAAAATAGTAGGTTATTAAATATAAATTTAGGGGGAGGCGCGATTAACGATATTGGATGTTACCCCGTTTCAGCAGCAAGATTCATTTCAAATCTTATTAGCAATAAAGATTTGCAAGTTGAGAGTATTTCTGCAAGAGCTCTTTTTGCCAGCCCTTCAGTTGATATTTTTTCTAATGCTAAAATAAAATTTAATAATAACATTCAATCAGAATTTGAAGTTGCAATAAATAAAAATCTAAAAAGTATATTAGAAATTAAAGGAGAGAAAGGAATTTTATCACTTTTTAATCCATGGACTCCAAATAATAACTTTAAAATTTATATAAAAAAAAATTTATTATATAAAAAAACATATAATTTTAATTGTGAAAAAAACCTTTATGCCTATCAAATAAATGACGTTATTCAGAATATAAATAAAGGCAATAGAGAAACCGCGGGTTACGGTATGAAAGTACTAGATACAAAAATATGTACGACAATATTAGGAAGATGGAAACAGGAGATAAGTTATTAAAAAAAGGAGAGATGGCCGAGTGGTTGAAGGCGCCCGCTTGGAAAGCGTGTATACTGTTAAAGGTATCAAGGGTTCGAATCCCTTTCTCTCCGCCAAAAAGATATTTGTATGAGACAGAAAATATTCGATTGTGTTAATTATTTTAAAGAAGATCTTCAATTAGAATTAAGATTTAATATTCTTAATGATTATGTCGATGCATTTATTGTGTGCGAAGCAAAGCAGGATCATCAAGGAAAAAAGAAAAGTATAAATTTTGATATAAAAAAATATCCAAAATTTAAAAGAAAAATTATTCATATTGTTTGTGAAGAGTTTCCAAAAAATCTTAATCCATGGCAAAGACAAGCCTTTCAAAGAGAGCATATATTTGAAGGAATAAATCAAGCTAGAGATGAAGATTATATTATTTATTCAGATCCAGATGAGATCCCAAATCCCAATAAATTAGTTAATATTAATTTAAATAAAAAATATGGTATTTTTTTACAAAAAACTTTTTGCTATAAATTAAATTTATTTAATAAGCACGAAACTCCTTGGGCTGGCTCAAGAATCACCCAAAAAAAACATTTAAAATCTTTTGATTGGCTTAGACAAAAAGTGTTAATTAGAAATCTAAAATATTCTTGGATGAGATTTGACAAAGAAAAGAGTATTGACTTAATAGAAGAGGGTGGTTGGCATTTTAATAATTTAATGACACCTAAAGATATGTCACTCAAATTAAGAACATTTGCTCATACAGAATATGCATCTAAAAAATTCTCCGATATCAAAATAATCAAGAAAAAGATATATAATTTGGAGGATCTTTTTAACAAAAATTTAAGATACAGAAAAATTATTTTAGATAATACGTTTCCAGAATATATTATTAGAAATAAAAATAAATATTATAAATGGTTTATTTAATAAAATTCTTGAATCAATATAAAAATAAATAATTATCAAATTTATCATCTTGTTTATTAAAGTTAATAAAAAAATTTTTAAAGTAAAAAAAAATAATTTATTTTGGGATAAATTTTCAAAAAATAAATGGGAGCCATGTAACTTTAAAATATATAAATCTTTAATAAAAAGAAATACTAATTATTATGATATTGGATCTTGGATTGGTCCAACTGTTTTATTAGCAGCAAATTTTTTACCGAAAGAAATTTACGCGTTTGAACCAGATAGTAAAGCTTATAAAGAACTCAAAAATAATATTTTTTTGAATAAAAAAAAATTAAATAACGTTAAAATTGAGATTTATAATATGGCCGCATATATATCAAACGGCAAGATAATTCTTAATATTCCTCATGGAAACCTTGGAGCCTCAACTTCGTCTTTAATAAGAAGTGCTAAAGAAAGTTATGAAAGCTTAGTTATTAAATCATTAAATTTTTTGAGTTTTATGAAAAAAAAAAATTAAAATCTGAAGATTTTATTAAAATTGATATTGAAGGCGGAGAATATAAATTATTGCCATTCATAGGGTTAATTCTAAGAAAGAGGAAGCCCAATATATACTTAGCTCCACACCCATTTTTAATTGATGGTTATTTTAATAAAATAGTTATGACTAATAAATTACTTTTTTCCTTAAGAGGATATAAATATATATATGAAATAAAGAAGAACACCTTAACTAGCTGCAGAATGATAAATTTTTTATTAAAGTATAGATTACCAATTTTTAAAAAAATTAGCAGGACGTTAGTTTTTACAAATAAACAATTATTAAATTAATTAAGGTATAAAATTTTACTTTATAGTTTTTCTCAATTTATTTAAATTCATTGTGCAGTTAATAGGATAATTACTTTTATTTTTTTTTATGTAAATCTTTTTTACTTTTAACCCTTGATTTTTTGCAAAATCAAATGGTGATTGTGTTTTTCCTCCTAGATTTATAATTCCTTTTTGATTTAATAATTTAAATAGCATTTTCGCTACCTCATCATGATAGACAAAATTTGTTTTAATATTAGCGAAGGCCTTTTTATGTATAAAAGGTTTTTCAGTCATGCATACTCTTAGAATCAATGAATTTTTGTACATTTGCACCGCAGATTCACCACCTAATTTTGACCACGCATAATTATTTACAGGCAGAATAGGATCAATTTCTTTATAATTGCCTTTTTTATTAGGATAAATGTAACTCGTAGAAAAATATATTAATTTTATATTTAGTTTTGAGCATATCTTCACAATGTTTGAAGTTCCAATAATATTAAGATCTATGCTTTTAATAATATTTTTATCATGCTCATTCATGGGTCTAGATAAACCAGCAAGGTGGATTAAAATTTTTGGTTTAATTTTTTTTAAGTACTTTTCTATAGATTTAACAGAGATGATATTTAATTCTTTTTTTATTGGATATAATATTTTTTTCGATCGATATTCTTTTTTTAAAATTGAACCAAATCTTCCGGATCCTCCAGTTATTACAATATTATAATTAAACCTCATATTTTATATCGAGAACAATATTCTCTAAAAGTTATATTATTTTTGTCTTTTTTTGATAAAATAGGATTTTTTATAGGCCATTTGATTTTGAGGTCTTTATCATTCCATAAGATTCCCACCTCATGTTCTTTTTCTCGGTAGTTTGTACAACAGTAATAGATAATATTTTTTTTACTTAGCCCACAAAAGCCATGAGCAAAACCTTCAGGGATATAAATAGAGTTGTAAGATTTATAAGGCAGAGTTATTTTAAAGAATTTTCCAAAAGTTTTTGAATTTCTCCTTAGATCAACAGCTACATCAAATATCTTTCCAGATATTACAGTTATAAATTTAGCTTGTGAGTTTTTAACCTGCAAATGCAAACCTCTTAATACAAATTTTTTTGAACTTGATAAACAGTGAAATATAAGATTTTTTTTTAAATTTTTTTTTTTATAAATTTCTGCAAAATAACCCCGTGTATCTTTATTAATTTTTGATTTATAAAGAGTTATTCCTTTAATTTTTATTTTCATTATTTATAATTAATTTCCTCAAATATTTAGAATAATCGCAATCCCCGTAAAATTTTATTTGTTCAATAATTTTTGATTTATTAATCCATTTATTATTTAGCGCAATTTCTTCTAAACAGGCAATTTTTTGACCTTGTCTTTTTTCTACAGTAGCTATGTATTGTGAAGTTTCAAAAAAATTTTCTATATTGCCAGTGTCAAGCCAAACGCTGCCTCTACCCATAAATTCAACTTTAATTTTATTTTTAATTTGATATTTCTTAATTAGATCTACTATCTCTAGCTCTTTCCTTTTTGACGGCTTAAGTTTTTTTGATAAAGAAACTACATTTTTATCAAAAAAATAAAGTCCCGTTATAGCAAGATTTGATTTAGATTTTTTTGGTTTTTCTTTTATGTTTAGTATCTTTTTATTGTGCATTTCTATTATTCCGTAATCTTGAGGATTGTTTACTCCGTAAACAAATATAGTTGATCCTGTTTTTTGTTTAGTAACTTTCCTTAATCGATTAGTAAAACCTTGGCCATAAAAAAAATTATCTCCAAGAATTAAAGCGATGCTTTGGTTATTGATAAATTTTTCGCCAATTATAAAAGCTTCAGGTAGCCCATTAGGTTTTTTTTGTTCTAAGTATTCAATTTTAATTCCAAAGTTTGACCCATCTCCTATAATTTTTTTAAAATTATCACCTTCATTAGGATTTGTAATAATTAGTATATCACTGATATTTGCTAGCATAAGTACTGATAACGGATAAAATATTGTTGGTTTGTCATATAATGGCAGAAGCTGTTTATTAATTATTTTTGTTAAAGGACTTAATCTAGTGCCTTTTCCACCAGCTAATATTATTCCTTTTTTAATCATATCTTTAAACCAATTCTCTTTTTATATTCTTTATTTTTAAAATAATCTGTTGCAAATTTATTAGTGTACCAAATTATTGTTTCTTTTATTTTGCTTTCAAAATCAGATGTGCATTCCCACTTTTTTAGCTTTTTAATTTTGGATGAATCCAAACAGTATCGTAAGTCATGTCCCGGTCTGTCTTTTGTAAAATAAATTATACTTCTTGGAACAATATTGTTATTTAGATTGTTAAATATAGACATTATTTTTTTTGTGATTTCAATATTGTTAAATACCACACCACTCCCAATGTTATAATTTTCTCCAGATTTTCCATACTTAGATATTTTTATAAGAGCGTTGCAATGGTCTTTTACGTAAATCCATTCTCTAATATTTTTTCCATTACCATATATAGGTATAGATTTATTTTTTATTAGATTATAAATTATAGTAGGTATTAATTTTTCTGGATATTGATTTGGACCATAATTATTGCAACAGTTGGTAATTATTGCGCTTAATTTATACGTCCGAATATATGATTTTATCAGTAAATCTCCACTTGCTTTTGATGCTGCATAGGGTGAACTTGGATTGTAAGCGTCATTCTCTTTGGATTTGTAATTTTTTTTAATATCACCATAAACCTCATCTGTAGAAATTTGAATTAATTTAATTTTATTTTTATGATTTTTAATAGATTCTAAAATATTAAAAACACCAAGAATATTGCTATTAATAAAATTTGTTGGACCATCAATTGATCTGTCTACATGCGTTTCTGCTGCAAGATTATAGATTATTGAGGGATTGTATTTATTTAAAATATTTTTAACAAAATTTTTGTTGTTAATATCTTCTTTATAAAATTTATAATTTTTTATATTAGAATTAATATTTTTTAAATTTGAGGCATAACTTAATTTATCTATATTAATTATAAAATAATCTTTGCTATTTAAAATGTTAATAAGATTGCTACCTATAAAACCTAATCCGCCAGTTACGATTACTGTTTTCATTATTTTGTCTTATTAATAAAAAGTATAATAGTGTTTATACATTTATAGTGTATTTTTGTAGTTTAAATTTATGAAAAATTTTATAGACAAGATAACATTTGTAATAGTTTGCTTCAATAGTGGCAATATTATTAAAAAGTGTATTAAAAGCATAAATTCAAAAGTCAAAATTTTAATAGTTGAAAATTCAAATAATTATTTAATAAAAAAAGAATTAGAAAAAAAATTTTCAAATGTAACAGTGGTTATTGCTGGCAAGAACTTAGGATATGGAGCTGGAAATAATTTAGGAATATCCAAAATAAAAACCCCTTATGCATTTATACTAAATCCAGATTCGTTTCTTAAAAAAAATTGCATTATTGAACTTTATAAAGCAGTAAAATTATTAGATAATAAATTTAAAATCTTAGCACCTAATTTAATAAGTAATTATGGATATTTTTTAAAAAGCTCTTCAGACGAAAAATTAGCTAATGTACTATCAGTGGATTATGTGAAAGGATTTGCAATGTTAATAAATTTAAGAAGAGTAAATTTTAAAAAAATATTCGACGAAAATTTTTTTTTATTTCTTGAAGAAATAGATTTTTGTAAAAGAATCCATGATTTTTATAGAGGTAAAAAAGAAATTTTTTTAGTAAAAGAAGCAAAAGTTGGACATAACGCAAAACAATCGTCAGGAGATAAGTTCAATATTGAATTATGTAGAAATTGGCATTGGATGTGGTCTTTATTTTATTATAACAAGAAGCATTTCGGAACTATATTTGCTTATAAAGTTACTATTAATAAATTTATTTCAGCAATATTTAAGCTTTTAATAAATGCTATTTTTTTAAAAGAAAAAAAAGCTTTAATTTATTATTTTCGTTTATCAGGACTCATTAACGCATATTGCAGAAAATCATCTTGGTATAGACCCTAAAATATATGAGTGAAATAAAAAATTTTTTATTTAAAATAAATAAAATTTATAATTATATTTTTGGCGAAAAATTTTATAAAAAATTAAATTTCAATTGGAATCTATATCCTCATAGATTAGAAATTATACAAAATATAATTATTAGCAAAAACTATAAAAAATATCTTGAGATAGGATGTGATAAAGACCAAATATTTTCTAATATTTTAATAGACTTTAAAATCGGTGTTGATCCCGTTCAGGGAGGCAATGTTAGAAAAACAAGTGATGATTTTTTTAAAAATAATTTAGATAAATTTGATATAATTTTTATAGATGGTTTGCATGAGTACGAGCAGGTTAATAAAGATATAAACAATTCTCTCAAAGCTTTAAATGATGGAGGGATAATTCTTTTACATGATTGCATGCCTAAAAGTTATTTTCATCAAGCAGTTCCTAGGTCAAGAATGTCTTGGAACGGAGATGTTTGGAAGAATATCGTAGAAGCAAGAGCTAATCCAGAAATAGACACTTATACATGTTTTGCTGATGAAGGCATTGGCATTATTTTTAATAGACTGAATAGAAATAAATTAATTATTAATAAAAAAAATTTTAAAAAACTTAAGTTTAGAGATTTTTATTATAATTATAGAGAGTATCTAAATATAATTAGTGCACAAGAAATTAATAAAATTTTTTGAGCCTCTTAAATTGTTTGATATTGTCAACTGTAAACCATTTTTTTGGCATTTGATCTGATACAAGTAACTCCTTTTTTTTAATTAAATTTTTCCATAATAAATTAAAATCCTCACAAGGTTTAATAATCTTATTAATAATAAATGGATTTAATATTTGAATGCCAGAGCAATATATGTTGCTTATTTTATTTCTTGAAAGGTTATGAACAATATTATTTTTATGAAATATATAGTCACCATCAAGATCTTTAATTGGTTTCACAGGTATTAGCATACACGGAGGACTGTTTTTTTTTAAGTAATCTTTTTCAATTTTTTTAAAATCAATATTAGTAATATTGTCACAAGTTAGAACTAATATTGGTTTGTTTAAGTATTTTATTATTGTGTTAAAAATCCACCAACAATTTCCGTGTCCTTCAGTATTAAAAATTGTTGAAACATTATTTTCGATTAGGTGTTTCGCTAAGATCGGTCCTTTATACCCTACTGAAATATGTATATTTTTAAATTTTTTTTTTAATTTATTAATTCCCCTCGAAATAAGAGTGCTTTGCTTGAATTTGATCATTGCCTTAGGTATTTTATCAGTTAATGGCTTTAATCTAACGCCGCGTCCTGCGGCCATAATAAATGCATGTTTTATTGTTTTATTCTTCTTCATTTTTCATGCCAAATTTTAGTATTTTAGATATATCTAAATTTGATAGTTTTTCAGCGGTAGATGAAGAAATTATTTGTTTGATTGAATTTTTATCGGTTTTTGAAAAATCAATAACATAATGTTTAATCTTATTAATTTTTTTTTCAATTGTATACTTTAACTCTTCTTCTCCTATTAAATATTCATCTTGTCTGTCACCTGACCTGCTTCCTATAATACTATATTTGCCACCATAAATATTTATCCATGTCTTTATAATATCTATCATTTGAGCAGATTTCATTTCTCTAGACAGTATCTTTCCATTTAAAAATTTTATGTTTTTTAAAGCGGTATCAACTAATGTTACTGCATCTGACACTAGAAAAAAAAATCTTCTCATATAAGGTCCTGTCGTTAATATTGTTTTATTTTTATCAAACATTCTTTTCCAAATAGGAAGCACAGAACCAGTTGACCAGGCAACATTTCCATATCTTACGCATGAAAATTGAGTATTGCTCTGATTACTAGAACTAAGAAATAGTCTTTCCATTATAGACTTACTAAGACCATAAATATTTTTAACAGGAGGAGAGGCTTTATCCGTTGATATTCCAATAACTGTTTTAATTTTTTTATCTATAGAAACTCTAGCAATGTTACTTGATCCAAGAACATTAGAGTCTATAGTTTCAAAAGGAAATTTTTCAGAAAGATCGACAAATTTAGTTGCTGCTGCATGTATAATTATATCTGGTTTTGCATAATTAATAGCATCTCGTATTGAATTAATATTTGAAACATCCAAAGGAATGACCTCGCACTTTGTTTTATTTTTTGCAATATAATTTAGCTTATTATTTCTGCCAGATAGTATTACAGTATATTTTTTACTAAACTTTTTTGCTAGATTTATTCCTAAGAAACCAGTGCCACCAGTTATTAATATTTTTTTTTTCATTATAGTCTTATCGATATAATATTAATGGTTTATATTGAATGAATAATAAATCAATGTAATCTTTTTAAAAAAATTTTAAATAACAAAATGAATATTGTTGCGCACATTCCTTTTTTTGGTCCAAATCTAGAAAAATTTAAAATTTTAAGAAAAACGATTAAAAGTTTAAAGACTTTATCAAAAAATGTTGAAATATTTGTTCATACGCATAATAATTTTTTAAATAATAAAAAAATATCTTCCAAGATTATAATTCATAAATTATCAGCTGAAGATTTAAATAAAGGCTATCTAACCTGGAAATGTAGAAAATTATTTGAAAAGCAAAAAAATAAATTTGATATTTTTATTTATTGTGAGCATGATATTTTTTTTACAAAAAAAAATCTTAAATATTGGTTGCAGCACAAAGATGAATTAGTTGAAAATAATTTTAACTTAGGTTTTCTTACAACAGAATTTAATTATACAGACAATAAATTCTATTCTATTCATCTGCAAAAGAAACTAATAAACTATGTAAAAATAAAAAATAAAAAATATATGATAAATCCACAACCTTATTGTTGCATGTGGATTTATGATAGAATTGAATTTAAATCTTTTATCAAAACGAAATGGTGGAAATTTAAATGGAACGGCAAGAACTATCTAAGTTACTATGGAACTACAGAAATGTCAGGCATAGGCTGGAATGGAATTAACATGGACAGATATAAATCTACAGCAATCCCAATAGATGACAATAATAAGTTAAATATAGGTTGTTTTATTAGACACTTAACTAATAACTATATTAATTTAAAAGGAAAAATATTTAATCATCAAAAAACTTGGTGCAAGCATGATATTCAAAAAGTAGTCGATAATGTTAATCGACATTTGCCTTTTAAAGAAATTTCTTTTTTAAAAAAATTATTACTAATCTTAAAGCATAACTCTAGGAAAGTTATTAGAATAATAAATAAGATTATATAAATTTATTAATTTCATAAAATTCTTTTAACAAATTGATAATTCTTTGATCTGAAGTCGTAGTAGGATTAATTTTATTTGTAGTATAGGAAACGCCGATTCCTAGAATAGGATCAGCAAAGCCCAAAGATCCACCCCAACCATTATGACCAAAAGATTCTTTATTCTTTCCAAACAACCAACCGCCTCTAAGTATTAAACCAACTTGAGACCACCTAATTGGCAACATTAAACTTTCATCAACTCTACTATCATTCTCCGTTAGACATTTTTTAATTGATGATTTTGATAATAAAATATTTTTTTCTAATATTAGATCATTTACAAAAATATCATAAATTTTAGCAATAGATCTTGCATTCCCATGAC
>Ga0114968_10001911_pt1 | contig 16033 bp, 13 predicted proteins | sample M_130807_EF_Meta_FD_87020 | JGI IMG/M metagenome (GOLD analysis project Ga0114968, IMG submission 87020) | Freshwater microbial communities from Lake Montjoie, Canada to study carbon cycling - M_130807_EF_MetaG | ecosystem: Environmental > Aquatic > Freshwater > Lake | place: Lake Montjoie...
ATGTTAGCAGGTCTTTTCGGTTTGGGTTTATATTGTTTAAGAGTGAGGATAGAAGTGTCCACACTCTCTTACGAGAACTCTTGCCAACCGATTAGCTCCTTTTTACAAACTTTCTGCGACCGACACCCAAATTTGTCAGCAGCACCCGTTCGCCTTCTCCATCTCACACGCATGCTCTTCGGTGCAGCAGGGCATGAGGGGGCGGCCTTCGATGGCTTCGGGGGCTTCCATTTCGGGATTGGGGGCCTGAGGGGCGAGGCCGAGGTCACGGAGGAGTTTCATGTCCTCGTTGGCGCGGGGGTTGGCGGCGGTGAGGAGTTTGTCGCCGTAGAAGATGGAATTGGCTCCGGCGAAGTAAGCGAGGGCCTGGGCTTCGCGGCTCAGATTGGTGCGGCCGGCGCTGAGGCGCACCTTGGCCTTCGGCACGGCGATGCGGGTGACGGCGATCATGCGGATGAAGGCGAAGGAATCGACGACTTCGTTGTCGCCCATGGGGGTGCCTTTGATGGGCATGAGGGCGTTGATCGGGATGCTCTCGGGCTGGGGATTGAAGTTGGAGATGACTTCCAGCATTTTGAGGCGGTCTTCGATGGTCTCACCGAGGCCGAGGATGCCGCCGCAGCAGACGGACATGCCGGCATCCTGCGCGTGGCGGATGGTGCGCAGGCGGTCGTCAAAGGTGTGGGTGCTGACGATGTTCGGGTAATGCTCCGGGGAGGTGTCCACGTTGTGGTTGTAGGCGGTGACGCCAGCTTCCTTGAGATCGGTGGCCTCGTCCGCGCCGAGTTCGCCGAGGGTGACGCAGACTTCCATGCCGAGCTTGGAAACGTCGCGCACGATGTCGAGCACCTGGTCGAATTTCTGGGTGCCTTTGCGCACGCCTTTCCAGGCGGCACCCATGCAGAAGCGGGTGGAGCCGCTGGCACGGGCGGCGAGGGCGCGCTCCAGGACCTGCTCCTTGGGCATGAGATTTTCCTTCTGCAGGCCGGTGCTGTAGCGGGCGCTCTGGGCACAGTAGCCGCAGTCTTCGCTGCAACCGCCGGTCTTGATGCTGAGGAGGGTGCAGAGCTGCACTTCGTTGCCGGTCCAATGCTCGTCATGCACGGCACGGGCCTGCTTAAGGAGATCGAAAAAGGGCTGGTGATAAATGCGGTGAAGTTCGGCGAAAGTCATGGTGAATGGTGGCAGCCCGGATAGTGAGCGAAAACGGCCCGGATGCACGGGGAAAGTGCGGGGTTGGGGAGAGGTTGGCTACATAGTACGCACTGGCTGACACGGAACCGAAGGATCGAGGACGAGTAGGAGAACGAGAACGAGGACGATTCATTGGAGTGCAAGACAGACCCCTCCGAGGCCGATTTGATCTGACCATCATGAACCGACGCACTTTTTTCCACCAAACGTCCGCGCTCGCCGCTGTCTCCGCTCTTCCGAAAATTTATGCTGCGGATGAGGCCGGGAGGAAAGTCAAAGTGGCCGTGGTGGCGCTAGGGCGGGGCATGCAGCACGTGCAGGCCTTGCTGAAGATCCCGGGTGTGGAGATCGCCTACCTGGCGGAGGTGGACCCGAAGCGCCTGGAAGCAGGCCTCAAGGTCGTCAATGATACGCAGAAGGTGTCCTGCGTAGGCGTGAAGGATTTCCGTTCATTCCTGGACGACAAGACGCTGGATGCCGTCTTCATCGCCACGCCGAATTTCTGGCACACGCCCGCCGCGCTGCTGTGCATGCAGGCTGGCAAGCATGTGTATGTGGAGAAGCCCGGCAGCCAGAATGCGCAGGAGGCGGAGATGATTGTGGCGGCTTCGAAGAAGTATGACCGCCTGGTGCAGATGGGCAATCAGCGCCGCACCTGGATGAAGGAGGCGATCGAGGCGCTGCATGGTGGCGCCATTGGCACGGTGCGCTTTGGCCGTGGCTTCTACTACAACACGCGCAAATCGGTGGCTGCGAACGAGAAGCCGGCGGCACCGGACATCGACTACAATCTGTGGCAGGGCCCGGTGCCGGATGATGCGAAGCATGATTTCAAATCGATGGCGCACTACGACTGGCACTGGTTCTGGCATTGGGGCAATGGCGAGCTGGGCAACAACGGCATCCACACGCTGGACATCCTGCGTTGGGGTATCAAGGGCGAGTATCCGCTGCGCACGACTTATAATGGCGGCCGCTATTTTTATGATGACGCGCAGGAGACGCCGGACACAGGCACGGCGGTGTATGATTTCGGCCACGCCGGCTGCGAGTGGGTGCAGAGCAGTTGCCACGCGCGTGCGGCGGAGAAGCCGCTGGGGGAAGTGATCTTCTATGGCGACAACGGCACCATGGCCATCGCGCGTGATTCCTGGATCAACTACGACCTGAAGGGCGTGGAAGTCAGCAAGACCAAAGCCGCCGGTGGCGGTGATCCCGCGCACATGGGCAATTTCATCGAGGCCATCCGGGGCAATGCGAAGCTGAACAGTCCGATCGAAGAGGGCCAGAAGAGCACCATGATGTGTCACCTGGGCAACATGGCCTACCGCACGAACACCGTGGTGAAGTGTGATCCGAAGACGGGCAAGGTGCTGGATAACGCGGAGGCGCTGAAGCTGTGGGGACGGGAGGGTGGCTACCGCAAGGGGTGGGAGGTGAAGATCTGAAGTACGATGGGCACTCCTGCCCGTCGATCAGCGGCACCGCAAACACACCTGTTCACTCTTGGCCTCAAACAGGCCTTTAGCATCGCCACCAGCCTTCAGTGCCGCTGCAAACCAGCTTGAGCATAGCAGGCTTTGGGAGAGCTCTGATCGGCTTACACGAGCTTGGGAATAGCTGGAGTCTGGGGGAATGGGTGGGCGCTGATCGACGGGCAGGAGTGCCCATCGTACTTACCGGAACACCACGTCCACGCCCATAGCGCTCTCCTTGGCGAAGCCGGGAATCCAATGCGGCTTCCGCAGGGCGATGACGCGGTAGATCATGGACAGCACGTGCAGAATGAGCAGGCGGTCGATGAGACGGTAGCCACGGCGGCGGCGCATGAACAGCTCGATGGCCCAGCCGAGATAGCGGGGCTGCAGCCAAAAGGGATGGAAGTCAATCTTCACGCGATAGCGCGCACGCAGGCCGCGCTTGGTGTATTTGGCCTTGTAGGCGCGCTTTGTCTCACGCAGGTGCGCCTCCTTGTCTGGGGTGAACTCGGTGAAGTAGTACTCACGCGCCAGGGCCAGCAGGCGGAAGGTGTCGCGCATGTATTCGAGGTCGGCCACGGGCACGCCGGCACGCGGCGCCAGGGCGATCATCTGCTCTAGCCGGTCCATGCAGCGTGCGGCGCTGCGCAGGGCGGCCTCCGGCTCCTGCACAAAGTAGAGCAGCAGCTTTTTGACACTGTGATTGATGAAGATGTTGCCCCAATAGACCTGGAGCAGCGGGGGGATGCGCACGCGGCGGAAGAAGAGCTTCTGCTGCGCGAACTCCTCCACATAGAGCAGCTCACGGATCACCTCGTCGGAGTAGCGCAGCAGTTCGATGAGGGCCTCGGCATCGCCCAAGGCACGCTCTTTGGCGAAGGCGCGCACGGCGTCTTCCACGGGCATGCCGTCCTTGATGATGCGGATGGTGACGAAGGTGTTGAGGTCGATCCAGATGGCCTCGGGGTCGATCAGCGCGATGCGGCGGAAGGGCACCCAGCCGCCGGTCTGGCACCAGACCATGCAGCCGATGACGTTCCTTGCGTGCTTCAGCTCATGCGCGTAGCGTTCGTATTCCCAGCCGGTGAAGCTCGGGTATTCGCCGCAGCCTTCGTACTCGCGGCGGGTTTGCAGTTCGACGATCTTCGCCACGTCGGTGCGGAAGAAGTTGGAGTTCAGCGGCAGGTAGCGGAAGAAATCGGACTCGCCATATTTCATGGAGATGACGAGCGCCCGGCTTTGCAGGCCTTCAAACACGCTGGTGAAGGTGCGGCGGTGCCACATCAGATCGCCAATGCGGTACGCACCCACGGTCCAGGTACGGAAGATGAGCCGCCGCGCATGTTTCTCGCACACGGGCAGCAGATCGAGCAGAAGCTGGCGAGCTTGTGCCGGTTTTTGGATGACGAGCTCGCTGCGGAATTCGTCGTGCACGCCTTTGCCATCGGCTTCGCCAATGCGCAGAATGACGCCCGCCACCTGCGGGAAGCTGGTGAAGAAGCCGTCGAGCAATTCGGCGAGGTAGTCGTTCACCTTGCGCTTCGCTTCGGTCATGCGCCGCCGCAGTTCCGGCGTGTAGGTCATCACATCCATCGTCAGATGCACCTGCAAGCCGCGTGCGGTGAAGATCTCGAAGCAACGGGCGAACTCTTCACGGTAGAGCGCGATGCGTGCGCGCAGCTCGGGCTCCATCCACGCGTGATCTGCCAGATGCGTCACGTCATCGAGCGAGACGGCGTTGAAACCCCAGGCTGCAACTTGATCCGCAAACCGCGTGACATCCTCCCTCACCTGCGTCCACCAGGCGTCCGCAGCGGCATCGCGTGTCTTGGGCAGATGATGCCAGGGGATTTTGGACCAGTTGATCGTACGCACGTCATGCCCGCGAAAGAAGGGGCCGATGGCGTCGATGAGGTGGAGTGATTGCAAGCGCCGCGAATGGAGGCACGCAGGGGCGGGATGCAAGTGACGATGTGAGCAGCTACGTTGGACACTCCTGTCCGACGCTCAGCGCCTTCGATGCGCTACACCGCTCCAGATCGACGGACAAGAGTGTCCATCGTACTACTTCACCCGTGCCTTGAGGATCTCGCGGAAGGGCTTGCCATCGAGGCTCAGGTCGGCGAGGACGGCGCGGCCCTTGAGCACGCGCACCTCGGCAGTGATGCCCTGGGCGCTGCGGATGTTTTCGGCGAACCACTTGTCGGCCTCAGGCGCGAGATTTTCGTTGAGGTAAAAGCGATCAAAGGGCCAGTCGATCCTGGACTTGTCGTTGTACACGTAGCCTGTTTTGACACGGAGGTAGTCGCCGCTGGCGGGGGGTGTGAGGGAAAGAGTGGAGACGGTGGCAAAGCCATCGGCACCGGTGGTAAGCACCGCATAGGCCTGCATGCCTTCCTTCAGCTCCACACCCGCAGGCACGGGAGCTTCGCTCTGGCTTGGCCGCAACGCGAGATAGCGGCCCCGCAGCGGATCGTAGGGATCCGGGGCGCCGCATTTGAGCTTGATGAGCGTGCCATTGGCGAGCACCTGCTCATGCGTCCAGATTTGGGACAAGGGCGCGGCCCACTGCGCCAGCACGGCGATGCCGAAGATGATGATGGGAAGCGTTTTCATACGAGTGTGGCTTGTTTCTGTTTGAGCAGTCGGCTCATGAGAATGTTGAAGACCAGGAAGGCCACGCCAACGCCGATGAAGGCCACGCCTTTGGCAAGGAGCGAGAAGTGGCTGTCGGCCATGCGTGCGATGATGAGCACGGAGAGCAGCAGGGCGCCGAGACGCGGGGCACCTTTTTTACCGGCAAACTCCAGCACAATGAGGGTGATGCCGATGACGGCGAGATGCAGGGTAGCAAGCCAGGAGAGCAATGTGCCGTCGTACCCGTCCTTGTGCTGGGCAAAGGGGAAGCTGAGCAAGGGCAGCAAGGCCACCGAAGCGATGGCCAGCACCGCCCAGCGCCTGCGTGCGGCTGCCAGCAGCACGAAAACCACAAGCACGGTCAGCAGTCCGCAGCACCAGGGCAGTCGCAGGGCATGCAAAGCGCCGCTGAGGATGTCTTCGCTCACATCGTGGAAAGTGGCGGCCACGCCATAACCGAGCAGCCAGAGCGAACCGAGCACGACCTGCGGCTTGCGGCGGGTGGGTTCTTCGATGCCATTTCGATTGAGCGGAAAGAGTACGAATGCGGCGGCGGTGAGCGTCCAAAGCCAGAGGAAGCTTTGATCGTCGTACCCATAGGAGTCGCCGCCGCGTGCGCTGACAAAGACCGCCACGCTGCAAAAGCCAAAGATGGCGCTGATCGTCATCGCCCAGCGCACGGAGATCGAGAGTGCCGCCTGGTTTTTCCATCCCGGCCAGTAGGGCAGCAGACCGAGGAGCAGCAGCGGATACAGCAGCGGGCTGTCAAACCACGGTCTGCCGTGTCCGACCTGGTTCACGCTCCAGATCGCGATGGCGATGAGATAAAAGATGGCCACGGCATGCGAGCGCAGCACCCAGACGAGCGGGAGGCTCAGCATGAACCACCCGAAGAGGAAATCCGGCCACTCGCCGCCGAGATTGTAGATCTGTGAGACGAGCGCGATGCACGCGCCGGTGGCGAGCGTCTGCAGCAGCGCGGCGGTCTCACGCACCCAGGCCGATGAGGCCGCGCCACGCTGCAACACGCGGAAACTGAAGAGCTGGGTGAGCAGCAGCGGCAGAAACGCGAACAGGAGCCGCACGGGCCGTGAGAAGTCATCCCAGTTGTAGCCGATCACCGCGATCAAACCAGTGCCGATGAGCAAAGCGCCGAGTGCGCCCATGACTATTTGAGCCAGACCGGGTTGGGATTCGTCCACCGCGTTGCGTTCACGCAACGTGCGTGCCGCGTCTGCGGTGAGGAGGCCTTCACGTTCCCACTGCGGGAGTTGTTCGAGGAGCCAGCGTTGGTGGGAGGTGTTCATGGGCGTGACGCAATTGAGCCGAGTTTGAACCTCTCGTCGCCCGAAGGCGAATTGATAAACTCAATGGGTGGATTGAATGAGGTGATGGGGAGTCAACCCACCGCTGTGGGAATCTGCGGTGGCTCGGGAGAGCGTATGAGGAGGAGGCTGAGAACAAAACCGACGAGGCCTCCCAACACAGCGCCACCACCGGCACCCACAGCAATGGGCATGACCCAGTCTTCGACGTTTTCGCTGGAAGGAGTGGCGCGCTCCTGGATGGCGACGTAGTCGCTCTGCATGTTGAAGACGGCCTGTAGCTTCTCCACTTCGTTGAACAGCTTCTCATAGACTAGCTTGTCGGTTTCGAATTTTCCCTGGAGCGTCTTCAGTTCGGCAAGGGCCGCTTCCCTGCGATCCAGGTCTTTTTCGATGGCTTGGATTTCCGATTCGATGGCTTCAAGCTCGGTTTGCGAGGACGCGCGGGCAGCATCGTCATCCTTCATCGACTTGATCTTGAGGCGGAGATCGTCGCGTTGGTTGCGCTGCGAGTTGAGGCGCGGCACGAGCCGCTCCAGGTCTGACCTGACGCTGAGCGTGTCTGACCCCTGGGCACGCGCTTTCTGGAATTTCTCAAGCGAGTCTTCCATGGTCTTTTGCTTTGAAACCACCTCGGAAAGAAACTGCTGGAGCACCTTGCCCTGCGCCTGTTCACGAATGCTTTGGCGGAAGGCGATGAACTCATCGAGCAGGGCATCGAGAAAGATCCGCGTGTATTTGGGCTCTGAACCGGTGGCGAGGATGTTGAAGATGGCGCTGCCCTTGGTTTGAGCGACGCGGATCTCCACGTCACTGTCTTTGAGATCAGGATTCAGCGCTTTCACACGCTCCCAGGCGCGTCGTTTCATTTCAGCGGATTCGATGGTTTCAATGATCGTCCCATAGAAGTCCGCCTGCTGTTCTCGCCAGGTGAGGCTGTTAGTGGAGACCATCTGCCCGCCTGCGACGAGCTTTGCCAGCGAGCGGAACTCCTGCGGTTTGCCAGTGATGCGGAGTGCTTGAAGGGCTGTGCCGATGCTCGCACCAATGACAGCGCAGACCAGAATGATGATTAGACGGGACAGGATACGGGAGTCGCTCATGGTAAAAATCAATGAAGACCCTTTCTGCCAGAATGGCGGCCAACTGGCCAGATAAATTCACGACCTATGACGCAGAAAGATGATTTCTAGGTTTGTTCAAAAAATCCCTCGGGGTAAAACGAAAAAGCCCAAGCCTTGCGGCTTGGGCTGAAAGGGAACCGCACTCGGAGAGCGCGGGCCACTTCACGATGGATAGCTACTTCGCCTCGGGCTTGATCTTGCCTTTCTCTTCGAGCTTGTGCTTGAACTTCTCGGTCTTGGGATCGACGACGGCGCGGACGTAGCCCTGGTTGGGGTTGAGGGCTTTGAAGTTTTGATGGTAGTCTTCGGCGGGATAGAATTTTTTCAGCGGGGCGATCTCGGTGGCGATGGGATCTTTCCATTTCTTCTGCACTTCGAGCTTCGAGGCCTCGGCGATCTTGTGCTGCTCCTCGGTGGTGTAGTAGATGGCGGAGCGGTACTGGGTGCCGTAGTCGTTGCCCTGGTAGGCGGTGCCTTTGGGCAGGAACTTGCCGTGATGCACCCCGTCCTCCTTGGTCACGCTGGTGGGATCATGCGCGTCCCAGAAGAGGTCGATGATTTCTTTGTAGCTGACGACGGCGGGATCGAACTCGACCTTGATGACTTCGGCGTGGCCGGTGTCGCCGGTGCAGACGTCTTCATAGGTGGGATTTTCGGTTTTGCCGCCGGCGTAGCCGCTGACGACGCTCTTGACGCCTTTGACGAGCAGATACTGCGCCTCGACGCACCAGAAGCAGCCGCCACCGATGATGGCGGTTTCGGTTTTGGCGGCGTCAGCGGCAGAGGAGGTCGGGGCGAGGGAGGCCATGAGAAAGAGAGTGAGGAGGGTGAGCGCAGTTTTCATGGGTTAGATACGAACGGGTTGGGTCGGAGAGTCAATCATCCGTGCTATGAGAGGCGAAACTTTCGGCGGAATTCCCGAAAACTTAAGATGGGTGGCCGCAAAGAGACACAAAAGAGATCAAAAAAACCAAGCCCTCAGATTCAGACTCATTTTTTGTTCCTTTTTGCGTTTCTTGGCGGCCATCTCTATTCTGGCTCAATGGATGAACTTTCAACTCTCTGCGCCCGGGTGGGCGAAACCAAGCTGCGGGCCATGGTTGCGGCGTTTTACCGGCGGGTGCGGGTGGATGATGTGATCGGCACGATGTACCCGCCGAATGACTGGGAAAACGCGGAGAAGCGGCTGGCGGATTTCATCGTCTATCGTTTCGGCGGGCCGCAGACCTACATCGAGGAGCGCGGGCATCCGCGTCTGCGCGGCAGGCACATGCCGTTTTCCATTGGCGAGGCGGAGCGTGACCGCTGGATGAAGCTGATGGGTGAGGCGATGACCGAGGTGGCGGTGCCAGAGCCCGAAGCCCCCATCATCGGGACGTTCTTTGCGCAGGTGGCGGACATGATGCGGAACCGTGAAGGGTGATGGTATTGCCGCAAAAAAGACGCAAGATTTCAAAAAGCTGCTGATGAAAAACGAACTGCTGATTCTCGCCCCGCTGCCGGACTTCCTGATGCAGCCGCTGCTGGCGGCGCACGTGTGCCATGATTATTTCCATGCGGCGGACAAGGCGGCGCTGCTGGCAGAGGTGGGTGCGGGGATTCGCGGCATCGTGATGGCTGGGGGCAGTGTGTCGCCGGTGGCGCTGCTGGAGCAACTGCCGAAGCTGGAAATTGTGAGCGTGTTTGGCGTGGGGTATGACGGGGTGCCGGTGGACTGGTGCAAAGCGCATGGCATCCGCGTGACGAATACGCCGGACGTGCTGACGGAAGACGTGGCAGACACGGCGAGCGCGCTGGTTTTGATGACGAGCCGGAGGCTGATCGCGGCCAACCGCTTCCTGCATGCAGGGGCGTGGACGCAGGGGGCCTTTCCGCTGGCACATGCGCTGCACGGCAAGCTGGCGGGCATCGTGGGCCTGGGGCGCATTGGCAAGGCGATCGCGCAGCGGCTGGAAGCGCATGGGATGCGCATTGCGTATCATGGCCGCACGAAGCAGGATGTAGGCTGGGAGTATGTGGACTCACTGGTCGCGCTCGCCAGTGCGGTGGATTTTCTGGTGGTGGCCTGTCCTGGGGGTGCTGCGACGAAGCATCTGATCAACGCAGAGGTGCTGGCAGCGCTGGGTGCGAAGGGCACGCTGATCAACATCGCGCGTGGCTCGGTGGTGGATGAGGCGGCGCTGATCGCGGCGCTGCAAAGCGGCACGATTCGCGGCGCGGGGCTGGATGTGTTTGAAAACGAGCCGCAGGTGCCGGAGGCGCTGCTGCAATGTGACAACGCGGTGCTGCTGCCGCATCTGGGCAGCGGCACGCATGAGACGCGTGCGGAGATGGCCCGGCTGGTGGTGGAAAACCTGGCAGCGCATTTCAGCGACGCGGCTTTGCTGACGCCCGTCTGCTAAAGTGTCTGCTGCGTAGCATCATCGTGACGGTTTTGGCAGATTGCCTGCTTGCCCTTCGTGCTTGAGCCATTATTAGACTTCATGGGCAAACTCATCCTCGGAGCCATTCTCACCGCCATCGCCGTCTTCGCCTGGGAGGCGGTGTCGTGGACGGCCATCGGCTGGCATGAAAACGGATTTCGCACTTTTCGTGATGAATCCACCGTGGCGGAAGTGATCAAGGCCAATGTGACCTCCGGCCACGGGATCTACCTGCTGCCCTCGATGGGCGAGGCCCCGAAAATCGCCACTGCGGAGGAAAAGAAAGCCTTCGAAGCCGAGCAGGCAAAGGCGATGAAGGACGGCCCCTACATGTATGCCATCGTCCGTCCGGGCAAAGGGGATGCCAGCATGGGGATGAACCTGACTTTGAGTTTCATCCGCACTTTGATCTGCTCCTTTTTGATCGCCGCGCTGCTGTCCCAGACAGCATTGTTCTATCCGGCGCGCATCGCCTTTGTGGCGGCGGCGGGATTGTTTGCCGGCCTGACGGCTGACCTGCCGATGTGGATCTGGTTTGAAAATCCGGGCCGTGACACTGCGGTGAACATCGCCGATCACGTGATCGCCTGGATCATCGGCGGTGCGGTGCTGGGCATCTTTGTGGGCAAAGATCCCGTGGCGGAGCCGTGAGGCTGGTGGTGGAGTACGACAGACACTCCTGTCTGTCGATCCCAGCGTTCCGCCAGCATGCGTCGTATGCAAGCCAGCGACCCGTGGCACTACGCAGGACGGTCGCATTCGACGCGATTGAGGGGACTTGTTCAGGCTGAGAGATTGCGGAGGCGCTGACCGACAGAACGGAGAGCCAAGGCTTGGCGAGACAGGCGAAGCCAATCTGTCGTACTTCAGACGATGCCGCTCGTTTTCAGCACGGCCTGCGCCACCTCTTCGGGTGTGACCAGGGTCATGCAGTTGTAGTGGCCGAAGGGGCACTCGCGCTCAAAGCAGGGGCTGCAGGAGATCTTGTGCTGGATGACGGTGTGGCGTTCGCCGAGGGGGCCGGTTTCAATGGGGCAGGTGGAGCCGAAGATGCTCACGGTGGGAATGCCCAGCGCGGCGGCCAGATGCATGGTGCCGGTGTCATTGGTGAGCAGGAGCTGGCACCCGCGCAGTTTGGCGATGAGCTCGGAGAGGCGCGTTTTGCCCACGAGGTTTTCATGCGGTGCCTGGAGCATGGCGGAGAGTTTTTCGCCCATCTCCTTCTCCCCAGGTGCGCCAAAAAGCTCCCAGCGGAACTGGGAATGCTGCGCCGAAATTTGATTCACCACGGTGGCGAAGCGCTCCAGCGGCCAGCGCTTGGCAGGGCCATACTCGGCACCGGCACAAACGCCGACACGGATGGTGCCATCCGTCGAGACCGGCGGTGTTCCAGCGTCCCACACGCCGGGCTGCTCGATGTCGGCACCGATGCCTTTGGCGATGCGCAGGTAGCGGTGCGCATGATGCTCCTTGCTTCCTTTGGCAGGGCCGCCCTTGATGATCTGATTGAGCAGTTTCGCACGGAAGGACCCTTTCACACCGACGCGGCGGGGGATGCCTGCGAGCCAGACTTCCAGAGTGCTGCGGGTGGAGTTGGTGCAGAACACGGCGGCATCGAACTTCACGCCGGTGGCCTTGATGCGCTTGGCCACGGCGAAGAGGCCTTCTTTGGCGGGCTTGCCGATGTAGCGCGAGACCTCGGGCATGGAGAGCCACAGCTCCTCCAGTTTGTCCGGGCCGAGAATGGTGATCTTGATGTCAGGCCGACCGCGTTTGATGGCCCGCACCATGGGGAAGGCCATGCAGGCGTCTCCCAGCCAGTTGGGACTGCGGATGAGGAGCTCAAAGAGCTGCAGGCGGCCCATGTCGTAGCCCTCTGGAAAGACGACGCCGCGACGGAAATTCGGCAGCAGGAAGTGCGGCTTGGGCAGCTTCCAGCGGTTGTGCACCCAGAACCAGGTGGCAGGCTGCTCGCGGATCAGCCGTTCCACGGCGGCATTGATGGCCAGGGTCAGGCCCTCGGCGTTGGACTGCGCCTCTGCGGCTTTGACCTCCGGCGCGCAAACGAGCCGCCAGCGTGCGGGGCCGTCGTCATAGACCATCATGGGCAGCACCACGGCATGAGTGCGGATGGCCATGAGCGCCGCGATGGTGGTGGTTGAGGCCAGGCGGTCAAAGAAGGGGCACCACAGGCCGTGGTCTCCGGCATGCTGGTCCACCAGCACGCCCACCTGACCGGCCTCGCGGATGAACTTCATGGGCGCATTGAAGCCGGCCTGGCGGTCAAACAGCGCATAGCCCAGCTTTTCACGGCGGCGGAGCAGCAGCGCATTGAGCCAGGGATTGCGCAGGGGCTGGTAGATCGCGCCAGCTTTATGACCGCGCACGTACATGGAGGGCACCTGGGTCAGGATTTCCCAGCAACTGGCGTGCAGGACCAAGTTTACGACGGGGCGTTTGCCGTCGTCGTAGGCGGCCTGGGCGCGCTCGATGCCTTCGGAACGCACGTGTTTGCAGATGGCCGCCTCGGTCATGAGGGGGAGTTTGAAACCACAGAGCAGGTTGGCGAAGAGGCTCTGGAAATGTGCGAATGCCAGACGCTGGAGCTCGGCGGCGCTTTTTTCCCGGCCAAAGGCAATGTGGAGGTTGTGCAGCGCCAGCCGGCGGTATTTGCCGCCCAAATAGTAAGCGAGGGTGCCCAGCACCCGACCCACGTACCAGACTAAGATGAGCGGCAGCAGCCACAGCACGCCCTCGATGCACCGGAACAGCGCGTAAACCAGCCACTGCCCGGTGCGCGTGGATAAACTGGCGGAATCTTTGGCGCTGCCCATGTGGCTTCCTTTATGCCGCAACGCCTCCAACCACGCAACCGTTCATGCGATCAGGCGTGGAACTGATGCGACCGCCACAGACCTGTACAAAAAAACGGGCGGTGTTTGCACACCGCCCGCTGAGAAGATTGATGGTTTGGGGAGATCCTATTTCTCCACCCAGCGCACGGCTTCCATGAGCAGTTCGCGAGCGGAGGCGAGGCCGAGCTTCTGACGGATGTTTGCCTTGTGGGCGTCCACGGTCTTGGCGCTGAGAGCCAGCTTTTCAGCAATGCTGTGGGAGTCAAAGCCGCGGCCCACCATCTCGAAGATTTCGAGCTGACGGTCGCTGAGCATGCGGGCGGGCTCGCCACGGGAACCGCCGCGAGGGCCGCCACCGGAAACGATGCTGCCGAGAAGCGAGGCGCTGAAGAAGAAGGAACCAGCGGCGACCTGACGGAGACCCTGCAGCACGCGGGTGCTGGGCTCTCCCTTCATCACGTAGCCCATGGCACCGGCGCGCAGGCAGCGCTCCGCGTACACATTTTCATCGTGCATGGAGTACACCAGGATCTGCATGTTCGGATGGCTGGCACGGAGCTTTTTGATGAGGTCCACACCACTTCGATCCTTCAGCGTGATGTCGAGCACGACCACGTCGGGTTTGAGTTTGGCGATTTGCTGGAGAGCGGTGTTGGCGTCTTCAGCACTACCGATGACCTGCATGTCCTCCTGCTGGTCGATTAGTTTCTTAAGCCCTTCGATAACGATGGGATGGTCGTCAAGTATATAGATTTTGCTTTTCACGGTCCGACTAGAAGACTCATTTTCAAAAGAATGTCAAGCCGACGTTCTTAAGAAAGTTTGAGCCGACGACGCACCTCATTGCTTTTCAATGTTTGAGGGGATGGTCATTTGACCCAAAATAGCCCTGTGGCAGACCCTCAAAAGCCAGTTTTCAGCCTTGGGGAGGGCTCAAAAGGACACCCCAAGATTTCCCGGTGGCAGCCGTCATGCAAGCACACCCCATGAAACACTGCATCCATTCTGACAACACCGCGATTGGTTTTCAGATCGCTCCCATGATCGATGTCGTCTTCGTCATCATGCTGTTCTTCATGGTCATGACGGGCACCATGAAAGTGGAGCGTGAGCTGGTCACAAAACTTCCGCCAGGTGATCCCGCACAAGTCGTCCGGTTTCCTGCTGAAGAAATCACCATCGGCATTCTCGAAGACGGCACGGTCATGCTGAACGATGCAGCCTTTGATTCACCCACGGACAAAGCCCTGCCCGCGCTGACCCGCACGCTGCAGCGTTTGGCGGCCTCTTCCGCGCGGCAGAAGCAGCCGGTGCTAGCGACCCTCCAGGCTGAAGAGCAGGCGAGCTACGAACGCATCATCGATGTGCTCAACTCGCTGTCCAAGGCAGAGATTCAACACGTGACCTTCACCATCGGCAAAGACTCGCTTTGATCTCCGCCGACAGGCTGCTGCCGCAGCGCGCGTTCTCTGCGCATGTCACGCTGCTTTCTCTTCCTGCTGCTTTCATTCAGCGCCTGCGCCCAGCTCGCCAACCGTCCGCCGGTGCCCCAGTGGCTGGCGGCTCCGGAAGCTGGCGCGACGTTCACCCAGTCGGTGAAACACGAGGGCAAGCTGCTCAAAGCGGTGCTGCTCACTGCCAGCGATGGCGCGGTGGAGATCATGCTCGATGGCAGGAGCATCGCCACGCTCAAAGCGGCCGAGACTGCGACGGGCACCGATCTCACGCAGCAGCTCGGTGATGGCAAAGCGCATCAGCTCGGGCTGCGTGTGCCAGGTGGTGCGAAGGCCGCTGCGCTGCTGGAACTCAATGGCGATCTCGCCGCTGTGCGCTGGATCGTCACGGATGCCACGTGGCAGAATGCGGTGGTGTCCGGCCCCACCGATGCCGATCCGGCCACGAATCCCTTCGATCTGAAGAAGACCTTCGATGCCTACAACTCCTGGCAGCTTGCCAATCCAGGCGCGCAGAATCAGGCGACTGATCCCGCCACGCTGACTTTGCCACCGGGTTTCAAAGCGGAGCTGATCCGCTCCGCGCAGCCGGGGGAGGACTCGTGGGTGTCGATGGCTTTCGATCCCCAGGGACGCATCACGTTGGGCAAAGAGAAGAAGGGCCTCATTCGCCTCACGCTCAGCGGCAGCGGCGAGCAAAAGGTGGAAGTCATCGACGATGAACTGCTCGAATGCCGCGGCCTGCTCTATGCGCACGGTTCGCTCTTCGCGAACGCCAACAATTCGAAAGCGCTATACCGCCTGACCGATGCCGATGGCGACGGCACTTTTGACGAGCGCAAAGAACTCGTCCGCACCGAAGGCGGCGTGGGTCATGGCCGCAATCACATCAAGCTCGGCCCCGATGGCGACATCTACGTGGCGCATGGCAACAACGTGCTGGTGCCCAAGAACCTCGATCCCGCTTCGCCGCTCAAGAACTACGCGAATGATCAGCTCATCCCGAACCCGTGGGATGGCAGCATGTTTGACGGCAACGTGGAACTGCCCGCCGGCCACATCCTGCGCGTGAAGCCGGATGGCAGCAAGGTCACGCTGATAGCGGGAGGTTTGCGCAATCCGCTGGACATCGCTTTCAATCACGAAGGCGATCTCTTCACTTTCGATGCCGACATGGAGCGCGATGTGGGAACGCCGTGGTACATGCCCACGCGCGTGCTGCAGATTGTGCCCGGTGGTGACTACGGCTGGCGCAGAGGCACGGGGCGCTTTCCGGCGTGGTATGCGGACACGCTGCCGAGTGTGATCGACATAGGGCTGTCATCACCCACGGGGATTTACTTTGGATATGGAGCGGAGTTTCCGCAGAAGTATCAAGACGCGCTCTACCTGCTGGACTGGAGCTATGGACGCATCATCGCCGTGCATTTTGGCAGCACCGTGACGCAGGAAACCTTCGTGGCAGGCAGGCCGCTGAATGTCACCGATGGCTGCATCGGTCCCGACGGAGCCATGTGGTTCACCACCGGTGGACGTGGGACTC
>Ga0114968_10001912_pt1 | contig 16031 bp, 9 predicted proteins | sample M_130807_EF_Meta_FD_87020 | JGI IMG/M metagenome (GOLD analysis project Ga0114968, IMG submission 87020) | Freshwater microbial communities from Lake Montjoie, Canada to study carbon cycling - M_130807_EF_MetaG | ecosystem: Environmental > Aquatic > Freshwater > Lake | place: Lake Montjoie...
AGAAGATGGAGCAGGGTATTGAGACAATCCTAGAGAACCTATAAATCTTGGTGGAGCTTCAGTAATTCCTAAGATTTTCATAATACGCCAAGCACATTCTGATAAAGTTCTACGAACTAGATCCCTCTTATACTCTGATAGCGCTGGAACTGCTCTCATTTTATTATAAAGTTCATCATCGGTATCAACCTTCTTAACAAGTTCTATTAGCTCTTCCTTTGTACTAATATTTCTAGCATCTATAATACCTTCCATATCAAAATCTCTTTCTACATTTGGGTCGCCCCAGTAAATAGGAATACATCCTGCTGCCTTTGCGTGTAAAAGCTTTTCTGTAGTGTACCCAGATGAAGAAGCATTCTCGAATGCTAGACAAAACTTGTATCCCTTTAGAAACTCGTGTTTAATTAATTCGCCCCCACCTCCACCAAGTCCAGCAAATATAGAAGGACCCACATTATTATATAAACGCCCCGCAGAATCCACCTTCTTGTATTCAGATAACCAGTTAAATGCGTTATTTCTCATAGGCTGTGAAGGATTTGTTACGATAAAAGCACAGAACTTATCCCTTTTACACAAGGTCTCGGCAACGCAACAACTTTCCACAGAAATTGGCTTGGGATTCTGTAGTTTATTCACATCTGCGTTAAACCAATTTATCTCCAGCATCCACAAAGGAAGTCTCAGATAATCACCGGCATTAAATTCATATAAGTTAAATCCAAGATTTAATTTGATAGATTCACATGAGACATTTGGTTCGGTATTTTCACCTGTATAATGAACCTTTGGAATGCCAGGAAACTTTTTCCAATCTGCGCCAAAAGGACCAAAGATTATTAAATCTACATTTGAATCTGCTACTTTTCCTACAACTACTTTCTTGGTTGCCTCAGATAATAGTAGAGTAAAAAAATTATATTCAGGATTAAACTCACTCCACATATCACAGAAACCTATAGTAATTGGCTTGTTAACACAGGGGGGTGCTGGAACAGACATAGGCTCTGGAACAGGCAAAGGCACTAGCGCAGCAAGCCAAGCATCTCTCTTTTCCTTGCACATAGGACTAAACTTTTCTAGAATACTTTTACGCACGGCAACAAGTTCTTCCTTGCTTGGCTTGAAAGCTGTTATACGCTTATATGCTTCACATCCCTCAAGAATATTATTATCATTATAATATCCCTCTAACACATATCCCCCAACTTGATTGAAGAGCTTAGAATTGTGTAATAGAGGTATTCCTGCCCATACACAATCAAATAAATAAGGTCTAATAGAAATAAATCTTGAATGTGCTATAACTATGCTATTAGAATCATTTACATAATCACTTATACGCTGTCTTCCAATAAATACTGGCTTCTCTTCAATATCTGAGAAAACATGTGTTAGAACATTTGCTTTGAAGAAATCTCCGGTTTGTAGAGTTTCTGCGTTATGAATTCTTATAACCTCGTGAATACTCTTAGGACATTCCTTGCTAATTTGTCTTGCTATAAAAAGAGGTATAATTGAAGAAGATGAAGAACTAATATTTGTCTCACAAATATGAACTATATAAGAGCCACTAGAAGAAGTATCTTGCCATACTCTAGCACCGGTTTCCTGTCGATAGGCTTCAATTCCTGAAGCAGTCCACACAAAGGGTAGAGTTCTCACAGGAAGTCTTGTTAGTAACTTTAGATAATCTATATCATCTTTAGAAGACATCTCATCATAAATCCATATTTCTGAAAGACCTTCATAAGGTCTCTTTGCTTCAGTTAGAGGGAAAAGAGATGCCTCTACATCGTAAAAAAGCGGCGTTTTTCTTTGGAGCCATACACAGGAGGATGAAGAAGATCTTTTCTGAGGACTAAGATTATTAGAACCAACTTCTACAATAAAATCGAACATATGTCCACTCAGATCTTCATGTTGAATTCTTTTCCAATTAGCACTAAAAAGAACAATATCATCCCACCAACTCTTGGGAGGTCCTGTATTTATAAATGTCACTTGATGTCCTCCTATTAAATACATTTCTGCTACGGAAAGTGCTGTCATAGGTGAACCCGCACTAAAATAAGAATGTTGGAAATTAACAGTCACACCTATTCGCATCTTTTATTATCTAAGAAACCAAGGCAAATCTTTAAACGCATCATTACTCTGTCAAATCAAAGATGATTTCAATAAATTCTGCTGGCATTTCTTTCTCAACTGAAATAACATCTCTTGCCCAAGAACCTATTAGCATAGAATCAGAATGGTAATCTCCTCCGCCAAGGCCATTACCCTCTGCTGTTAAGATAGGTAGGGGATGAAGTGTATATCCATCTTTAGTAGGAACCTTTTTCTTATTTACAAATAACTTTTTCGTGTGGTTTACAATAAAAGGGAAATCCGTAGTGTCTTTCTCATGACAAGCAATCATACTATACTCATCGCACATAGCATGAATGTTCTCCTCACCACCTTCCTCTGGTTTAGCATAATCTCCAGCCCAGACTACACGACTCTTATGATATCGTTGGCCAGGAGTTAGAGAATACTCGAAAGTGTTTACAAAATTGTTTTTCATGAAAGAATGCTCCATTAGCTTCATACCATTACCATAATTGTGGGCGTTCATCCACATGAGAACCTTTCCAAGTGCGTCAAGAATACAAGGATGGTAGTATTGACCCATTTTGCGTGTTTGGACCTGTTCAAACTAAACAAGGATACATCAATTTTTTTGCAATAAAAATTGATTTATCCGCAACACCTTTTACACAAGTCTCACCATGGCTCCAGAATCTACCTCGGGCTTGAAAACTGTTGACAGTTTCTTTTCCTGGCTTTTGAAAGGTGCATCTCGTCTTGAGATAGTATTAAGAATCCCAGATAAACAATATTTGGGTGAAGTTATTAATCTAGACAGAGAGACTCTCATAGACTGTATTAACAGATCCAAACCTATTAGAATCCATAAATGTATAAATGAAGTGCTTGTTCCTTCTTTGGTAATAATTAATTCGGATAATATAATGAACTTTGAGTTTAGCTACTTGTAGAAACAATATCATTCCACGCTTTCTGAACAGCAGGATTATAAGGAGAGTGTTTCCATTTTAATGCTTCCGCGTGCGCCTTGTAAATATATAAATTATTAGAATGATTTTTTATTGCATAAGAGACTACAGAAGCAGCATTCTCAATTCCATCATAAAAATATCCATATTCTTTCCAATCTGTTGCGTTATGAAGGACAGGAAATCAAGTTGAGAAAAATTCAAGAACCATATAATTGTATTCATTATTCCACTGGTGGCAAATAGGAATGCCATGTGGATATGTTGTCATTATTGTCAAGATATCCATACGCCCTTTTACACAAACTCTGCCATTCTTAAAAAGTTCCAAGCTAGGTATAATACTTTCATTAAAAAATGGAATCTGATTTAATCGTTCTCCATTAAAAAGAATTACCTGCCCTTTCCACTCTGGATTCTTGCGATACCAGCTCTCTAGAATCATTAAAGGTATCAAGGAAGTTTTCTGAAAACTTATATTAGGTTCTGTAATAATGAAAACTTCTTTTCCTGGCTCTGGTCTTGTCCACTGCAAGGAACGCTCTCCATTATTAAAAATCATCTGAGAATCCCAGACATATGGCACTATAGTAGGCCTTGGACAACGCAAATCAACATGATTCAAAGCTCTAGCATATTGATCATGTTGCGCATAATGAGGAGATACCCAAATATCATCTAATTCCCCTATTACATGATGTGCGAAATTCATAGCAGGATAAAAAATAGGTGTTTCTACATCAATATTCAAGATGTTACCCAGATATAATTTACAAATACGAGCTCCGCACATTTTAAAGAATTTTCTTACATTCGGATCAATACTCATTCCGATTTCCACATAAATTTTAATAGGAATAGGTGATTGAACAATATCTTCTACACAGATTATACGCAAATCTCTCATATATTTTGGTGATTTAGAAGACTCTACCTTTGTATTCACAATTAACATAGAAAGCCATCCCATAGACTCAAACATACGATATAAAACATAGATGTTTTGGAATAGTCCATTCATAAATATATTATCTTCTGTTATCGCTGGAGTCGCCAAAAGAATAACATTTCTTTGAACAAGTGTGGTTGAAGAACAAGGTGCAAGAGGAATAGGTCCGCCGGTTGCACTTGTATATTTTGTCATACCAGGCATATCTAGTAGATTTATTGACATCCTCTTCTCTCTTCTGATTATACAGATTCAAGAGTCTTTAGGAAGACGCGTGAGAAGAACCCATTAATGTACTTACTTGAGATTCAAGAATACTAACTCTTTCTTGGAGACTATTTATTGTTGCAGTCGATAAGTTAATGGGACTTGTTACTTGAATTGTATTTCCAGCTGTAAAAGCAGATATATAATTTACATTTATTTGTTTCTTATTCGTGTCAACCATTCCTTGAATGGCCCCAACTTGTTTAGAAAGAACTGATGTAGCATCTAAGCCTGATGAATTTGCTTGTACATTTTGAAGAGGAACAATATTTACTACTAGACCACTCGTAGGATTCTGCATTCTGTTTATTATAGAACAATCGTTTTATATAGTAATAATTAGATGGCATCTAATCCAACATACCACGTAAATGCTAGCACAACACTCATACAAATTGATAGTTCCCAGATAACATATCCTGGAAATGCTATTGTTTATCTTTCTTCATTAAATCTTCCAGGTTCTCTTGTAACCATCCGAGACATATATGGTGCGGCTTCAACCAATAAGGGTATTATTATCAGTACCACATTTGGCAATTCCTTTGTTAATGGCGCTGTTCCTTATCAAACGATGAGTAGTGTTGTTATACAACAGCCATATGGATATGTAACAGTCACTCCAAGAACATCAACAATCTGGAATCTATTAAACTCTTTTGGTATGCCTCAAGAAACACAGGCATTCAATATTAATACTATAAATGTAAATAATACTGCTTTTGTATCAACTCTGGTAGCATCTAATGCTTATATTTCCTCAGCATCTGTTTCATCCATTTCAACAGAAGTTTTCAAAGTTGCACAAACTGCGCATATTTCTACCCTGGTAGCATCTAATGCTTATATTTCCTCGGCATCTGTTTCATCTCTTTCAACAGAAGTTCTCAAAGTCGCACAAACTGCTTATATTTCCACCTTGGTAGCATCTAATGCTTATATTTCCTCAGCATCTGTTTCATCAATATCAGCGAATGTTTTAACAGTTCTAACTAGTGTTTCTATAGGTAAAGCACTCTTTGTTGGAAGCACAACTGCTCTCATGAATAATGTTGGTATTAGTACATTAACACCAGCATATACTCTGGATGTGAATGGAACGATGTATGCTAGCACTATCCAATCATTTAGAATGAGCACTTTAGCTCTTAATGCCAGTACTTTATCTTTATATGACCAGACAACAAATTCCACGGCTGTGTTAAAGGGTATATCGAGTTTTCTTTATTTCAATCAATTCTTGATTGCTGGTTCTCGTGTTGCCCCTATTCAATATGCTGTTTTCAATACTGTAGAGCCTATTAGTCCTTCTCCTCCGAGTGCAACGATAGTATTTGTTCCAGGAACATCTTATTTGACTGTGAGTTGGACTGGTGGAACTCCTTTCAATAGTGTAACAGTAATTATATATTCTAATGCGACTCCTTCCACTTCTGGAGGAAGTATATTTCAGACAATAACAGGCACTACTTCTCCAATAGTATCAACAACACCTTTAGTGGATGGATTATATTATTATGCTTCTGTTGTAACATCAAATAGTGGATCTCAGAGTCTTCCAGGTCTTACTGGAACAACCCAGCAAGTGTATGCGGCTCCTTCAGCGGCGACTTCCTTGGCCAGTTCTGCTATTACAGCTGGCGGTTTTACTGTAAGTTGGTCTGGGGCGGCTGGTGCTACAAGTTTCACATATACTCTTAATGGTATTCCTACAACACCAGCATCTTTCACAGCAACTTCTGCCATATTCACAGGTCTTGCGCAAGCAAGGGCTTATGCTGTTATAGTTAACGCAGTAAATCTAGGAGGTTCAACTCCTTCCGCAGCTCTCACAGTAACAACAACAGCACAAGCTCCTACCGCAGTTACAGGATTAGTATTCAGTAATATTACTTCTTCAGGATTTAGGTTAGCGTGGGCAGGAGGTGTTGGAGCAACCTCTTTCACATTCAGCGCAGGAGTTCCCACAACAGATAGTAGTTTAACAGCAAACTTTGTTATCTTTACAGGACTTACTCCAGGAACTCTATATAATGTTGTAATAAGTGCCATAAATTCTGGAGGAACAACTGTATCTGCCTCATTTCCAGTTACAACTCTTGTTGGAGGACCTACTGCTATAACTGGAGTTTCTTCATCAGAAATTACATCGACTAGTATAAAGTTAAGTTGGTCTGGTGGTGCTGGAGCAGCTTCTTATACATATACTGCGAATAACATTTCTGCGTCCCCTTCTCCAAATAATGGCGTATCAGCGCAGAATGCTACTTTTACTGGTTTAACAGCGAGTACTTCATATTCTTTTGTGATAACTGCTATTAATGATGGAGGAACCGCAATTTCTTCCGCATTTGTTGTATCGACTGGTCCAGGCGCGCCTCAGGCTGCCACTTCATTAGTGGCATCTTCTATAACAGCTACTGGCTTTACACTAGCTTGGAATGTTTCTGCTGGAGCTACATCATATACATATACACTTGGTGGATCTCCAACTACTCCTACAACAGATAATAGTAGTTCAAGTACTCCTTCTGTAGTATTTACTGGATTAACAGCGAATACAGGATATGCTGTAATAGTAATAGCAACGAATGCTGGGGGATCAACAAATTCTTCTACTCTAAATGTAACAACACTTCCAGGGCCTCCAGGAGCACCAACTTCTCTCGTTGCTACAAGTATAACTGGAACTTCTGCGATAGTAAGTTGGTCTGGAGCGGCAGGGGCTACAAGTTTCACTTATACTCTAAATTCAGTAGCAACAACACCAGGATCAAGTACCTCTTCAACTGCTACATTCACAGCACTAACAAATGGAACAGCATATGCGGTTATAGTTACAGCAATAGGCGCAGGTGGAAGCACAGCATCATCCTCTTACACATTCACCACACTTCCCGCGGCTCCCACGGCAGCCACAAATCTTTCAACGAGTTCTATTGGTGATAATTCAATTACATTTACATGGACTGCTGGAACAGGAGGAACATCTTATACATATACTCTTAATGGAACTACAACAGTTCCATCATCTTCTACATATACCTCAGCAACATTTACAGGATTATCAGTTAATACTTCTTATACCCTTATCGTATTTACTGTAAATGTTTCCAGTCCTAGTGGTGTTGCTTCTGCTCCATTCACCGCAACAACGACTGGACCTCCTCCCCCAGCTCCATCGCCTCCAACTAATCTAGTATTTTCTCTTATAACATCTACTGGATTTAAAGTAACTTGGGGTGGAGCTGCTAATGCGAATTCTTTTTCTTTCACTCTTAATGGTTCTACAGTAACACCTTCCTCATCAACATCTACAACTGCGAATTTTAATGATCTTATGCCAGGAAATACTTATGCTGTAATAATTACATCTCAAAATATTACTGGAAATTCCGCGAGTGCATCTACAAGTGTTACTTTACTTCCAACAGTAAATTTAGGGCCCCTAGTTATACAAGGAAACCCTTTCTCATCAGAAATAGTAATTCCAACAGTAAGCGATGTTTATTTGTCAGTATTAGGCTCAAATATTTATAACGGAAATACACGCACCATGATGGAAATTGGATCAGTTAGTGGGCAATCTGGAAATTATTCTTCTATATATAGATATCAATTGGGGTTTTCAAATGCTGGTGCTTCTTATGGAGGACATTTTATTATACAAAGTCTCGCAACTTCTGGAAATAGTTACGCAATTCCTGGAACAACTGTAACACATTTTAGTATAGATGGTTTGAATAAACTTATTAAAATTCCTGGTAATCTTAATATTGGAGATTTTAGTTTTGATAATAGCAATATTACAGGAGCGTATGATGGAATAACAAATCAGAATTATAAATCAGGACAGTACTATAAAATGAGACATGCAACTGGAAATTCTGCTGGATATCTTTTAGCAGATTATGGATTCTTAGGAGAATCTTGGAATATGACATATAATGCTCATACTAATAATGGTACTTGGGTAATTCCTCACACTACTATGGGAGGTTCATCAAGATATTTACTTGGTCCTGGATATGTCTCATGGTATTTCGGTTCAGGAGCAGGTCATCCAAGCACATTAACAGCTTCTATGAATGGGGTAGGTCTTGATGTGAATGGACAAATTAATTGCAAAGCATTATTAATAAATGGAAGTCCTTTTAATCCATCTGGTAGTGGTACCTTTAGTACTTTATCACTTAAATCTGGTAGGCAGATTTCAGGGTATGGAACATTAAATCAAATTGAGTTTGAGATTTTTTCTGGAGGTTTTAAACATTTTATTACAACAAGACACGATAGCCCAGACCCACAACTTGGTTCACGAGTTGTTGGAAATGCTATAGATTTCTGGTTAAATGAAGGCTCAACAGCAGCTGCTTCCTCAAGCACAGGGACAGGTAATGTAAATGCTCTTTCTGTCACGGCAAAAGGTATTGGTATTTTTTCAAATGCTCCTCAGGATCCTCTTGATGTTAATGGAAGAATTGGTTGTACTGAATTAACAGTTAAAAATGGTAGGCAGATTTCAGGGCAGCTAGAAAAAAACCAACTTTCTTTTCAGTATTACCTTGGAGGTTATAAACATTTTATTACAACGAGGCATGATGCTAGAGTAGGTGTTGTTACTGGAAATGCCATAGATTTCTGGTTAAATACTAGCCCGAATTCAAATGATTCCTCAAGCGGGGGGACAAATAATATAAATACACTTTCTATATCGGCAGTTGGAGTTGGTATTTTTACAAATAGTCCTAATTTTCCTCTCGATGTTATGGCAACAGGTCAGAATAATTTTTCAGTAGTAAATTATTATCTTCTTGCTTCTGGTGTATATGGAGGTTATTCAAATGGATGGCTTAGTGTAAGTATCCACGCTTCTGGCACAATTTGGGCAGAACAGTCAGTAATTGTATCTTCTGATGAGAGAATTAAAAAGAATATTTCTTCTTCTACAGATTCTTTAGAAATTGTCAATAAGTTAAATCTACGTAGTTTTGAATATATAGATGTTAGAGCAAGACTAGAAAGACCAGTAAAACACGGTCTAATTGCGCAAGAAGTTGAGAAGGTATATCCTGAAGCAGTAACAAAAACCGCAGGGTTTATTCCAAGCATATATACTGCAGGTATTTCATATACAGCTATAGACTTGAGTTCTGTATTAATAACTATTGATAAGCCCCACGAACTTATAGAGGGGGATTGTGTAAGAGTATATATTAATACGGATGGGAAAGATGATACAAAAGATTTTGAATACAATACTCTAGTATTAAGAATACCCTCTAACACAAGTTTCGTAATTGCGCCCTGGGAGGCCTTTGAGTTAGGAAAGGATATATTAGTTTACGGAAAAAAGGTAAATGATTTAATGGGTGTTAATAATCCATTAATAGGAGTTCTTGCTGCTGGTGCTTGCCAAACTCTTTCTAAAAAGAATGAAAGCTTACAAGAAGAAGTTGAGACTCTTAAAGCACAAGTTGCAAGTCTTCAAGTACAATTAAATTCACTCAATTCATATGTAACTTCTTTGTTATTAAAATACCCTTTGTAGAGAGATGCCTGCGCTTCTAAGTAGTTTCACAGAGATTCTCGCAATTGATTCACGGACTATGAGTGGAAATGTGTTATTACCTCTTTCCACCGAAATTCCTCAAAGAATTATAACTATTAAAGATTTACATGGTAATGCTAATATATCTTCTATAACGATAAAAACCCAAGGTTCCGACATTTTTGATACAGGCTTAACACAGAGTATGTTATCAAATTCTTATGATTCGAGAACTTTTTATGCTTGTTCAACAGGATGTTGGTATTTAATCAGTCAAGCAGTAACACCATTATCTTTAACACTAAGTAATAATTTATTTGTAGGAAATACTACAGTTTTGAGTAATACTCTTACAGTTGGTGGCACGGCCGCTTTTAGCAATACTACATCATTTGGAGGAACAGGAACTTTTAGTAATAACGTGGGAGTTCTTGGAACTCTTAATGTGGGAAAGGCTGCGGTTCTAAGTAATACCTTACAGGTTAATGGAAATATTGGTATTGGAACATCTCCATCTCCTTCTTATGCTGTTTATGCGAATGGAGATCTTGTTGTGTTTAGCGCAGGTTCTATGGGTTTAATCAATCCTGGAACTTCCTTGAGAATTTCTGCTTCTAACGCATCAGGATCAGCTCCTGCTAATATTGTGTTAAATGGGTCTGGTGGTAATGTTGGAATAGGTGTGGCAAATCCAGCACACACACTTGATATTCTAGGAAGTCTACGCGTTTCAGGAAATATCTTAGGAGTCTTGGGACAGACATCCGCATATAATGTAAATGCTTGGTATAGTTCTGTAGATACTGTTGCGAGATTTTATTTTGGAAATAATGGACCAACATATTTTGGCACAGGAAATGGTGAATATTATTGGAGACAAACTATTAATTCTGGACTTAATAACATGTCATTAGATAATAATGGTAATTTAAGTGTTAGAGGAAATCTTACAGTTGGTGGCGCAACTCCAACAAGTGCTATGAGTATTACAGGTGATATAAATTGTTCAGGAAGATTATTTGGACTTCTTGGTGGAAATTTAAGTATAAGTACTTATTCTTGGGAACCTAGAATTTTCGTTAATAATTGGTGGTATTGTAGCGCTGAAGGAAAGCCTAGAATATACTGTTTAGAAAATTCCTGTACTTATTTTGGATCTGGAGATGGAACATTCAGATTTCAAAATGCTGCTCGTAACCGTGATAATGTAGTTATAGATAATGTTGGAAATCTAAGTATAACTGGTTCTTTTTATGGTAATGGTGCTAATCTAACTGTAGGTTCTGCTAACTATGCTACATATGCTGCTTCAGCAGGTTCAGCTCCACTTACAAATGCGCCCTTATATTTGTATAATATGGCATTATATTCTAAAAGATCTGTGCTTGTAAGTACTTATTCGTGGTCTTCTGTTGGTTATTGGGATTGGTTAGGTGGAGCACACAATATTTCTTATTATACAAATTATAATTACGATACTCTTGCTATGGGTATATATTCTGATTCTGGTGTCAATTTATTATTTGGAGTTTCTGATGTAAATGGAACTGTATATAACAAAAGTGGATCTTACGCCCAACTTTCTGATTCAAATTTGAAAGAGAATATATCAAAGGCAAGGGACTATACAGAAGATTTGTGTCGTCTAAATGTAGTTAAGTTTAATTTCAAAGATCCTTCATTTGTTCCAGTAGTATCTACATTAAGATATAATAAAGAATTTCTAGATACATCTGGAAATGTTATAATTGATTCTACTATGAGTATTACTGTTTCAACAAGCCTTGAAAAGAATTTGGGTCTAATTGCTCAAGAAGTATATGAAGTATTTCCGGGCCTTGTTACTTCAGTATCATTAAAAAGTGAAGATGGCACATATACATCATCTTTGACTGTAAAAACAAGTGTGTTAGTTCCGATGATTATAACTTCAATTCAAGGTTTATGTGGAAAAATAAGCACACAACAGAGTCTAATAGAAATGTTATTAAGTAAAACTGGTTATGTATTTCCATAATAGAGAATGTCTAACAGGGGAGAAATAATGACTGAAGAAGAAAGGTTATCCCTTTTAAAATGGGCAGAAAAGGATATGCGAGATCGTGGAAAATTAACAATTATAGGAAATAAAAGAGAACATTATATATTGAATGAAGGAGATCCTACAGTACTACCAATTATATGGGATATAAGAAATAGAATAATTCAAAGAGAGGGTCTTTCTTTTTATAGGAGGGAACCGATTTTACGTGATTTCTTAGCTTATATTCCTACGGGAGGTTATATTCATAAACATACAGATAGAAATGAAAAAGAATTAATTCATTCTCGTTTTAATGTATTTATCCAGGTACCTGAAAATGATATGACAACTTATTACGCAAATAAAAAGGTTGATACAAAGGAATGTTGTTATGTTCTATCGCGCTCAGGATTAGATGAACATTATACAGATATTAATAAAACAGAAAAAGCTAGAGTAATAATTTCTTATGGATTTCTTTTACCATTCCAGAAATTACAAGAATTAAGCTTTAATATTAAGTTAAAAGGACAATATAATAGGGGAAATATCTTGGATGAAACTGAACGCCTTACTTTGAAAAACTGGGTCTTAACTAACATGATGGAAAAAGCTAGGGCAATAGATCATAATAGATTTGATTATACTATGAAAAAAGAGGATCCAGATATTCATCCTCTTGTGTGGGTAATAAAGGAACGACTTTTTAAAAGGGAGGGAATTGAAGAATATCTCTGTGTCGAGGGAAAGTGGCCACGCGATTTCCTAGGAATTGTTCCTAATGGTGCTAATATTCCAAAGCACAGAGATCAAGATGATCCTCCACTTCATCAAATAAGATTTAATGTTTTTATTCAACTTCCTAAAGAAGGATGTTATACATATTACGCTAATATACAAGTGGATGCTGTTGAAGGTTCTTATGTATTATGTCGTTCGAGTGTTGATGAACACTGGACAACTGTTAATCAAGAATCTTTAGAAAGGATTTCTCTTTCTTTTGGCTTAATGCTCCCAGCATCGAAGATTGATTCTTTAACTTCCGACACTACTAAAGGAACTTATTTAAACTATCCATTAAGTAAATGACAACTATTATAACAGGCGATATTTTAATAGAAAAGGATTTACTCCTTAGAAATACATTCAGAAATACGTGTATATTTCTGGATGAATTTCCAGATCCATCTATGAAAAAAGAATGTATTTGGATATATGTTCAATTAGAACCAGAGATAATATCAAATCTTAGAGAGTATTTTATACATAAACATTCCTTATATGATTATATAATAACATTTGATGATTTTATTCTCCAAAGATTTGAAAATGCCAGGAAATACTTTTACGGAAACTCTTGGCTTTCCATCCCTCCCACAAGTTCCAGGAAAGTATTCGCCATCACGGAAATCCTAGGAAACAAGAAAAGAACTATGGGTCATATTTTCAGACAAGCAATTTATTCTAATAGAGAAAGAATTAGAAAAACTATACCATTTACTATATTTAAAAGTGCTTATGGAGAATTGAATGCTCCAGACACAATCCTTTTACACAAAACGAGAGATGACAAGAAAAGAGCTCTTGAAGGATTCCAGTTTCACTTTGCCTTGGAAAATTCTAAACAAGATAATTACTTTACTGAAAAATTAATAGACTGTCTTTTAACAAAAACTATACCAATTTACTATGGTTGTTCTAATATATCATCATTCTTCGATATAGAAGGTTGGATTATTCTGAATGAATTAGATATTGAAGAGCTTTGTTTAAAGATTCAATCCTTAAATTATACCTATTATGACAAATATCTTGAATCTATAGAATATAATTATAAGAAGGCAATAGAATATTCAAATCTCACTAAAAATATTAACAAAGCTTTAGAAAAGATATATGAATCGTGGGCAGATAATAACTGAAGAAGAACGTGTTTTATTATATGATTGGGCTACAGAGTGTATTAGATCTAAAAAGAGCGAGAGTAAAGGAAGTAATACCCATTATCATTTTTTCTTAAAACATCCATATGGGAAAAATTTAGAAGGTATAACGCCTCCTAATATAGTCTGGGAAATAAAAAATAGAATAATGTTAAAGGAAAATCTTTCCCATTTTACACAGACGGATGAAACTCTTAGAGATTTACTACTTGTTGTAGAACCAGGTGGAAGTCTAGAAAAACATACAGATGCTAATAAAGGTTCTTTAATAAGAGTAAGATTTAATGTCTTTATAAAAGTCCCTCAGAATGATATGACAACCGTTTATGGAACTCAAATAGCAGATACAAGAGAATGTTGTTATGTTATGTGTAGATGTGGAATTGATCCGCACTATACTACTGTAAATAAAGATGCTTATTCAAGAATATCTATTTCTTTTGGTTGGTTTGTGCCATTTGATTTCTTGGCAAAGTCTTAAACCCGCTCTCTAATAACCATATAATACCATAGATGGCTGGGAATTACTATAGGCCCTATTTAAATTCAGAATCAGACTTATCTGATGCCGAATCTTCACATGGCTCACTTTCACCTCCTGTATCACCAAGACCAACCAATTCCGAAAATGATTTTCAAAGTCCTTCATTACCTGTCCCAGATTATACAGCATTTGCGAAAGGTCTTCAAGCACCAGCAGCCGCTGCTGGACCATCCTTCGTCACAGATGAACAGCAACAGGCATATGGACTAAATAAGGTTGATAGAAAAACAGGATATTCTTCAGTATCATTTCCTGAAGCTTCCGGTAAACTAGCATCAGCAGAAGCATCAGCAGGATCTGTTGTTATGCTCCAATCCGTCGATAGAGATAAACGCATATTTCCACAGCCAACTGTTTGTACACTTCTTTTACCCAGAGTTTATCGTAATGTCGTTGGATTCAGTATAGCACAGATAAATCTAACTTCCGCATTCTTTTATTTTAATTCCACAAAATCTAACGTAGATATTCAGATTTATGAAAACAATCGCATCTTATATGATCTAAAAGCCAATCCAACTCTTGATTCCAACGGAAATATAGTACCCCTACTCCTAACAAATCGTATTAGGAATGGTTCTTATAACATCTCAGACCTCTTGGGAGAGCTTCAAACACAATTAAACCGGGTTCCTTTATTCTATGATTTTTTAAATGGGTTTTCTGATTTCTATAATATCTTTTCTGTTACAGGAGATTATACTCTAAACTTTAATTATCCTGGAGATTCTTATTACGACTCTTCTAAAGAAACATTTATTAAAAATCCAACAAGAGAAATAATTTCTTCTTATTATTTTCAAGGAAGATATGCTTCCCAGTACAAGTTTACAGTTACGCAGGGTTATGTGGCTTATTATTATCCTGTGTTAAAGGAGGTTCTATTAGATAAATCATATTCTGATACCAACCTAAATTTAACTTATGATTCTATGTCTATTGAACATGTAAAGCGCTATATTATTTATACCTTTCAAGGACTAGATGATAAAATAGTAAAGACAGTTGTTATGAATAATATAGGTGCGCTTGATTCTTATAGATTACTTCATACATTCAGATATAGTTTAGTAAATGAATATACATGTACTTTTGATCCTGCGAATAATGCTGTGACGATTGGATCATCTAATTTGAATGCGTCTTTATCTAATTTATTAGTGAGTCAATATAATTCTTTATTATCTGCGCAGCTTGGTAAGTTTGGAATTTCCGCTGATAAATTCAACAATCTTGCCCAATTAAATCTTGAGTATCTTGCTGTTACACAGTCTATGTACCAGCTTCTTCAGGCCAACTTCGCACAATTCTTTGCTGTAAATTATGGAACATTCGACGATACATATTTCCTAAACTCCTCTAACACAGTCTTATTGAAAAATGGTCTTGATGCGTCAGGAGTATTCTTTAATTATAATATAGGAAATCCTAATTATTTATATACTTCTACTATTACAACACCCTTTACAAACCCTCCTAAATATTATTGGAACTTGAATAATCTTGGTCGCATAGAAGGTGCTCAAAGAAATATGGGCAGTTTAAAACAATCGTATCCACAGAGTTCTAATTATCCTTATAGTATTTTTGCTTCTAATATAGATTTTACAAGAAGTTTTATAGGCTCGAATGGTTTACTCTACTCTGATTATAGACGCTCTTGTGGTGATATTCTAGTTAATGTTGAAG
>Ga0114968_10001918_pt1 | contig 15998 bp, 14 predicted proteins | sample M_130807_EF_Meta_FD_87020 | JGI IMG/M metagenome (GOLD analysis project Ga0114968, IMG submission 87020) | Freshwater microbial communities from Lake Montjoie, Canada to study carbon cycling - M_130807_EF_MetaG | ecosystem: Environmental > Aquatic > Freshwater > Lake | place: Lake Montjoie...
GGTACTCTTGATTTTGAAAAACTGGTTCAGAAGACTGACGTTCTGACGACCTCCTCCCTCGGAAATATCCTTCTTCTGCTCAAAGTAGTTGAAGATGTACTTGGAGTTTTCCAGGAGGTAGGTCTTCTTGGACTTTTTCAGTTCGGATATTTGGTGCTTGGTCTGGGTAATCTTGTCCTGGATATCGAGGAACTCCTCCACCTTCTTGGTCTGAGCGTACTTCTTGGCTTGCTGCTTGTAGGATTCGATATCGGTTTTCAGTTTGGGGATGGTATCGGTTTCGATGGTATGAAACCGGGTCAGCATCTCGGTGTGTTTCTCGTCGATGGTACTTGCCATGTAGGGTTTCTTCTTGGGATCGACGGGGGGTGGTCGGGAAGTGAGGGTGAGAGGGGCGGCGGGGGGGCCTCCCTCCGGGGCGAGCCGTTTTTTCATGTTATGGGAGATGGAATAACATGAACAAGTCTATTTACATGGTTTTGGAGGGTGTAAAAAAGAGGTGAGAGAGATAGAGGCGGAGGTGAGGGAGACGGACGGTATCGGCTATTTACATGGGAACGACGGCCGGGGAAACATGGGAGGACACGGAGAACATGGGATAGCGAGGAGAGACAACGGGGGGAGTAACCACCGGGACGACCCGAGCGGGGGGTTGACGGTAGCGGGGAGAGGGCTCGGGAGTGTTATTGGAACTCAGATAGTCTTGGATAACATGCCAACCGGGGAAGGAGATTTGGGCGATTTGGGTTATATGTCGGTAAGGGCGAGAGACGGGAGCGGGGGTCGACACCGGCGCCGGCTTGGTGCGTAGGGTGGTGAGTTCCAGTTGGCGGTCAAGTTCTTGGTCCTTTCTCACGACCTCGGGGTTGAGGGATTTCCATGCCTGGATGACGACCATGAGGGCCGTGTTTTTATAGAGCCGCCGGTCGAGAATGAGGGACCGGTCCATGGGACTGGTGGTGTGGGTCTGTAACCACTGTTCGATGGCGGTCTTTTCGTAGGTATAACCGTCGGCGGCCACCATGGGGGTGGTCATCAGGGTGAGAGAGATGGGACATAACCAATCCTTGAACGGATCCACCCCCTTGGTAAGCTGGGAGGGAGCCGTAGGTGCGGTCGATGGTTCGGGGAGAGTGGGGTTCATGGTGAGTAGGGTTTCGTGGGTTACCGGGTGGTCTTGGAGTAAAAAAGGTGATTCAATTTTTAGTGAAAGACGCACTGACTGTCTATGTATAGCCATCATAGAACAGGTAGATGCGTTCGACAAATTCGGTATTTTCCTCCTTCTCGATGCGTTTCATCTGTTCTTCGATGACCTTCTTCAATACTTCAAGTCGTGTGGATATATGAGGGTTTTTCGAGACACCAGCTCTGGTTTTATACTTGTCTGGATTGAACCGGATGTATATCCACTTTCCAGAGTGGGCCATGAACAAGTCATCGTAACGAGTCTGCTCGTCCATCTGGTCGTAAGACTTGTGTTGATTTTCGTCAGTTTCAATCACGAGAAGGGTGTTTCCGATGAGCTTACGGTGATCAATGCGACGACGGATGGTGCAATCACAATGATTGGTATGGAGGGTAGAATCGTGTTGGAACCCTTCGAAGACCGAATTAATGAAATCTCTCACGGCGATCTCCTTGGTTTTACACCGGATTTGAAATGTCATTGGGTCAAGGGGAAACTCGCGACGAAAGCACTCGGTGCAGTAGTTTTTGTATTTGGCGTTGGCCACTCGGTTATAAGGACAGCCGGTTATGGCGTTGCCGGGGCATTTTTTATCTACTACATTCACCATGGTCTCTGTTTTACAGTCTGCACAGTATAATGGGCGAGGATTGTTGGCTTCATTGAAACTGGGGATGGATTTACCACAAAAACAACGTTTATCGTATACATTCACCATGTCTTCCGTCTTACACTCAGCACAACAAATCGGTGGCAATACACCCATTAAATTGTAAACTGGTATAGCCTTATTACATCTACAACGTGCATGAACGACGTCAATCATGGTTTCGTCTTTACACTCCGCACAGTACTTGGGCGTGGATTCGCCTGGGAGATTGTAAGTGGCTCTTGAATTACCACATTGGCACATACGTTTTCGGTCTTTTACATTGATCATCGCATCACTCTTACAATCAACACAACATATAGGGGTTTTTGTCCCTGGTAGATTAAACGATGGTAGTCCCTTTTTACATTGGCATGGTTTGTCACGAACATTAACCATACCAGGTAATTTACACTCGACACAATGTGTGGCCTTTTTGCTATCTGGAAAATTAAAGTACGGTATGACCTTACCACAAAAGCATTTCTTATTCACAATATCTATCATGGTTGCGGGGTCTCGGCATTTTGCACAATAACGAGCCCTGGTTTCACCTGGTAAATTAAAAGTGGGACGACTTTTACCACAATGACACATACGATGAATATCACGGACATTCACCATGGTCGATGTTTTACAATTGGCACAATGTGTAGGAATGGATTGTCCGGGTAGATTGAAGCTGGGTTGGACACTTTCACAAACTTCACACATTTTATCTCTCACATTGACCATGGTTTCGGTTTTACAGTTGGCACAGTATTTTGGTATGGTTTCATTCGGCTCATTAAATGACGGCTGAGCTGCCCCACAGTGACATTTAGTACCGGTATGTATCATATCCGATGTTTTACACTCTGCACAATGGGTAGGTTTGGTTTGGTCTGGTTTACAAAAGGAGGGGAAGACTTTACCACAGAAACATTTCTTGTGGACCTTATCCTCCATCTCAGGAGTTTTGCACTTGGAACAACAGCATGGACGAGGCATATGGGCGTAATTGAATATTGGAGAACCTTGGCCACAAATACAGACTGAATATGGTCGTCGCATGTTGGCATCCTTATGAAGGTCACAACGTGTAGGTATTCCGTAAAAAAGACCGTAGGTCGCACGTTCTTTGCAGTTCAGGTGATCACACAGCTTGGTCATGTCTTGGCGCGAACGAGTGGAAAGGGGATGGTGTATATACTATACATAGATATTATTCTATGGCTTTATACCTCTTTTTGAAATTAGAGAGATATTCCTAAAGTTTTGGGGGAGGGTGAATTTCCATCCTCGTGATATTCAGAGAGAGTCGCGTAAAAATGACCTATTTGGTGCATTGGTCTTAATCTGAATACTCGTGTAAAAGGGCGTAGCCCTGGGCTACGCCCTTGAGGTCATATAACATTTTTGAACCATATCTCAAATCTTTCAAACCATATATCGTCTCATTTTCCACAACATCTAACACATATAAGTGCGGTATGGTCCCATGGAGGAATCTCTCCCCATACTCCGAGGAAGACTTATTTAGGAAAATCCTTCTTTTTTGGCCTTTAGGGAAATTTTGGGACAGACCTCCTTTCCTAGAATTTTTTTCTTTTTTAAGTCTATACACAATCACACAACATGGCCGGTGGTCTTCTTCAATTGGTTGCATATGGTGCCCAGGATATTTTCCTTACTGGCAGTCCCGAGATCACTTTCTGGAAGGTCTCGTACCGCCGTCACACGAACTTCGCGATGGAGTCTATCGAGCAGACGTTCTCGGGCCAGGCCGACTTTGGCCGCCGCGTGACGTGCACGATCTCCCGTAACGGTGATCTGGCGTACCGCACCTACCTGCAGGTGACGCTGCCGGAGATCAACCAGTCGATGGTTTCCAACGCCACGACGGACGGCATCTACGCCCGCTGGTTGGACTTCATCGGTGAGCAGCTCATCGCCCAGGTGGAGGTCGAGATTGGTGGCCAACGCATTGACCGCCAGTACGGTGACTGGATGCACATCTGGAACCAGCTGACCATGACCGCCGAGCAACAACGCGGATACTTCAAGATGATCGGTAACACCACCCAGCTTACCTACATCACGGACCCCACGTTCGCGGCCATCTCTGGCCCCTGCTCGTCCACGGCCGGCCCCTCCCAGGTGTGCTCCCCCCGCAACGCCCTGCCGGAGACCACCCTGTACATCCCGCTGCAGTTCTGGTTTGCCCGCAACCCGGGTCTTGCCCTGCCCCTCATCGCCCTGCAGTACCACGAGGTCAAGATCAACCTGGACATCCGCCCCATCGGTGAGTGCCTGTGGTGCGTGAAGACCCTGACCCAGTCCTCCTCGGCGACGGGCACGGTCTCGGCCACCATCCCCTACCAGCAGTCGTTGGTGGCGGCGTCCCTCTACGTCGACTATGTGTTCTTGGACACGGATGAAAGGCGCAAAATGGCCCAGAACCCCCACGAATATCTTATCGAACAAGTGCAGTTTACGGGTGACGAATCCGTTGGGTCTTCTTCGAACAAGATAAAGTTGAACTTCAACCACCCTTGCAAGGAGCTCATCTGGGTCGTGCAGCCGGACGCCAACGTCGACTACTGTGCTTCCTTGGACAACACCCAGGTGCTCTTCAAGACCCTGGGTGCCCAGCCGTTCAACTACACGGATGCGATCGACGCTCTGCCCAACGCCATCCACGCGTTTGGTGGCCCCTCGGAGACGGCCTCGGCCAACTTCATCGTGTCCTCGGGCCTCTTCAACGACGCAGGTGCCGACAACGGTTCCGCCACTACGACTTCCATGTGGCAGGCTGCCGCGTACGGTGGCTCGACCCAGGTGGCTGAGCTGCCGTTCGGCCCCCAATCCGGTGCCACCTCTGGCTCGTACGTGTCCGATGCTGGTACCTTCGTCTTGGCGGAGACCGCCCTCGACATGCACTGCTGGGGTGAGAACCCGGTCGTCACGGCCAAGCTCCAGCTCAACGGCCAGGACCGCTTCTCGGAGCGTGAGGGCTCGTACTTCGACGTGGTCCAGCCCTTCCAGCACCACACCCGTGCCCCGGATACCGGCATCAACGTGTACTCCTTCGCGTTGCGCCCTGAGGAACATCAGCCAAGCGGATCTTGCAACTTCTCGCGTATTGACAACGCGGTGCTGCAGCTGGTCCTCTCGTCCGGCACGGTGGCGGGTACCGCCACGGCCAAGGTCCGTGTGTATGCGGTGAACTACAATGTTCTTCGCGTTATGTCTGGCATAAACAGAAACAAACAGCTGTGCCAAAAAACAACCCGCCGCAAACAAACAGGCTCTGTTTGTGGAAACTTCGGTTACGCCCCTGGTAATATGGTCGCTTGTTGTTAGTCAAGTGGAAACACTTGGCAAGATTACTTGTTGTTCGGGGAACCCCTTAGAGCCTCAACTACGAAGTGTGATTGGGAAACCTTCACATGGCGGAGAACAGAACTCCGGTATCGTAATAATGTTGAGGATTGGGCAATCCGCATGGTTACAACCTAACGACGCTAGTTACATGCTAGTCTATGGTTGGCCGTCAGAGACTGAACGGTAGTCGCTCGGTGGTGAAGGTCTAAGCAACCGGAACCGGGTTAAGATACAGTCCGTCCCCTAGGGAAACTTAGGGGGTTTACATCTATTGTAATTTGTATGTAGCGATACAAACAAATTATGATAGGTGTAACCACGTCAGGGCTGGCGTGGCTTATTCGAACTAAGCTAATTAAAGTTCGATTGATATTGAAATACATAAAAATAAACACATATAAACACACATAATTCGTAATATAAATACTGTATAGTACGAATACAACTAACTAAATACTGGATTTAAGGTGCCAATGGTGATAGATTTTGGCGAATTGTTGTATGATATCCTGGTACGTATAGTTATTTTTAATGAAATTACAGGTATGACAACAGCCACGACAGTTTCCGTAGATATACCCAATCTTACTATCAAACCTATCAATACCATTTGAATGCACACCTGGAACATTGGGCTTACCGCAAATATAACAGTCTCTACTTATAATATCATGGAACTCTGACTCAGATAACTGAAATTCTATTTTTCTATATTTCGATGCATTTCTATATTGGTTGTAGGATATCTGGGTGTGATTAGTGAATAGTTCACCATATAAACAGCCACTTATTTTGTCGTTATATGTGAGTATATGTTCAACCTTTTTCATGAAATTTGACACCGTGTCCGAACCCTTTATATAATTACACATTTGACAACAGCTAACACAGTTACTCGGTTCGTAAACACCTTTGGCATCTTTGCGGTCAACGCCGTTCATACCGGTGTCTTGTACTATACCACAATAGAAGCAGGGTTCTTTGACTAGGTTCATTAGGTATTCTTTCTCGATGGCAAACGGTATATTACGCATCTTTGCCCATTTCTGATAGTTATAGTAAACCCGTTCACGAGCCATTTTGTTACGGTGGTCTTTATCACGTCTTTCGTCTTGGGTCTTATTTGCATCTCGGCATGGTTTACATGTTTTGGTGATAGAACCATTCATACCTTCAAACATTGACAATGGTAATATCTTACAGCATACCGTGCATGGTTTTTCAGTTACCACCAAATTGTCTGTGGGGGCAATTTCAGAGTGAGCCTGTTTGGCCCATTCACGACGTTGTTTATCCTTTTCTCGTTCTTGTCTGAGACATTCGTCACAACGCATGGTTTTGTAATCCAAATCCAGTTCTTCACGACATCCACGGACGTAGTTGACACATAGACGTTTGTTACGTTGTTTGACTTCGTCGATGAGTATACTGATTTGGTGTTTCTGACAATATCCGTGTTCGTCGTATTGTTTGAACTTACATCCATCCTTCTTACACATGGCAACAGTTTCCCGTATGGCTAAACGATTTTCCTTGCCACGGTCACGGCATTTACTACAAATTTTACCGTCATCCTCCATATAACACATCATATGACATCCACTACATATCCGACTCTGTTGAAGCATTTCATCGGTATAATCACACACATATTGGTGACATTTACAGAAACGTGTATCATTGATTGCCTTGTTTCTACAGGGGTTTTCGTTACGGTCTTTTGCAAAACACTTCATCATGTTGATATTGGGGGCCTCTTCAGATAAAGTGGTATGTTCGGGTTTTACTTATCCCTGGGAAAAAATCAATTTTACGGAATATAGATAGTCTTAATCAGACTACAATTCCAACATTCTTACTATGTCCCAACAAATTTATCCCGATATATTATATATAGCACCCCACCATCATGAAATTCAAAGGTATCGGTCCCCTTTGCACCCCCGCGTATGTGTATTTAGTCATCTCGGTCATCGCCCTCCTCGTGATGTTCCTGCAGAACTTTGGTAGCCGTGGGGTCTACTGCCTGGGTTCCTACACGTGTGACAATGTCGACGTCACCGTCATCTTCATCGTCAAAATCTTGTATGTGCTCCTCTGGACCTGGATCCTCAACCTGATTTGTGGGGCGGGTGCTGAAGGGTTCGCTTGGTTCTTGGTCCTCCTTCCCTTCCTCCTCTTTTTCATCCTGCTCGCCATGGTCATGGTCTAATATCCACGCCCCACCCCCCCTCTCCAAACCCACTCAAAGCCACCCAGTCATATCTAGGTACCGACCAAGATATGACCGTCCCACCCCCCACCCAGCTCATCGTCTCTCTCACCACGATCCCCAATAAGTTCCCCCATATTTATCCTACGATAGATAGCCTTCTATCCCAGACCGTCCCTCCCCAGAAAATCATCGTCCATTTTGCTCGGACCTATTCCCTACGGTTCGGAGGTGACCCCATTCCCCCGGAACAATTGGCCCAATTTTGTGAGCGGTACCAGTCACACCCCACGGTAGATATCGTACTTCACCAAGTCGACCAAGACCAAGGTCCCGGTACCAAACTCTTGGGGCTGTTCCAAGACCAGACGGTGGATTTCGCAGACAACCCCACCACGACCCCATCCCCTACGTATATCGTCTTGGTCGACGACGACCATATCTATCACCCCACCTTTTTAAAGGGATTTACCCAAGCCATTCGTGACCATCAGGTCTTGGTAGCATCGTACTACTGCTATCCCCTCGACGATATCACGGTGGGTCAAGGGGCGGACGGGTTCCTCTTTTACCTCCCCCTTGTTCGCCATTTTATCACCCACTATTGGTCACATATTCATACTGAAGATTATGTCAAGTACCACGACGATGTGTATATCTCGTATTTTTTCCACCTCTTGGGTATTCCCATTTACCATGTCCCGTCCCCCCGTATTATCTATACCTTTGGTCCCGCGGCAGAGACGGATGCCTTACACTCCATCCCTTCGGAAGAAAAATATACCCGCCACCGTCTCAATCAACAGGTACCGGCCATTTTGAAACACCTCCGGGCCCAGGGGAAATTTGACGGTATATCTATATAGTCCCCTCACCACCACCCCCACCTCCACCCCCTGAATGTCTGGTGGTCCATGAAACACACCACTTCCAAGAATCGCCCCCCACACCCACGACGCACCCGGAAACATCGCCCCTCCTCCCCTAGGCTAGCGCCGAGCCCTACTTTGGCCACTCTCCCCCTGGCGGGCCGGGTGTTAGACGAAAACCGTCAAGGGTGGAAGGTCATTGAAATCCACGGTCGGCCGTATGAGCGGGGGCTAGCTCACGGGGTGTTATTACACCAAGAACTCCGGACGGTGCTGGCCAAATTCCCCTTCATCATCAACCATGAGATAGAAGTCACCTATAAAAAATACCTCCGGACCTGTCGACGTACGATATCTCCCCTGGTTCGGACCCACTACCCCGAGTTTTACCAAGAACTGGCCGGTATTTCTCAAGGGGCATCCACCCAGGGTGTCCAAATCTCGGTCGACACCCTCATCGCTTGGAATGCCCTCATGTCGATGTATAACTATTTCCACTACGATTATACCCCACAGCAAATGGCCCGTCGTCGGCACACATCCCCCACCCTCCATACCCGGTGTAGTGCGTTCATCGCCACGGGGAAGGCCACCAAGAACGGTAAAATTGTCATGGGACATACGAGCCATTCGGACTTGGTCTCCGGGTCCCTCTTCAATATCATCATGTATATGACCCCCGAGAAGGGCCATCCCTTTTGTATGCAGACGGCTCCGGGGTACATCGCCAGTGGAACCGATTGGTTCATTACCAAGGCCGGTATCATGGGGTGCGAAACCACCATCGGGGACATCAACTATCAGCCGGATTTCCATGAAGGGCGTACCCCCTATTTTTGCCGTATCCGGGAGGCCATGCAATACGGTACGAGCCTGGATGACTATACACGTATTATGACCCACCGTAACGCGGGAGATTATGCCGGGTCTTGGCTCTTGGGGAACATTCATACCAACGAAATCATGCTCTGTGAAATCGGGCTCCATGTCCAAAACATCCAGCGAACCCAGGACGGGATATTCTATGGGATGAACAGTGCCATGTCGTTCGAACTACGTGCCCAAGAAACCACGGACCAAGATTTTTTCGATATGAGTACGACGTCGGGGGCCCGTAATTACCGGCTCCACGAACTTCTCCACCGAACCTACTACGGAAAACTGACCCCCCAAAACGCTCAAACCATTCTCTCGGACCACTACGATGTCATGTTACATAAGGACCACCATCCCAGTTCACGTACGGTCTGTGTCCATACTTACCAAGACTCGGACATTGACTATTACCCTCATGGTTGTCAGGATGGTAAGGTTATCGACACCGAGATGGCCCGGAAGCTCCAATTCATGGCTCGCTGGGGACCGGCCTGTGGAACCCCGTTCCGTACCCACCAATTTGTACGAGACCATCCCGAATATGCACCATGGGAACGGGTCTTGGTCGATTTCCCAAGAAAGTCCTGGACCCCCATCACCGCGGACCCCTAGACCCACCATACCCACCACGCCCCCTTCATACCATGAACATTTGAATCTCATGGTATGTTATAGGATGTCCACCCATCCCGAAAAAGTCCCGATAAGATATTTACCCCCGGGGTTGACTCCCCAAGACCGGGCCCGTCAGTCCCGTAGTCTCCGCCGGTCACGTAAGGAATATAAAAAAGGTAAGTATTATACCCGTAAATCCGTCGCATCCTTCAAGAGCCGCCCGTCGCATCATGTGGCCACGGCTCGCCGTATGTATCATATAGAAAATATATCACCCACTCCCCAACTGGCTCGGGCCACGGGATGTTCGGTCAAGGCCATGCAAAAGATTGTCAACAAGGGTGAAGGGGCGTATTTCTCCTCGGGGTCTCGGCCCAACCAGACGGCCCAGTCTTGGGGGTTTGCCCGGTTGGCCAGTGCTCTCACGGCGGGTAAATCCGCGGCGGTCGACTATACCATCTTGGAACAGGGATGCCGTCCCGATGCCCCCGCTCTCGTTTTAGCTAAGAAGGCCAGACACAAGTACGGAGATGGTCATGGTCATACCCGACGTACCCGTATTATTTCTCCTTGACCATCCCCGTCCCCATCCCCTCTTTCGTGAACATGACATCGTCCTTGGGTATATTTTTACTATAGAGAGACGGGGCAGACTCGACAAACTTACTGTATTTACTCACGACCTTGGTCTTGGAAACTTCTTGTAACGGGGTCAACAACAAAGTAGTATCTTCACCTTCGGTCGCCCCCACCACTGTCTTGGTCCCCGGTTCTCCCTTTTCCCCTACTTCCAGGTCATAATCGGTCACTACCGAATTGGTCACTACCCGTTCTTCGGTCTTGTTCGGGTTCACCCAATGATGAAAATTTTGAAACAGTTTACGGTCGGGACGGGTGGTCCCCCCCGTCTTTTCGCCCTCGTCGTTCCCTCCGGATTCGTCGGGAGATTCCGTCGTCACACGGTCCGGTGCAAACTTCACCCTCGACTTCTTGGTAAAAAAGTCTTCTACCAAGATGGACTTGAGTTTGGCGGGGAACATATCATCATTGAATTTATCGGTCTGTTCCACAAAATAGCAGTAAATTTTCATCCGGTCTTCCAATGAAATGTCGTAGGGTTCATTCGTTTGATGAGCGACCAAGAGATGACACAATATATCGGTAATCATCGGGTCAAACTCTTCGGAACGTTTGACGAGGTCACAGTACAATTGAAACCGGTCTTCGTCGGACGCTTTGATTACCCCCATGGTCTTCCCTACGTGGGAATCGACCCCGACCCCGACCCCGACACCATGATGAGGGTTCAACGTATGGTTCAATTTGAAAAACGAGGCCAACCCCTGATGAAGTTTATGTACGGTCTTTGCGGTCACCTCTTCTCCGTCATTCTTGGTACTCATGGTATCGAACATACTCATGGCGGTAGTTCGATGCACGGGATTTTTCAGGGATTTGATATCGATGGGGGCCAACTGGTCCATGATGGATTTGTCTAAAATATTGGAATTTTCCACCATCTTACGGTAGACATTGAATTTTTCGTCCAGGTACGAGATACCATCTCCATGACGGTTCTTAGGTTCCAAGGACAGTACCTTGTAGATATCGATGGCCAACAGATAGAAATCACGGCTGTACAACAAATCACTCTCCATCTTCTTTTGAACCTGTAGAAACAACTCGATGGAACCAATCAATCCCGTCACCAGACTCATCATACAACATATCACGGAGATGTATCCCTGGTCCACCCAGGGTTGTAAACCAATATTAAATACGGAAGCAAACGCAGAGATGATGATGACCGGGATTCTGAAATATTTCAACCGTGACTGTAAAAAAAAGTACTTGGTCTTATGGTAGTCGGATAAGATGATAGAGTTACACCGGATATTTTCCAACATGGCATCGACATCCGTGGGCCATTCGGACAGAATAGAGTCATCTTCGTTGTTCTTAATGGGTAGTGGATGTATCGCATGGTGTTTATTTAGTAATTCGTGGGACAAAGTGTTGAACGAGCCATCCGTCGTATGAGAGGAAGATACCGTCATCGGAATACGAAAGGGGGTATATATACTTGTCATAAAAAAGTCTCCGATGGTGTCTATGGTCAAAAATTGATTCAAACCATCCACTCATATTATGTCTTCATAATACATATAGAGTCAACCCTCCCATAACTATACCATCCAGATCTCACCCATCTCATACCCTTATACCACATCATGGAACATAAGATTACCATCAAAGACGTCATGCCCGAGGGAGATGCCTTACGGTTCACCCTGACGGGGGTGGATGTGTGTTATGCCAATGCACTTCGCCGGACCCTCCTCTCCGAGATTGACATATGTGTCATCAAGACGGAGAATGAAGAGGTCAACCAATGTTCTATCGAGGCCAATACCACCCGATTTCATAACGAGATTCTCAAACAACGCCTGAGTTGTATCCCTATTCATATCAAGGACTTGGAACTTCTACCCGATAAATACATCTTGGAATTGGATGTCTCCAACGATACGGATACTATCATGTATGTGACCACCGAACAGTTTCGGATCAAAAACAAGACGACGGAGAAGTATATCACCGAGGAAGAGACCCGTAAAATCTTTCCCGCGAACCCCCAGACCCAGGCGTATATCGACTTTTGCCGGTTGCGTCCTCAGGTAAGTGATGCGATGCCAGGTGAACGTATCAAGTTGACCGCCGAGTTTTCGGTAGGTAATGCCCGAGAAAATAGTATGTATAATGTGGTGTCCAAGTGCTCGTATATGAATACCCGTGATACGGTGGCCGAAACCCAAGAGTGGAACAGACGTGAAAAGGACCTCCGGGCCAAGTATCAGTCCATGACCGAAGAAGAGGTTGAATTTGAGAAACGCAACTTTCAGCTCCTGGATGCGGAACGGTTCTATGTCCCCAACAGCTTTGATTTTGTCATTCAGACGGTGGGTATTTATGACAATTTGGAGTTGATCCAAAAGGCGTGTATTGTGCTCCAGAACAAATTCGTCGATCTGGTGGAGAGTCTCACCAACGGTTCCCTCTCGATACGGGTGAGTGAGACCTCGATGGAGAATTGTTACGACATCATCCTGGAGAACGAGGATTACACGGTCGGTAAGATTCTCGAATACAACCTGTATGAACGCTTCTATACCAAGGACCAGGTTCTATCCTTTTGTGGTTTCAAGAAATTTCACCCCAATAATCTGGAGAGTGTGGTCCGTATTGCCTTTACCAAACCCCAAGAGATGGACCAAATCAAGTATGTGGTCAAAGAGGCGTGTATGGATTCTCAGAACCGTATCACCGAGATGTACCATCTCTTCGAGTCCCGTAACAGTGGGGTGAAGATTCCCCTTTCCATGAAGTAGACACCCAACCCCAACCCCAATCCCCACTCACACCCATAAGACTCTCCGAAAATTGATTTTTTTATGGTGAGAGGTGATTCTATGTTCAATCACCTCTGACAACCCCACCCCCACCCCATACCTCATCCCCCACCACCAACTCACCCCCATCATCATCATGGAACTTCATATCAACCGTGTAGTGGATGAGTATATTGTCAAATTCAAAAATGATATCAAGACCAAGATGTTGGACCTGGATATGGTGAGGCCAGTGGAAGACCAGGGCCCGGATGCGGATGTCAATCTCGAAAAAATGCGTGAGCTCATGGAATATGTGTTTGAGTACCCCAAAATGGTGTTGACCAAGAAGGACCTCGTCATTTCCAAGAAAAAGTCACCCATTACCATGGAAACGAAACGTGAGGGTGAGAACGACGGATTACCCTTCCCGGCCCATATGCAGTGTACGGCCAAACGTTCTGATGGTATTCAATGTACCCGTAAAAAGAAGAAGAATTGTGAATTTTGTGGTACTCATGCCAAGTTGGAAGCCACCCAGAAGCGGTCACCGTCGACGGAGCCGGCTCAGAAGATGGAAGTATCGGCCGAAGACATCCACGGTATTATCTACTACATCGACAAATTTAACAACGTGTACCATACTGAGGATATTTTAGAAGGAAAGGAGAACCCTCGTATTGTGGCCAAGGCCATCAAACATAGTGACAATACGTATACCGTCCCTGCCCCCGCCCCCTCCCCCCTGACGACGTAGACACGACCGCCACCGCCACCACTGCCACCATCACCACCATCTCAAGGTTCAGCGTCCTTGGTACTGATCTTACGGACGATGGATTCCGAAACCGCCACCACCCGATTCTCCAGTATAAATTTGTTCATATCCATGGCCTTGTCCGTATCCCCCTCGAAGTATCTAGATAAAATATCGACCAAGATCTTCTGAGTAATCGGACGCTTGACGTTTTTCTTTTTGTAGATAATCTGCCCGTCGTTCAAGTCAAAGCAGTCGATATCGTTGGTCTTCATAATTTGCATGAGACGCATCGAAATGTTTTTTTTCTCCACCCGGCGTTTGGCTTGTTCACGCTGAAGTGTTCGTATTTCGTTGTCGTTTCTCACCCATTCTTTGACGATTTTAACCAGTTCTTCCTTTTCCATGGGCACACTCCCGAGATTCACTGGGTTAGATTGTGATATATATTTATATGGTTATAGTACAAATATAGATAATACGTGGACCCCTTTTATCCACCCTGAAATCCACCCTCATACCCAATACCCAATACCCATACCCCATACTGAATCCATCATGTTTCGTAAAATGAGTCTCACGGTGACCCAGTCGAAGTATAATTCTACCAACAAGGCAATTCAGCCACCTCAGCCCATGTCCACCACCACCCGTATGTTACCCTTTTCTAAGCGTAATTTCTCTTCGATGACTCTTTCGATGAGTCCGGCGGTGGCGGTCATTCCGGCAATGATGAACCGCCCTCCGGCACAAGGGTATCAGCGGCATGTTCCTAATTTACCTACTTCGTCTGTTCAGCCGGATGGGACCCAAGTTCCCAAGATGCTATGGGGTAAGCCGACCTGGTATTTGCTACATATGATGGCGACCAAGGTGAAAGACAATTTATTCCCGGAGATCCGTACTCAGTTACTCACGACCATTTTTTCCATCTGTAGTAATCTACCCTGCCCCACGTGTGCTGAACACGCCAAGGACTATTTAACTAAAATTAATTTTTTGAATGTCCAGACCAAGGAGGAACTGAAGACCGTCTTGTTTAATTTCCATAACGAGGTGAACCAACGTAAAGGGTATCCTACTATGACGAGAATGGAGCACGATAATCTCTACCTACGTTCCGACCCGGTGGTTATCATACAAAATTTCATCCTGGCGTTTAACCGTAAAAACAAGAATATTCGGCTCTTGTCCGACGACCTCACTCGTCAGCGTATGACCGATTCCCTCAAAGAATGGTTTAAGCGGTATATTGGGTACTTCGACCCCCCGGTCATCCCCCCACCCTAACCCACCATAACCCACCCTAACCCGAATTTATGTTACGACACCGGTAGACGGTCTTGGATGGCCGGTTACACACTTCCACATTTCCGATATTGAGGTATTGGAGGTCAGCTCGCTTGGTGGCACGTATGGCGTAAGCCCACCCGATACCCCACCCGATACCAATAAGCATGGCGATGACGATGAAGACGATACTGTTACAGGAGTTGTTCAAGAGCCACAGAGTTTCAAAGATCAACAACAGGGGGAAGATGACCAAGATGGCGATGTTTTGCTGGAGAGCGACCAAGGCGTTGTGGTAGGTCACGGGGGGTGCCGTGAAGGATGTGACTAAATAGGCGAGTGTATAGGCGTAGACCAAGACATTCAAAGGGGCCTTGGACAGAGGTTGGATGATTCCTCCGGTGTTCGTGGGTATCGCCCCCAAATAAAACGTATTACAGCGGTGGCTCGGGGTCATCATGTCGTCTCCCAGACCTTTTTCGAGCATGAACGACGTGGAAACGGTGATGATGGTACCGATGGCCAACCCCACCAAGTAAATGGCCCCCCGAGCATCCAGATTGAACAACGACTGGAGTAAAAAATAAGAGATGAATATGATGGGAGCGATCCGAAAGATCAGGTAGATGACATTGAACAAGTTGTAGGTATTGGCACTCATGGTCCGATTCTTTCGGGGTCACTATACACTATGCCTACACAAATTCACTCCATCCAAAACGACATAAAGGTATCGAGTTATATTAAAATACCCTCCGTATCTTCACCACCTCCGTTCCACCCCAC
>Ga0114968_10001920_pt1 | contig 15992 bp, 13 predicted proteins | sample M_130807_EF_Meta_FD_87020 | JGI IMG/M metagenome (GOLD analysis project Ga0114968, IMG submission 87020) | Freshwater microbial communities from Lake Montjoie, Canada to study carbon cycling - M_130807_EF_MetaG | ecosystem: Environmental > Aquatic > Freshwater > Lake | place: Lake Montjoie...
CAGCAAAAAATGGCCAAAGCCTTGTCCAGCGCGGCGACGCTCATCAATGATGCCGCGCAAGACTTCGAACACGCCGGGCAGGCGGTGTATTTCATCCAAGATGACCAACTTGCTGCCTTGGGCGCGCAAAAAAGCATCGGCATCGTCCAGTCGCAGCCGGTCGGCTGGGCGCTCTAAATCCAGATAAGTGCTGCCACCTGGCCATTGATCGGCCAATTGCAAAGCCAAGGTGGTTTTGCCCACCTGTCGTGGCCCAAGCAAAACCACGGCAGGGGATTCTTGCAAGCGCGTGGTCAAAGTTGAAAGGAGATGGCGATTTATCATCATTGAAATTCTAACGTGTAACTTTAAAATATCAATAAAAAATAAAATATATTAATTCCAATATATTAATGACACCCCGTTGTCAGTACCCCACAGGCAAAGTCCGGTCCTGTGTGCAGACAGTCTGCGCATATGCAAATGACGAACAAGATGAAACAAGTTGGACATGGCGGTATTTAAAGCAGAAGGTCTTCGAGCCAAGGGTGCTTTGATGGCGGGCAACCCCGCTATACAGGTTGGTGGATCTGGCACGCTGGTTTACTTGCATGCAGGCAGATTGCGCAGCTGGAATTCATCAAAGACAAAACCCACTGGGGTGCGGCTTTCCAGTTTGGGCAGGTCCGAATTGGCGAAGTTGACTTTCGGTGCATTGCGCACGCGATGGGATGCTTATTGCGGGGATGAATTAATGACCGTCGTCCTTTGATTCAGCCTCGCTTTTTCTTGGGCTTCAAAGTAAGACGCAGCCAAGGACATGTCGCACATCAAGATGCCAAAAAAGAACACGATCCACTGCGCTTCAGACATCACGCGTCTCCTTGAGCAAATTAAAACGCACTGACGTCAAAAGCATGCCTCAAGAGAACTTGCGGACTCTTCTTGAAGGCGCAGTTCCTGAATTTGTAAGCGTCCCGCCATCTTGTCGCTTGAAGCTGTGACAATCACCCCCACTTTCAGAAATCCAACAGACAAGCATCCACATGGTTCCTCACCTCATCACCGCGCTCACCGGCCCCATCAACGAACTCGAGCAGCGCATCCTCGACTCCATGCCCGCCATCGAACGGTGGTTTCGCATGGAGTGGATGGAGCACACGCCACCTTTTTACAGCTCGGTGGACATTCGCAACGCGGGCTTCAAGCTTGCCCCCGTGGACACCAACCTGTACCCCGGCGGTTGGAACAACCTCACACCCGAGATGCTGCCCTTGGCCGTGCAAGCCGCCATGGCGGCCATCGAGAAAATTTGCCCCGAAGCGCGCAACCTGCTGCTGATTCCTGAGAACCACACACGCAACACCTTTTACCTGAGCAATGTGGCGCAACTCGCGCGCATCTTCAACATGGCGGGTTTGAACGTGCGCATCGGTTCGATCAACCCCGAGATCAAAGAGGACACCACCATCGAATTGCCCAACGGCGACTCGGTGACCTTGGAGCCGGTCATTCGCAGCAAGACCCGACTGGGTTTGAAAAATTTCGACCCCTGCACCATCTTGCTCAACAACGATTTGAGTGCGGGCATCCCCGGCATCTTGGAAGACCTGCACGAGCAGTACCTGTTGCCGCCCCTGCACGCCGGTTGGTGTGTGCGTCGCAAAAGCCAGCATTTCGCCAGCTACGAAGAGGTGACCAAGCGCTTTGGCAAATTGTTGGGCATCGACCCTTGGTTGATCAACCCGATGTTCACGCACTGTGGCGAAGTCAATTTCGCTGAAGGCACCGGCATGGAATGCCTGACCACCAATGTCGACATGCTGCTGACCAAGGTTCGCCGCAAGTACAAAGAATTTGGCATCCACGACAAACCGTTCGTCATCGTCAAGGCCGACAACGGCACCTATGGCATGGGCATCATGACGGTGCGTGATGTCAAAGATTTGGATGTGCTCAACCGCAAAACACGCAACAAAATGAGCGTGGTCAAAGATGGCCAAGAGGTCAACCAAGTCATCATCCAAGAAGGTGTACTCACCAATGAACGCATCAACGATGCGGTGGCCGAGCCGGTGGTCTACATGATGGACCGCTATGTGGTGGGCGGTTTTTACCGCGTGCACGCTGAGCGTGGCGTGGATGAGAATTTGAACGCTCCGGGGTCCAGTTTCGTGCCCTTGGCGTTTGAGCAAAGCGCCCACACGCCGCAACCCGGCATGAAACCTGGTGCCAGTGCACCCAACCGCTTTTACATGTATGGCGTGATCGCCCGTTTGGCCATGCTGGCCGCCAGCTATGAACTGGAAGCGACCGATCCGAACGCCGAGGTCTACGACTGAAAATAAACCTTTTGTGGCAGTGCCATATCGGTAAACTCTGCGCTTCCCAAACACTGGTGAAGCGGCTGAGCGTCGCTTGAAGTCTTATGAGCAATGCAACTGAAGACAACCGCAAATCCTCTTTGGCCGGCCTGACCTTGGGGGCCATTGGGGTGGTTTATGGCGACATTGGCACCAGCGTGCTGTACGCCATCAAAGAAGTGTTTGGCTCCGGGCACGTGGACTTCACCCCCGACAACGTGATGGGCATTTTGTCCATCTTCTTTTGGACACTGACCTTCATTGTGTCCCTCAAGTACGTGACCTTGGTGCTGCGTGCGGATAACAACGGCGAGGGCGGCTTGGTGGCCATGTTGGCCTTGGCCTCGTCTTCGGTGCGTGACAAGCCCCGTTTGCGCAATGTGCTGCTGGTGGTGGGTATTTTTGGCACCTGTTTGTTTTATGGGGATGGTGTCATCACGCCGGCCATCTCGGTGTTGTCGGCTGTTGAAGGTTTGGAGGTGGTGTCACCCAATTTCAAAAAAGCGGTGATACCACTGACCCTCATCATTTTGTTGGCCTTGTTTTCGGTGCAAAAACGCGGTACGGGCGGCATTGGCAAATTTTTCGGCCCCATCACCTTGGTCTGGTTTGCCTCGATCGCTGTGCTGGGTGTCTATCACATCGCCAGCAACCCATCCATTCTGTGGGCCATCAGCCCGTATTACGCGGTGAAATTCATTGTGGAGCAGCCGGGCACCACGTTTTTGATTTTGGGTGCGGTGGTCTTGTGCGTCACAGGTGGTGAGGCTTTGTATGCCGACATGGGGCACTTTGGCAAAAAACCCATCCGCTTGGCTTGGTTTGCGGTGGTGATGCCTTGTTTGACCTTGAATTATTTTGGCCAAGGCGCTTTGTTGTTGACCGAGCCAGAAGCGGTGAAAAATCCGTTCTACAACATGGCCCCCGATTGGGCCTTGATTCCTTTGGTGGTGTTGGCCACAGCCGCCACCGTCATCGCTTCGCAGGCACTGATCACGGGGGCGTTCAGCGTCACCAAGCAAGTCATTCAGTTGGGCTTTTTGCCTCGCTTGCAAATACACCACACCAGCGAACATGACACCGGTCAGATTTACATGCCGTTTGTGAACTGGGGCTTGTTCGTTGTCATCGTGTTGGCGGTGGTCATGTTCAAGACCTCCAGCAACCTGGCAGCGGCGTACGGCATTGCCGTGTGTACCGATATGCTGATCACCACCATCTTGACCTTCTTTGTCATTCGCTACGCTTGGAAAATGCCGTTGTGGTTGTGTATCAGTGCCACCTCCATCTTCTTTGTGGTGGACTTGGCGTTTTGGAGCTCCAACCTGCTGAAGTTGGCTGATGGCGGTTGGTTCCCCTTGTTCATCGGCGGCATGATTTTGATCCTCATGTTGACTTGGCGCGATGGACGCCATTTGCTGCACCACAAAACCCGTGATGAAGCCATGGACCTGCGCTCTTTCTTGGATGCGTTGTTCATTGCACCGCCCACGCGTGTCGAGGGCACGGCCGTGTTCTTGACCACCGAGGACGACATTGTTCCCAATGCCTTGCTGCACAACTTGAAGCACAACAAGGTCTTGCATGCACAGAATTTGTTTGTGACGGTGCGCAGCCACGAGGTACCCTGGATTGCCAAAGACAAGCGCGCTGAACTCCTCGATCTGGGACACAACTGCTGGCAAGTCAAGATCCACTATGGTTTCAAGGACGACCCGGATGTGCCCTTCGCCCTGAGTTTGTTGCGCGGTCAGGTGGGCAACATCAATGACATGAACACCAGCTATTTCTTGTCACGCGACAGCATCGTGCCCACCGTGGGCGGTGGCATGGCGCAGTGGCGCGAGAAATTGTTTGCCCAGATGTACCTCAACGCCAGTGCCGCTGCCGACTTTTTGAACCTGCCGAGCAACTCGGTGGTGGAGATGGGCAGCAAGATCGAAATTTAAGCCCCAGCCGCCCGCTGCGGGCAGTGGGGCTGTTAACCTCTGGGTTATGAAACTTTTGTTTGTCGCTGACCCGCTGAGCACCTTCCAGATCCAGAAGGACAGCACCTTCACCATGATGCGTGAGGCCCAGGCACGGGGACATGAGGTGTGGAGCTGCAACACATCGGACTTGCATTGGCAAACGGGCCAGCCCGTCAGCGCCCAGATGAACCAACTGCATTTGACCGGCGACAACGCTGCTTGGTTCACCATTCAACATACCTGCGTGCAGCCTGTGCACCACATGAGCGCGGTGCTCATGCGCAAAGACCCGCCGTTTGACAACGAGTATTTCTACGCCACCCACTTGCTCAGCCAAGCTGAGAAAGAAGGCGCAAGGGTGTTCAATCATCCCGCGGCTTTGCGTGAACACCCTGAGAAGCTTGCCCTCATGGAATTTGCCGACTACGCCAGCCCGACCTTGGTGACGCGCCAAGCCCAAGCCATTCGTGATTTCCATGCGCTGCACCAAGACATCATCTTGAAGCCCTTGGATGGCATGGGCGGCATGGGCATCTTCCGCGTCAAAGCCGATGGCTTGAACCTCGGGGGCATCATTGAAACCCTGAACCGCGACGGCGCTCAAACCGTCATGGTTCAAAAGTTCATCCCCGCCATTGCACAAGGTGACAAACGGGTCCTGGTGATAGGTGGCAAACCGGTGCCTTTTGCCTTGGCGCGCATTCCGCAAGGCAACGAGGTGCGTGGCAATTTGGCGGCCGGCGGCAAAGGCGTTGCGCAACCACTGACCGAACGCGACTGGGCTATTGCGAATGCTTTGGGGCCGACGTTGGCAGCCCGTGGCTTGTTGTTGGTGGGCTTGGACATCATTGGCGATTGTTTGACCGAAGTGAACGTCACCAGCCCCACCTGTTTTCGTGAAATCACCGATCAAACCGGTTTTGACGTGCCGGCCATGTTCATGGATGTTTTGACAGCACAACTGGCGGCCACTTGAAACGTCTCGCGCCATGAAGCTCTTCATTGAACAAGCCTTGTTTGAGCCTTATGCCCATGCAGTGCAGGCGCGACTGGCGGCCATTCGGCCTTTTGAATACGCCCAAACCCGCAACCACATTGAAGGGGCGGTCAGCATGTTGTCGCCCTACCTCACGCACGGTTTGTTGACCGTGCCCGATGTCGCCGACCATGTGTACAAGGTGCACCGCATGGGGGTGCAACACAAGTTCATTTTTGAGCTGGCTTGGCGTGAGTATTTTCAACACGTTCATGAACAGCTGGGCGACGATATTCGCCACAACATTCACGAGGGTGTCTTGCCCGATGACGCCTACAGCCAGAGTCTGCCCGAAGATGTGCGCGTGGGGGCCACTGGCGTGCCCGCGATCGACCAAGCCATCCGGCAGTTGTATTTCAATGGCTATGTTCACAACCATGCCCGCTTGTGGCTGGCCAGTTATTTGGTGCATTTGCGCAAAGTGCATTGGCGTGTTGGCGCCGATTGGATGTACAGCCATTTGCTGGATGGCGACGTCGCCAGCAACTATTTGAGTTGGCAGTGGGTCGCGGGCACGAGCAGCAGCAAGCCTTATTTCTTCAATGCCGAGAATGTGGCGGTGCATGCACCCGAGCATTGGCACAGCCCACACACGGTGATTGACAAACCGATGGACATCATCGAGATGATTGCCCAAAGCCAGGCCACCTTCACCCAAGCCATGCCCCACCATGCGCACATTGATGAACCGGATGTCTTGCAAGTGCCGCCACCAGAATCCGATTTGGTGGCCAGTGGCTTGGCCGCTGACAAGTTGATCGGCAAAGATGTCTGGTGGATCCACCCGTGGTCGCTGACCGACCAACCCCCTGTCGGTGTCCCCACAGACGCCATGCGCGTGGCAGCCTGCTGGCTCGAGTGGACCCAAGCGCAGCCTTGGAGTCGAGGCCGTTGGTCGTTTGTCGCCAAGGGCATGCACCAGGTGGCGTCGCACTGCTGGTTCGAGGACGCTGCACGCTTGACCGAGGTGTTTGCCAAAGCCAAAGCGGTGCATGTGTGGGACCACCCTTGCTTGCCGCATTGGCCAGGGGTGAACTGGGTGCGCCACAGCGCACCGCGTCTGTGGCCGCGCCAAACCGAGCGCAGCCCGTCTTTTTCACATTGGTGGACCAAGGTGACGCGCTACAAACAATCCATTCCGCAGTTGCTGCGCAACAGATGAATCACATCACTGCGCCGGCCAGGCTTTGTTGAAGACGCGGCCATGCGCGAAGCGCTGACTCAGGCCGCTTTCACTTTCAAACGCCAGGCGTGCAGCAAGGGTTCGGTGTAGCCACTGGGTTGCTCTTTGCCCTTGAACACCAAATCCAACGCCGCTTGGTAGGCTTTGGAATGTTGGAAATGACCGGCCATCGGCTGGTACAGGCTGTCACCGGCGTTTTGCTTGTCCACAATGGCGGCCATGCGCTCAAACGTGGCCCGCACGTGGGCTTCGCTCACCACGCCATGGTGCAACCAGTTGGCGATGTGTTGGCTGGAGATGCGCAGCGTGGCGCGGTCTTCCATCAATCCGACGTTGTGGATATCGGGGACTTTCGAGCAACCCACGCCTTGGTCTACCCAGCGCACCACGTAGCCCAGAATGCCTTGCACGTTGTTGTCCAACTCTTGCTGCTTGTCGGCAGCGCTCCAATCGGCTTTGGCCACCACCGGAACCGTGAGCAAGTCTTTCAGTAATTTGGCGCGCTCTTTGTCAGCATCGATTTTTTCAAGTTCTTTTTGCACATCGCTTACCAACACCTGGTGGTAATGCATGGCATGCAAGGTGGCACCTGTGGGGCTGGGCACCCAAGCGGTGTTGGCACCGGCTTTGGGGTGGGCGATTTTTTGTTTCAGCATCTCGGCCATCAGGTCGGGCATGGCCCACATGCCCTTGCCAATTTGCGCTTTGCCGCGCAAACCGCAGGCCAAACCCACCAACACGTTGTTGCGCTCGTAGGCTTGAATCCATGCGCTGGATTTCATGTCGCCTTTGCGCAGCATGGGGCCGGCCAACATGGTGGTGTGCATTTCATCGCCGGTGCGGTCCAAGAAGCCGGTGTTGATGAAGGCCACACGGCTGGAAGCGGCCGCGATGCAGGCTTTCAAATTGACACTGGTGCGGCGTTCTTCATCCATGATGCCCAACTTCACGGTGCTGTCGGCCAAGCCCAGCACTTGTTCGACGCGGCTGAACAACTCAGACGCAAACGCCACTTCAGCGGGCCCATGCATTTTGGGTTTGACGATGTACACCGAACCCGTGCGCGAGTTGCGAATGCCGTTGGCGCCGTGCCCTTGCAGGTCGTGCAAGGCGATGGTGGTGGTGACCATGGCGTCCATGATGCCTTCGGGAATCTCGTGCATCTGGCCATCTGCACCTTGGTAAAGGATGGCGGGGTTGGTCATCAAGTGGCCCACATTGCGCAAGAACAGCAGTGAGCGGCCATGCAGTCGAACTTCAGCTCCGCCCTGGGGTGATTGGTAAACACGGTCGGGATTCAAGCCGCGCTTGAAACTGCTGCCGCCTTTGCTGACCTCTTCGCTCAACGTGCCTTTCAAAATACCCAGCCAGTTGCTGTAGGCCAGCAGTTTGTCGTCCGCGTCCACTGCGGCCACCGAATCTTCCAAGTCGAGGATGGTGGACAACGCGGCTTCCACCACCAGGTCGCACACATGGGCGGGATCGTTGGCCCCAATGGGGTGCTTGGCATTGATTTGGATGTCCAGGTGCAAGCCGTTGTGGATCAGCAAAACCGACGATGGATGCGCTGCGTCACCTTGGTAACCCACGAGTTGTTTCGGGTTGGCCAAGGGGCTGGTTTTGCCGCCCTTGAGGGCGACCTGCAATTGACCTTGGACGACGCTGTAACCAATGGAATCGATGTGCGAGCCAGCCTTCAAGGGCACGGTCCGGTCCAGCACATAGCGGGCGTATTCGATGACTTTGGCGCCGCGTTTCTCGTTGTAGCCGGGACCTTTGGCGCAACCATCGGCTTCAGAGATGGCGTCGGTGCCGTACAAAGCGTCGTACAAGGAACCCCAGCGCGCATTCGCGGCATTCAAGGCGTAGCGGGCATTCAGGATGGGCACCACGAGTTGCGGACCAGCTTGGGTGGCCAGTTCCGCGTCCACGTTGGCCGTGGTGGCTTTCACTTTGGCAGGGACCGGCACCAAATAGCCAATCTTGGTGAGGAAAGCTTGGTAGGCCGCCATGTCGGAAACCGGGCCAGGGTGGGCGCTGTGCCACTGGTCGAGTTCGCGTTGCAAATGGTCGCGCTCGGCCAGCAGGGCTTTGTTTTTCGGAGCCAAGTCTTGCACCAAGGCATCAAAGCCTTTCCAAAACGTGACGCTGGAGACGCCCGTGCCGGGCAGCACCTGTTTGTCAATGAAGTCGTACAGGTTGGTGGCGACTTGCAGTTTATAAATCGAGGTGCGGGCGGTCATTCAGGTCTTTCCAAAAACAGGTCTAAAAAAGCGGGGGTTTTCACCGATAATTTTCCATTTTAAGGAGTCCTGAGATGAAACGATTGAATACATTGGTTTTGGCCGTGGCCATGCTCGCCTCAGGTGCCGCTTTGGCCGAGTCGGAGTTTGCTGTTTACGGTGGTTTTCAGTCGTCGCCGCATTCACGTGTCACTCCTGCCGAAGGCCCATCTTTTTTGGCTGCTTGGAAGGGCGACTCCATGTCATTCCCCATTTATTTGGGCTTGCGCTACACCGAATGGCTGGATGACGAATGGGGTTGGGCCGTGAACTTCACCCACACCAAAGCCAAAGCGGATGCAGACACCCTCAGCACGAACAACTATCAAACCTTGGAATTCACCGACGGCGCCAACCCGGTCACTTTGGTGGCTTTGCGTCGCTTTGCCCCCATGAATGGCGGTCTCAAGCCCTATGTGGGTGTGGGTGCGGGTATTTCGGTGCCCCATGTCGAAGAGCAGCGCAAAGGAACCTATGCCAACAGCAAAACCTTTGAGTACCAATACGGCGGCCCCGTGTTGACCGCATTGGCCGGCTTCAAATACCCGCTCAACGAGCGTTGGGATTTGCTGACCGAATTCCAAGTGCATTACATGATGTTGGATGTCAAGGTCAACGGTGGAACTGGTCGATTGAAAACCAACTTGGTCACGAATGCCCTGAGCATTGGTGCCAGCTACCGTTTCTGAAATCCACTGCATGCAACTTGTTCACCAAGAGATGCAAGCGGCTTTGGCCCTTGCACTCGACACCCTGTCCCCCGGCAGCGCCAGCAAAGCCCAGTTTGAAACCCCCAAAGTCGCCGCGCATGGCGACTGGGCGGTCACGGCTGCCATGCAATTGGCCAAACCCTTGGGGCGCAAGCCTCGCGAACTGGCTGAAGAACTGCAAAACCTGCTGCTGGCGTCCCCAGCCGGTCAACGCTGGTTGGCCGCTGTGGACATTGCCGGACCTGGTTTTTTAAACCTGCGCTTGAAGCCCGAGGCCAAGCAACAGGTGGTGCGCGAGATCTTGCAAGCTGCGGACACCTTTGGCCAACAAGCCCCCGGCGGCCAACGCTTGCTGGTTGAATTTGTTTCGGCCAACCCCACCGGTCCCTTGCATGTGGGCCATGGCCGACAGGCGGCTTTGGGCGATGCGCTGTGCAATTTGTTTGAAAGCCAAGGCTGGTCGGTGCACCGCGAGTTTTATTACAACGATGCGGGTGTGCAAATCCAAACCCTGGCCCATTCCACGCAATTGCGCGCCCAAGGCTTCAAGCCGGGCGACGCCGAATGGCCCGAGAACGCCTACAACGGCGAGTACATCCAAGACATTGCCAACGCGTTTCTCGACAGTCAAACCGTGCAAGCCGATGACCGCTCGTTCACTGCCAATGGGCAAGTGAACGACTTGGTCAACATCCGCGACTTTGCCGTGGCCTATTTGCGCCACGAGCAAGACCTGGACTTGCAAGCCTTCGCGGTCAAGTTTGACCACTACTATTTGGAATCCAGTCTTTACACCGATGGCCGCGTCGAGCGTGCCGTGGCCTCATTGCAAGCCTCTGGCCACACCTATGAAAGCGAAGGGGCTTTGTGGTTGCGCTCCACCGATTTTGGCGATGACAAAGACCGCGTGATGCGCAAGTCGGATGGCCATTACACCTACTTTGTCCCTGATGTGGCCTACCACTTGGCCAAATGGGAGCGCGGCTTCACCAAGGTCATCAACATCCAGGGCACCGACCACCACGGCACCATCGCCCGCGTGCGGGCCGGTTTGCAAGCCGCTTCTCAGCAGCAAGGTTTGAACATACCTCAAGGCTATCCGGACTATGTGCTGCACACCATGGTGCGGGTCATGCGCGGCGGTGAAGAAGTGAAAATTTCCAAGCGTGCGGGCAGCTACGTGACTTTGCGCGATTTGATCGAATGGACCAGCAAGGACGCGGTGCGTTTCTTTTTGCTCAGCCGCAAGCCAGACACCGAGTATGTGTTTGACGTCGATTTGGCCTTGTCCAAAAACAACGAAAACCCGGTCTATTACGTGCAGTACGCCCATGCCCGGATCTGCACCATTTTGAAAACCTGGGCGACCCAAAGTGGCCAAAGCACAGCGACCTTGCACGATGCCGACCTGTCGCCCTTGGACGGCCCAGCCGCGCAAAGCCTGATGTTGCTGCTGGCGCGTTATCCCCAGATGCTCACCCAAGCTTGCATGGACATGGCCCCGCACGACGTCACGTTTTACCTTCGTGATTTGGCCGCTTGCTACCACAGCTACTACGATGCCGAGCGCATCCTGGTGGATGATGAGGTGGTGAAAAAAGCCCGGCTGGCCTTGGTCTTGGCCACCGCGCAAGTGCTGCGCAATGGCTTGGCCGTTTTGGGTGTGTCTGCGCCTCAGAGCATGTAAAGGATCTCAGCATGAATCGATTTATCCGGCAACGCGGCAACGCCTTTTTAGGCTTCATCCTGGGCTTGGTGGTTGGTTTGACCATCGCTTTGGTGGTGGCCATTTACGTGACCAAAGTGCCCATCCCTTTTCTGAACAAAGGCTTGAGCCGCAATGCCGAGCAAGACGCGGCCGAAGAGAAGAAAAACAAGGACTGGGATCCGAATGCGCCGCTGTATGGCAAACCGCCAGGTGCGCCGGCCAAGCCAGATGAACCTGCCGAGCCTGCCAAACCTGCAGCCCCGGTTGCGCCGGCACCCGTTGTGCCGCCTACCGCTTCCTCCGACCCACTGGGGGACTTGGTCAACAACAAAGCCATCAAAGGTGACGAGTTCCAGTACTTTGTGCAAGTGGGGGCCTTCCATGCCACGGAAGAAGCTGAAAGCCAACGCGCCAAATTGTCCTTGGGTGGCTATGACCCCAAAATATCAGAACGTGATCAAGCGGGCAAAATGGTGTATCGCGTGCGCTTGGGGCCCTTTGACAGCAAAACCGAAGCCGAGCAAATCCAGGTCAAACTCAAGAGCACCAAATTCGAATCCGCCCTCATCCGTGTCCAACGTCCATGAAAGAACGCGCCATGCAACGCCGTGAATTTAACGCCCTCAGTTTGTCTGCCTTGGCCACCTTGTCCGCGGCCCCAGCTTGGTCTCAAACCGCCGCTTTCAAAGAAGGCACCGACTACCTGCCATTGAAAAACCGGGTTGCCACCGATGTGGGCAAGGGCAAGATCGAAGTGCTGGAGTTCTTTTGGTACAACTGTCCCCACTGCAATGCCTTTGAACCAACGCTGAGCGCTTGGAGCAAAAAGCTGCCCAAAGACATCGTGTTGAAACGTGTCCCCGTGAAGTTTCGCGAAGACTTCGAGCCGCAGCAACGCGCTTACTACGTGCTTGAGGCCCTGGGCAAGGTCGAAAAACTGCAGGCCAAAATGTTCTCTGCCATTCATGTCGACAAGCAAAACTTGGCCAAGCTCGATAACTTGCTGGTGTGGGCCGAGAAAAACGGCATTCCCCCCAAGCAGTTCAGCGACTTGTACAACTCCTTCAGCGTCATCGGCAAAGCCCGACAAGCCGCTAAATTGCAAGAAGAATTCAAGGTCGAAGGGGTGCCTGCACTGGGCATCGGTGGCCGTTACTACGTGGACGGTAGTCTGGCCGGCAGCATGGAACGCGCCTTGCAAATCGCGGATTTCCTCACCTCTGAAATTCGCAAAGGCCGCTGACCAGGACTGATCGGGCACGGTTTTTGCCCCTACAATCCGGGCCATGCCAGCGCCCCGCCAACTCAGCAATTTCCGTGCCTTCAAAACCCCTCTTGCTTTTGGCTTGCTGGCCTTGGTGCTGGTCTGGCCTGCTGTTTCGAACGCTGAAAAGGCTGATCGCAACAAGCCCATGAACATCGAGGCCGACAGCCTTGACCACGATGAGTTGAAACAAATCAGCATCTTCACCGGCAAAGTGGTAGCCACCAAAGGCACCATCATCATGCGCGGGGAACGTTTGGAAGTGCGTCAAGACCCCGATGGTTTTCAATATGGCATCTTGACGGCCACCCGGGGTGCCCGCGCTTTTTACCGGCAAAAACGGGAAGCATCCGATGAGTGGATGGAGGGTGAGGCGCATCGCATTGAATACGATGGCAAAGCCGATCGGGTCGAGTTGTTGGGCAAAGCGGAGTCCCGCCGCTACCGTGGCACGGTCTTGAGTGACCACATGTCGGGTCAGCGCATCGTTTATGAAAACCTGACTGATCAGTTCAATGTGGATGGCCAACTCGCGGGGACCAAGCCCACCGGCAACGCCCCGACTGGGCGCGTGCGCGCCGTGCTGACCCCGCGCAATACCGACGAGGCCACCAAGTGAACAAGGCGACCCCCGATGCTGAACGCTTGGAGGCGCATCATTTGCAAAAGTCCTACACCGGCCGTCAAGTGGTCAAAGATGTATCGGTCTCGGTGGGCAAGGGCGAAGTCGTCGGACTGCTCGGCCCCAATGGAGCTGGCAAGACCACTTCCTTTTACATGATTGTTGGTCTGGTGCGGGCTGAAGGCGGCACCATATCCATTGACGGCGTGCCTGTCGAGCACATGCCGATTCACCAGCGGGCCCGCATGGGTCTGAGTTATTTGCCGCAAGAAGCATCGATTTTTCGCAAGCTGAATGTGGCTGACAACATCCGTGCGGTGCTGGAGTTGCAGCGTGATGATCAAGGTCGTGCTTTGCACAAAGACGTGATTGAGCGCCGGTTGACCGAGTTGTTGCAAGAGCTGCGCATCGAACATTTGCGCGAATCTGCTGCGCTGGCTTTGTCTGGTGGTGAACGACGCCGGGTTGAAATTGCCCGCGCGTTGGCCACGCAACCCCGCTACATCTTGCTCGATGAACCTTTTGCAGGGATTGACCCGATCGCGGTGTTGGAGATTCAGCGCATCATCGGTTTTTTGAAAGCCAAAGGCATTGGCGTGTTGATCACCGACCACAATGTGCGCGAAACCTTGGGTATTTGCGACCACGCCAGCATCATCAGCGAAGGCCGGGTGCTGGCTGAAGGCACACCCCAAGCCATCGTCTCCAACCCCGAGGTGCGCCGGGTGTACCTCGGCGAAAACTTCCGGATGTGAAGGGAGGACGAGCAGCATGAAGCAAGGCCTCTCACTGCGCGTCTCGCAACATCTGGCTCTCACGCCGCAATTGCAGCAGTCCATCCGCTTGTTGCAACTCTCCACCTTGGAGTTGAGCCAAGAAATCGATCAGATGCTGGACGACAACCCGTTCCTTGAAAAAGAAATGGAAGACCTGGCGCCGCGCGAAGACTTTGGCTTGGCGCAAGAAAACGCGGCCGCTGAAACGTCGGACGCTGAGCCCGAGAGCTGGGACGGTCCGATGGACCGGGTCAGCGAAATTCGCGTCGAAACCGCCAGCGAGGTGGCTGCCCCCATCGACGCTGAAGGCGTGGCCGAAAGCTGGGACGGCGACGGCAGCGTCGAGTTCTCCCCCGACGACAGCGAGTGGGGCGGCGATGCACCCGCGCGCAACAACAACAATGACGATGAAAAAACCCAGGCCACCGAACTGGCCCGCAACCAAGAATCACTGACCGCGTTTTTGCACCGTCAAGCCCTGTCACTGCGCCTGGATGACACCGATCGGGCGGCCTTGCGCTTTCTCATCGAGTCGCTCAACGACGATGGTTATTTGGAGGACAGCTTTGAAAGTCTGGCCGAAAGCTTGGCGGGTGACGACCTCGAACAATGCGAAGAGTTGGTGCACCGCTTCCATGTCGCTTTGGGTTTGTTGCAAAGCCTCGAGCCCACTGGCGTGGGTGCGCGTGACTTGGGCGAGTGTTTGCGCTTGCAGTTGCAGGCGGTGCCAGCTGACACCGAAGAGCGCGCCGAGTTGCGCGCCTGTGCCTTGGCCATTTGCAAGCAACCTCTGGAGATGCTGGCCAAGCGGGATGTCAAACGCCTGGCGGTGGTGGTGGGCGAATCCGAAGCCTTGGTGAAACTCGCCATTGCCCTGATTGGCCGATTGGAGCCCAAACCAGGACGCCGCTTCATCGATGTCGAGCGCAACGTGGTGGTGCCCGATGTGCTGGTGTTGCCGCATGGTGTGGACAAGCAAGGCTTGCCGCAGTTTCGCGCCATGCTGAATTCAGAAGTGATGCCACGCCTGAAGGTCAACGACATCTATGCCAGTGCTTTGAAGGGCGGCAAAGGCGACAGCCACGCCGGTTTGCAGCAACGCTTGCAAGAAGCGCGCTGGATGATCAAAAACATCCAGCAGCGTTTTGACACCATCTTGCGCGTCAGCAACGCCATCACGCAGCGTCAGAAAAGTTTTTTCATCCATGGCGAATTGGCCATGAAGCCGATGGTTTTGCGCGAGATTGCCGAAGAACTGGGCTTGCACGAGTCCACCATCAGCCGCGTCACCACCGCCAAGTACATGCACACGCCCTATGGCACGTTCGAGTTGAAGTATTTCTTTGGTTCAGGCTTGGGCACGGACAGTGGCAACAATGCCTCTAGCACCGCGGTGCGCGCCCTCATCAAGCAGTTGATTGCCAGCGAAAACCCGAAAAAACCGCTGTCCGACAACCAGCTCTCGGACATGCTGAAAGAACAAGGCATCGACTGCGCCCGCCGCACTGTCGCCAAATACCGCGAAGCCTTGCGCATCGCACCCACCAACCTGCGTAAAGCCCTGTGAATTCCTTGCAATTGTTTGTCCCCTGTGCTGCCGGGGTGGAGGCCTTGTTGGCCTATGAAGTCGCTCAAATCACTGGCTTGCCCGGCCGCGACATGCAAACGCTGCGCGGCGGCGTGCAATTGCAAGCTTCTTGGCGCGCTGCCATGCAACTGAATTTGCACAGTCGCTTAGGCATGCGTGTGCTGATTCAGTTGGTGCACCAACCCTATGCCAACGAGGATGACATTTACAACGCGGCGAGCGCCGTGGCTTGGGAGATGTGGTTCACGGCCAAGCAAAGCTTTCGGGTGGAAATCACCGCGCAGCACAGCCCTTTGAAAAGCCTGAACTTCGCCACCTTGCGGGTGAAAGACGCTATCGCCGACCGTTTTCGCGACAAGTCGGGTGTGCGCCCCGATGTGGACACCCAGCGCCCCGATGTGCGGGTGCATGCCCACCTGACCGACAAAATGCTCACCCTGTATTTGGACACCACGGGCGAACCTCTGTTCAAACGCGGCTGGCGAGAGGACAAGGGCGACGCCCCGCTGAA
>Ga0114968_10001922_pt1 | contig 15984 bp, 14 predicted proteins | sample M_130807_EF_Meta_FD_87020 | JGI IMG/M metagenome (GOLD analysis project Ga0114968, IMG submission 87020) | Freshwater microbial communities from Lake Montjoie, Canada to study carbon cycling - M_130807_EF_MetaG | ecosystem: Environmental > Aquatic > Freshwater > Lake | place: Lake Montjoie...
AAGCGGTTAGATTCGCACGCGGCATATATCTTTGCTTAGCAATGTCCAGCATAGTTAGTTCATCTGTGTTTCTGACTAAAAGTGGAACATTACGTGTAATGGGGTCACGAAGTATGCGCATTGGTACAAGGTTGCTTGTTTCCACATGGGCGAGCGACTCTAGGAAAAGTTTGTTATTTGTCCATTCAGGGTCATTTGCTGACTTCTGACGGGGGAAAAGAAAACTGTAGGTTTGTGTTTCTATACGTGCTTCCCCTATACCGGCGGAGAGTTTCTGGTTTTGGGAATCCAGACTGAACCAGTAATAGGCGCCGTTAATTGTTGATAGTCCCTTATTATTTTTGGGGTCCTGAAGTGCTTCATTATTTGGAACACGTGAAACATTAACAGCATCTTGGCTAAAGACTACTTTTATTCCATTTTGCTGTGTCTTGTCGTAAAAACTAAAGACACATGGGTCAGTATTTTGTGTATTTTCAAAAATAAATACGCCTTGTCCGTTGACAATTAGGGGCAGATTTGCCTCAGTGGAAGGATTGTCCTTCTTTGATATTTTTAGTATCTTTGGGTATCTTGCCATTTATAAATTATATATGGAAAAATATGTTTAGCAATACACGGTAGACTTGCCGTTACATGCGCGCCGGTCCACGTTGAATACCTGCCTCACGCTCACGCTGGTATGCCTCCATCTGCTTATCAAATAGGTCTTCCTTTTTTGACCGCCCACGCCCTGAAGGTGCAGCATCAACACTGCCAGGAAATCCACCCTGTGCCCTATCACCAGGTGCCGCCCCCCCATTTAAAAATGAGAATGCACCAGGAATCGACGAACCTCCATTTCCCTGTGTAGATGTATCAATATCAAGACCACTATAGCTAAATCCTTTTGAAAAACTCATCTGTTCACTGGTACTCCATGCTTCAGGCTCTCCTCCCATAGATGGGGAAGGTCCTGATGACTGTTTCTTAGGTACTTCTGACATCTTCTTCTCATACAGCCAGTTCATTACATCAGCATCCGTAATTGGGTCAGGCTTTCCAGAAATAATAAGAGTCGGAACCTTCTTTAACCATCCTGGAAGGGGTGGGCGATTCGGAGATGGGTCGGCACAAATAAAACGAAAGAGTCCTTTCCAAGGTGTTTGGGCAAGTTCAGTTAAAAATGCCTTTGACCACTGGCATCGGTTGCTATAATAACAAATATGTATCGGTTCTTGGCTCCCGGACATATCCCTATTGAAGTAAAACAGGTCTTAGGGGAAATTACAAACGCGCAACAGATAAAAATTGAGCCGATTAGGAATTCAAGCTAATCTATAGAAGATGTCTGCCTCCACCAAATTCCAGTTTCGTCGTAAGGCCGTCCCCACAACTGATAGTGTTAATGTATTCAAGTCAGTTGCTCATCCATCAAAACTTGTAATCAATTTCACCCTTTCTCCTACTGATGTTACGTATGCAAATACTCTACGTCGTGTTATTGAAGCCGAGGTTGAAACTGTAGGATTCCGTGCCGAGATTCTAGAGGATGGCTCTACCTCTGACATCAAGATTCACAAGAATAGTACCCCCATGAGTAATGAAATGCTTTCCCACCGTGTAGGACTTCTTCCAATCTTTGTATCGAATCCTCTAGAATGGAATCCATCCGAATACAGTTTCAAGCTTGATGTAACAAATACAAATCCCGACCCTCTAGATGTAAAGGCAGCAGACATTCAAGTCTTTAAGAATCGCGGGGCAGATGAAGAGCCACTTCAAATTCCGAGCACCGAGTTCTTTCATCTTGACCCTATTACCCAGGATACACCCCTTCTTGCTGTTCTAAAGGGAGCTGTTATCAATCAGGAAAATGAACGTGTACACTTTGATGCAAAGGCAACAGTAGGAATTGGGCGTGAAAACGCTCGCTTTAAGCCCAGCGCCCAGTGCTCGTATCGCTACACGCTTGATGACGATGAGCGCCGTCGTAAGGAATTCTTTGATACGTGGCTAAATTCACACAAAAAGATTAGCCCTGAATCACTTGAGGGGAATTCAGTGCGTAAGGCTGAGCTTGAGCGTGAGTTTGCTACAATGGAGATTGAGCGGTGCTTTCTTGTAAATGAAATGGGAGAGCCCTACAGTTTCGATTTCACTCTAGAAAGTGTCGGCCCTCTTGACCCGAGTTATATTGTTTCACGGGCACTACAGGTAATTCAGGCAAAGCTTACAAAGTATGCCTCACTTGATACTGGCGACCTTCCTGATAATGTATCTATTCGTCCCGCTGATGCTAAGATGAAGGGGTATGATATTTACTTTAAGGGAGAAGGGCATACACTAGGCAATATGCTACAGACGTGGATGGATGCCAATCTTCTAGATGCAGGTGAAATTACCTTTGCCGGCTATGATATTCGTCATCCCCTACAGGATGAGATGCTAATTCGTATTGGGGTTGATGATGGTAAGGAAACTTCAGCACGGGCAGCAGTTGTAAAGGCAGTGCGGGCCCTTTCCCAGATGTTTGCAGGTTGGGCAAATGCTTGGGCATCTCAGGGTACAAGTGTTCCTGTGAGTGGCACGGCGCGTGCTGCCTTCCAGAAACGGGCTGCTTAAATATCAATAGAAGCATTTAATAAATGTTCATATTGATTTTTATTTACCGTGTATTAAACATTTGATGGGTCATTAGTAGCAATATCTAGTTCCCTCTTCATTTTATCTAACTTTTCTTTAACATCATCTTGAACCTTTTCTAAATCATTAAATATACTTTCATTTCTATCTTTTAAATCAGTAAGGTCGTATTTTGCATAAAAAGAGTGCGATCTATCTTCAAAAACTTCTTCTAATATCTTGAGTGCTTCTGTAATTAACTTTAGTTCTTTCTCTAAATATCGAACAAGTCCGCGTTTTTTCTCTTCACTTGGAGGAGTTCCCCCATGCATTACGCGGGTAGAGCGATTTTTACGCCGGGTATTAGGCATCTTATATTATATGTATATATTTAATCAACCTCCTCAGGCTTTACCTTGTGGTAAGAAGGCTGGGGCATGCCCTCAGGCATCTTGCCATCAACACCCTCTGGAAATTCGGGTACATTAGCACCAGGTGGCACACCAGAAGAATCAGTAGCCCCATACATCTTCATTAGCATTGGGCGAATATCATTCTCCGCCATCTTCTGACGCTCAACATAAGCATCCTTTTTAGCATCACTATTTGCATCAAGCCACTCAATATGCCCCTTAATAATCTCTTCAGCCTTGGCAATTTCATCAGCATCCATCTTCTCCTTTACCTTATCCTCGCGGAATGAGTTACGCGCATTGTACAGATACGACTCTAGACCGTTCTTTGCCTCGATCTTCTCCATTGCCACCTTATCATCTTCGGCCGCCGCCTCGGCCTCCTTTACCATGCGCTCAATATCATCCTTGCTTAGCGAACCCTTCTCGTTCTTAATCGTAATCTTCTGCGACTTACCCGTTGACTTCTCGGCAGCCGAAACATTGAGAATGCCGTTAGCATCAACATCATATGTTACCTCAATCTGAGGCGTGCCGCGTGGCATTGGAGGAATGCCCTCAAGGCGGAACTTGCCTAGTAGGCGATTGTCCTTTGTAAACTGCCGCTCACCCTCAAATACGCAGATATCTACAGCTACCTGGTTGTCCGAAAACGTAGAAAAGGTCTGCGACTTCTTTGTAGGGATGGTCGTATTACGCTTAATAAGCGTTGTCATAACATTGCCAGATGTTTCAATGCCAAGGCTGAGTGGCGTAACGTCAAGTAGAAGTAGGTCCGCCGTTGCATCACCCGCGTTGTTTCCACTTAGAATGTGCGCCTGGACGGCAGCGCCATAGGCAATTGCCTCATCTGGGTGGATGCTCTGGCAGAGCTCCTTACCGTTGAAATACTCCTTGAGTAGCGCCTGGACACGCGGGATACGCGATGAACCACCTACAATAACAACATCGCTGATATCAGACTTTGCCATCTTAGCGTCGCGTAGTACCTGCTCTACAGGCCCCATACACTTCTTAAAAAGGTCCTCACATAGACTCTCAAACTTAGCGCGTGTTAGTGTAGCCTGGAAGTCAACGCCCTCAGCAAGACTATCAACCTCCATTGCCGTCTGATTAGAAGTAGAAAGCGTCTTCTTTGCGCGCTCGGCGGCTAGACGAAGACGAGCGAGTGCCTTAGGATTTGAGCGCACATCAATCTTCGACTTCTTCTTGAAGTCATCAATGGCCCACTCAACAATGCGATTGTCGAAGTCCTGGCCACCAAGGTGCGTGTCACCACTTGTGGCACAGACCTCGAAAATGCCATCCTCAACCTTTAGAAGTGATACGTCAAACGTACCGCCACCAAGGTCGAAAATTACTACACGACGCTCGCCCTTTGTTGACTCATTCATGCCATAGGCAATACATGCAGATGTTGGCTCGGCTAGAAGACGCATTACATTAAGACCAGCAATGCGCCCCGCGTCCTTTGTGGCCTGGCGCTGGGCATCATTAAAATAAGCTGGGACCGTGATTACAGCATCCTTCACCTCCTGTCCAAGATACGCCTCTGCCATTGCCTTTAGCTTAGAAAGGACCATGGCGGCAACCTCCTCGGCATACATCTTCTTCTCCTCACCCTTCCACTCTACAACAATCTGAGGGCGGTTATTACCGTCATCAACTACCTTGAAGGGCCAGGTCTGCATATCGCGCTGAACAATAGGGTCGTTAAAGTTACGACCAATTAGGCGCTTGGCATCATAGATAGTGTTTGTGGGGTTGCTGGCACTCATCGACTTTGCCGCCTCGCCTACAAGACGCTCATCGCCGAAAGAAATAACGGAAGGAACTGTGCGGTTACCGGTATCAGAGGCAATAATTTCAACACCACCATTCTTCCATACTGCTACCATCGACATACACGTCGCTAAGTCACATCCGATTACATAGTTCGTAGACGCGGGAGTAGTGGATGCAGGAGCAGTGGACATCTTCTACAAGCTTATGTTGGGAAATGTTTAGACCTTTTTTTGGTAGGGTGCCAAAAAAACACGGGATAATCTAAAATGATTTACATCCACCCTTTCCTAGCATTTGTCATTAGACATCAGGCATTTGTGCACTAGCTAGCTCACCAAGAGGCGGTGCCTCAATAAGTCGACGCTGTTCAAACGTCTTCATAGAATTTACAATGGAAATTACGTTTGCAAGTCGAACGGGTACCTTCTCCAAGCGGAGTGTATTGAGATACAAAGCGTGAAGCATGTGAACACCCGGCTTATATGCCGGCGGAAGCTGGGCAAAGGAAACCGAATGAGTCTTAGCAAATGCCTCATAAGCCTGTAGAATATCATTTGTTCGGGCACGTAGTGTAGTTTCAAGTTGCCAGAAAGTGTCACGCTCCTCAGAATAATGCTTCAGGTAATCAATAACCTTACCTGCCTTCCGTAGCCGAAGAAAGCGCTCAACCGGCGTAGCCTCTGCCCCGCGAAGAGTACGAAGCATCATGTAAGAAGTTGAACGTGTACGCCAGCGGTTACCCTTTCCATCCTTAAACACTAAGCCCTGCCAGCAAAACCCGTTCTGAACAGCTGTCCGGCGCATTAGTGCTGTACACTCCTCATTAGAGGCAAAACTCTCAACCGGATACCGAGGAATCTGTAGGCGTTTCAGTTGAGGATCCCAAGTCTGACTATCCTCCTGTACATTTACAGTACCGTCATTTGCCGTCCACCCGAAATGAACCATACTCAAGTCAGGGGTCTTATACTTATAGACAACACGATGCTCTGGGTGCTGGATTACGAAACTTGCAAATACAGAGCTTGCTCCATAATTACTAAGCTGAGCACTCATGATATTCTTAAGAGCCTCCTTAGTACGAATAGGAGTCATTGCCAGACATTCCTCAAACAGCTGAGCAAAGGTCTTCTTGCTATAGAAAGCATTCATTGCTCCAATTTGAGTGCGAGTGGCAAGATGAATAGTGTTAGGGTCATTTGCCGTCATGAAGACCTGTAGCATACAACCATCTACAAAGTCCTCTACCTGAGTAAATGTTGTATTTACGGGAGGAGCCCCTTCAATAGCCTTCTGTGGAGCAAATGATACTACAGTATTTGTTGTAGTATCAAAGATTACAGACCGAAATAGGGGATTTACAACATTATTGGAAGACTCCTTTGCATAACGAGCCACTACAAATGGCACCTCCGACGAAGCAATTAGTCGCAGACCATTGGAAACCAAGGTATCCTTTAGTGCATCCCACGTAGCATTTGTATCCTTAAGCTCCTTAAAATACGCAATAGGGATATTCATTTACGCTGTTTCTACACTAAGAGAAACCGAAGAGGGCATCAATTTTTTTAAATTGCCAGTGGCGCTACCGGCACTTGCCATGTTAGTGCTGTAGGCAGTATTAAGAATCCCCCAAAGGGGGATTCTTAAATTTGGCACAGCACGCCACTAGTCACCTTGCTATTTTCATAACAGCCGATAGGGAGAACACATGGCTACTCCTATTCAAGAGGAAGAATTATCCTTTGAGTTGGGTGACCGTATTCTTATAATAGGTGGACGATATGATGGACTTAGAGGACGTATATATTATATTGATGACAAAACACTAATTCGTGTATTACCTGATGGTGTTTCAGATCGCCTTGTAGAGCTACCTATTGTTGATGAAGATTTTGACCCGTCTTTAGAAATTAGCGAGGCATTTGTTCTATCAAAGCGTACAAATCCAGCCTTTGTTGCTCAGATTGATGCACATGTAGGTTCAAAAGCATACACATTCGGCATGAATGGTGAGCCAGATACTGTATACACAGTAAAATCTGTTTCAGAAAAAACGGATTCACTTTTACTAGAGGATGAAACAGGAGCGGAGCTCTTACTCGAGTGTAACTTTACTGGAATTCCTCTTGATGAAGCATTTGCTGTCATTCGTATAAGAGCTCCAGAAGACAAAAGTCTTAATGCTGATGGAGAGATTAGCGAGGAAGCTCAACCTGAAGAGGAAGACGATGATTTCATGGATGTAATGGAGGACGCCTTAGAATCTGAATTACAATTTGAAATTCAAGAAATTCCAAAGGCTCAGCGGTTTTATCCAGACCTTGTACAACGGAATGACATGTTACAGGATTTAGTTGCCGCCCTAAATTCAGTAGCTCAAAAAAGTGCAGAAGAGCATAAGGCAATTCGTATATTTGTAGAGCAATGTATATTACTACGTAATTCTCTTGTAATTTACTCAAAAACAGGCGAGCCTGTTGGAACACGTCCAACCTCTTACTCAACACTCTCAGAGCTTATTGAAAATGCTACATCTATTCCACTTTCACGGTATGTACTTAATGCCAGTAAAACACTCTATACAGATCGCACTCAAGATGAAATTCGCAATGATGTTACTGAGCCAACTTCTGAGGGAGGTGTATCAGTAAATGCTAAATTCTTAGATACTGTCATTAATAATACAGTTGATTATATGAATACACAACTAGGAGGTATTCAATCAGCACAATCATCTCAAGAAGCCTTGCCAAATTGGTTCATTTCATGGGAAACTCTTAACAAACAATTTCAATCGTCGTGGACATCTCCAGAAGATGTTGATACAATACAATTTAAGGCTGATAAGGAATTTTTCCGTGCTATTCCAAATATTGAAACACCCTCTATTGACGGATTCCCCGTATTAGAAGCAGATAGAGATGTACTTGTTACAAGCGATCTAGTATCAAAAGTATCGATTGGCATGATGCGCGGATTAGGACCACGCACAACCCGTTTAAGACAAAAAGACGATGCCCCAAAGCGAATTGAGTCTGGAGAAGAAGGTGAGCTCACAGGAACACTTCTATTTCCTCTTTCAGAAAAGCGGGACCTTGGAGCAATACGCTCAGGCTCCATTGCCCAAGACATATCAATGAGTCAAACCGAATCTAGTACGATGCATACAATTCTTGATCGCCTTGATGGAATTCCAGATGAGGCCACCGCGGGTGGAATTCTTTCAGTAGGCCTAGAAGGAAATACGCAGGGAAATATTCCTCTAGAAGACTGGCTCCGTGTACTTCCCATCTATCCTCTTGGGCTTGGAGATATACCCCTTGCACTAGCAAATTACGGGCTTTCCCAAAAGGAATTTAATCTTGACCAACAGGATGTATTAGTCGAAAAAATTCAGATGATGCGTGCCCTTATAAAACAGTATATTACTGAAATTCGCGAAGCATCAAATAAAGCCCTTTCAGAGCAGACGGTTACACAAAACCCATTTTTATCAGAGGCAGCCTTTGGAGAAATACGGGAAGTTCTTGAGAAAGAGCCATTAATTGCTACTGCTATAGCCGAGCTTGGAAAAATAACACCTACATATAGTGAATCCGACGTAGGAATTATATCATACCTTCTTTTTACTTCACAGGACCTCTTTATAAAAAGTCTAGCACAGATTCCTGGACCCCTTGCTGTTGAGCGCACCCGTCGAGTTAGACAGCAATTTCTTGATGCCTTAAATAATGCTCTAGCAAAGGCATTGAAGCGGGAAAATTCAGGAGAAACGCCTGTGCCTAATACCTGCCCCCATGTAGCAAGTATTAATGCCATCTACAGAGTAAAAGAGGTTGGGCTACGCATGCCACTCTTTGCCAAATTTCTCACAAAATTTCAGGGTGGACGGAAGGATAATTGGGTGGAGTGTGCCTTTGGATGTGGTCGCCCCATATGCTGTTACCATGAAGTTCTACTTTTACAGGAGTATCTACACCCACGTGAAAAAGATGCCCTACACAAGGAGCTTCTTCTCAAATTCAGCGGAGGACAATTTAATGGGCGGTACATGTGTAAAAACTGTGGTCAGTCAATTTCCGAGCTTGAATTCGATACAAATCTCGAATTTAGTGATGATGGAGTCCCTATGATGGGACGAGCTGTAATGGCAGCCCTAGATGATGATGAACTTGACAGTGCCCTTACAGGTACCGACGTTGAGCAACTTCGTTTTAAAACAGAAATGCAGAATGTCATTTATTCCGCTGCCAGAAAACTATTTGATATGCTTGGTATAAATGCCGTTTCAGATTCCTATACAGTAATTGTACAGCGCGTTGAGTCCGATATTCTAAAACAGCCGTCGCGGAAAGAATATCCTAAAATGATTGATGGCAAGCGCACACTAGACTATGATATTCATATAAATCGTATAATTGTGGGGTCAGTAGCCGTGAATTGCCTTCTTGAAGTACAAACTAATATTCCTGGTTATGTAATGCGCTATAGAATACCTGGATGCCGTGCTGGATTTAGTGGGTTTCCCTTAGGAAACGAAAAGGAGCGTACAGGAATGGAATATGTTGCCTGTGCTGTTGCTGCTATACAGGACCCAGTAGCTCCCTGGAATCTTACAGGATTTCAACGTGAGGCTGAGAAGAAACGTCAGGATTCTGTACTTGCACTTATGGATAAACGCATGACATCTCTTCTAACAAACTCATCTGCACAACAGCAAATCTCGGTGAAGCGGGCACATCTAAAGGAATTATTTGGAAGTGCAGTATTTTCTGAGCAACTTCCTGAGCAAATTCCGGAGCGATTTGCCCCCGTTCCGTATAATATAAACAATGAAGAGGTTGCCAAATCGGCCATTGTTTCTGCAGCGGCCTCACCAAGCCAACAAGTTCGGGCGTGGGTATTACAGGCACATCGTTTTGCACGCGATAACGGTGTCTATAAAAAGGAGAGTGTAATTGCGGAGGCAACATGTTGCTCGGCAGCAATTCAAGAGCCAAACGAATTCTGGAAAAATAAGAAGGGCTCCATGGAATCTCTTCCAGTTAAATTACCTCCTCGCGGTCCAATAAATTCTCATCTTGGTCTTCCCTTCACCCCAAGACGCCAGGAAAATCTGGAGGGGAAAATTCCCCCGGAAATTATGTACAAAATTTTCCTTAATGTTTGTTACACTGGTGAACGTATTGGTCTTCCTCACGTTCCAGGATACACAAACGAATGTACCTATTGTGGATTTGTCTATGCCGAGAGCCCCTATGCCTTGAGCCCCTTCCCCCCTATGTCATCCGACTCTAAACTCCAAAAAGAGCTAATGAAAACCTACAATGAAGAAATAGCTGCCATCATTACAAAGGGTAAGGTATCTCTTGATACCCAGAAAGTTAAAGTAAATGAAAGTACATTCGAAACTGTATTAGATGCTTCTCATAAAGCATTTCATGTAGAGCCTATAATTGTAAAACCACCTCTTGCTGGCATGAAACTATTTGAGCGCTTACGCTCGCTTACCCCAGAGCCTTTTGTAGGATGGAAGGAAGCCATTTCAGGAACAATCGAACGCCTTTTAGCACTAGGAGAAAATGATGATGTTTTAGAGGCATATGGAACAATCTCCAACATATCATCAGATATATTAGAAGAGCTAAAAAGTCGACTAGGAGAAGTAAATGCACGGGCGTTTCAGTTAGTTCTTGAAGGAAATCCAGTACAATGTATTGAAGCTATTCGTACATATTTCCTAGTGCCTTTTCAACGTCTTGTTACAGGATTTCACACAAAATCCTTACGCATTCCAAAATCTTATAAACTGGGCGAGGGAACTGAAGAGGATATGAATCGCATTCTTGATAGTCATCTTGAATACATGGCAACTTTAGCAAAACGATCAACAGGATTTACACTTCATAAAATGAAGTGGGCACACGCACGTCTTGTAGATGCTTTAGCATTATTAAAGTCATCCATACGTGCATCATATATTCCTGGAGGTGGTGCGGGTCTTCCTTTTATTGTGACTGCCCTTATAGGAGGAATTTTAATCGAATTTATTAATCCTAATGTTGTTCCTCCAGATATGGATGAAGCGGCAGCGTCTTCACTTGATACTGGAGCACGCGCACCAATCCAGATTCTAGATGTCTGCATTCAGAAATTACGCCTTGAAGGGATGAATTTCACAGAAGAGCAGATTAAGGATATGATATCGCGTCGTGATAATATAGAGAAGGCGTCATTTATTAAACGGTTTGATGATTTAACACCGGAAGCGAAGGCGGTCGAGAAGATGAAGAAGAAGCTTGGGCTTGGTGACTGGGCGGTTGGAGGAACAAATGTGATATATGCCTATAATCCCGAGCAGTATGAACGTGAGCGGGAGCAGAGGTTAACTATGGGATTTGAAGATTTCTCACAGGGACAGGTGGTTTTAGAAGAAGGTGCTGAGGGTGCTGAAGGCGGATATGATAATCAGCAAATGGGGGAGGATGATTATTAAGGTGTTCCGCTAAACATACTTTGACCCGAGCATATAACATCCATCGGCACGTGGTATAAGCCCCATGGATTTTAAAGAGCTACGCGCTGTAAACCCAATCGGTTTAGAGCGCTTTGCTTTTGAAAGAGCTGCCTTTGCTTTCATAGTTGTTTTAAAGGGACTCTTTTTAACACGACGTGTTTGCATAGGAAAGGGTGTTCGGCGGCACTGCATTCTAGTAATTGCCGCTAATAAAAGGTGCATCTAAAACTCCACTACAAAACAGAGATGAGAACATTGATTCTCAGTGCTGTTCTATATTTGTTAGGAATTGCTGTAATACTTTTACTCAGACCTCCCCTTATGTTTCATAAAGATGGAAGTTGGAAGGAGTTTGGAACAAGCTCAGATGAACACACTATTTTTCCTTTTTGGCTTACCTGTATTGTATGGGCAATTGTATCATATTTAGTAACTCTTCTTATTGTTGGAGAGTATAGAGATACTGTTGTATCTGCAACTGCCCTTAGTACAATCCCTCTTACTTCTTTATCTCCAAAGTCCCCGGAAGATTTGGTAAATCCACTTCCGATAAAAACAAAAGGTAAGCAGAAAAACATAATTAACACATCCCTTGTTGGGTATCATATGCTAAATAAGGATGCTACAGAAGAAACTGGTATTCCCCAATACATTTATGTTGGAGAAAAGCCTTTAAAAAAGCCTGGTTATTATATGGTTAATAATTCCAAGGAGGTCGCTGATGGTAATGTAAAACCAAAGTATACTTACGTAGGCAATGACTTAAGCTCTTCTGATGAAGAGGCTTCTTGAGAGGGAGGCATTGTTTCTCCAGAATACACTTGTAAAAGCCATGCCACAATTCCATTCATAAAGATGGAAGTCGCCATAAGAGCAGAAAAGGGTCCAAATCCTCCTGCTCTCATAAATTTAAGAGGTAATATAAATAAATTTACTGCAAAAATTCCGAGTGGAGGAATCCATGCTGACCGCAAAATGGAGGCAATATGTATGTATCCATTACATACATATTGAATACATCCCGTACAAATCATCGTGAGTATAATTGAAATTCCAGGAAGAATAGTACATCCAAGAAGCGAAAATGACCAGTCCATTAAAGATGGAAATACAAATATAAGTCCGAATGTTATTAATGTTAGTATAACGGCATGGACAATTCCAAATGTATGTTGCATAGCGTAACGAAGTGGATCAAAATCGCTTCCAATCATTGTAGAGTATATCTTTAGAGAGATGGCAGACTTTGATGAAGGGCTTATAACCGCAAACCGTAATGCATTAAATAGTTTAAACGTAACAACAACATATGACTCATCTAATGCTAACGTCCGTTCAAACAATGTAAATATGGCTCGCAATGCCCCTTCAAACAATATAAATACGGCTCGCAATGCCCCTTCAAACAACGTAAATAATTCGGATATACCATTAACATCGACGTCAACAAACCCTGTACTAATTACTGAATCACCGAGTCTAAGTGAATATATTACAACAACTCCCCCCTATTCTGAAGATATGGTAAAACGTATAAAACTATTCTATAAGAATCGTGACAAAAGACCAAACTCATACAAGTATACAAGCAGTGGCGATCTTGTAAGCTTCTCAAAGTCCGGTTCAGAAGAAGCTATAATTAATCTTAAATCATATGTGAATCATAGCAGTGAAACACTTAATACACGGGACCAAACACGCCTAGACGCAATTGGAGAAGCCGAAACACAATATGATACCGCCTTTAAGAAGGTTCGTGAAACTTATGAAGCATACAAAAATACAGGTGTAAAACAACCCTTTCTTGCTGCTCAAAAGGTAATGGCAGATGCCGATGCTCTTCTCAGTAAGGTACGCTATGGCTCGCGCGCTATTCAGTCTATTGCAAATCCCGAGGTACGCGATGTACTTTTTGACCAACCATATGAGGAGCGTAAACTTATTTCGGATGCAAAAGATCCATTCAAAAAAGAGCTTGCCCGCCTTATTGTATTAGAATATCCCTATATGGACTTTTACGGAACATATGTAGATGCTACAAATTCATCTCCAACGGGTGATGCAGATGCCGTTTTTGAGGATACTGGAATTTCTGAGGCGCTTGTGCGCCAAACAATGAAAAATGGACAGTTTGCCCGTATTTTCTTTGAATCCGAGGAAGGTCCAAATGGATTTCTCAGTCCCTTCTGGCCTGTGGAATACACCCTTGATGATGTAAAATATTTTACAGGTCTTCAGGCATACGAGGTATTACGGGCGGAAGAAGCGGGAAATCTTGAGCTAAAAAATTCCCTTCTAGGAACTCGCTCAACACGTACAATGCGCTTCTTGACGAAAAAACTTGTAAATCAACCCAAGACACCAAAGGATGTATGGCTCCGGATTTTTACGGCAATTTACCAGCAAAATCCCATACTAAAAGACAAACTACTGGCAACTGGAACAGATCGTCTAATCTTTGCCGATGTACGAAAGGGGCCTTCTGGAACAGGTCTTGCTGAGCGGGATGCAGGAAATCTTACACAATCAAAATGGCTGTATGAAAATGCTGTTGGCACGGCACTTGAGGCATTACGCTACCAGTTCCGTGAAGGCTCAGCTGCCGAGTCGGCAATTAGTGCCTCGCCTACAAATGCAGTAATTTCAACAGATGAACAGTCGGCTGCAAAGGTGGCGGCAATTATCAATTCTAAAAAGAAATTTCAGTTTAAGAAGTAGAAATGGTGACGTCTATAGAACTTCAGATATATTGTATAATCTTTATACTAATAACAATATATTCTTTTTTTATAATAGAACAGTATTTTGGATTAACATTATATTTATAGTAATAATACTTATATTATTTATAGTCTATGTAAATAGTAATAATATTCTTGTGGGAATCATGTTTTTTGCATTTATTCTGGTAGCACTCATATTTTTAATATTTACTCAGGGTGGACAAATCATACTTAGTTTTTTTGCTGGGCCACAAAAACAAACAGGCAATTTAAATGCTAATCGGTCTAGAAATAATATGCGCTAAAATACAATTTCAAACACCTAAACTACCTAGTCATTTTCTCTATAGAAATGCTGCGTATTACCCTTCTAATCCTCAATACGCTATTTGGTGTAACACAAGGAAGTATTAGTGATTGTGCAAAAGGAACATCCCTATTCAAAATCAATAATCTACAGTTTTTCCCAGACCCCTCAACCCGTAATGAAAATACGACTGTTATTCTCGACTACACGGTTCCGGATGGAACAATTGTTTCGGCTGGAACTGCAACATATGAACCGACTTTTAATTATATTAAATATCCTTCAACAGTCGATGATCTGTGTGTTAAGATGGGGTGTCCTATACTACCTGGCTCGTACAGTCCAAGTTCATCAACAGTTATGCCAAATATTGCTGGAACTCTTAGTATTAAAACAACATGGCGGGATGATTTAAATAATATCCTGTTATGTTATACAATTACTACTAAACTTTCACTGTAAAGGGTACTCCTTCAATGTTTCTTCATTTTTATCACAATCTACTTCGGATGAAGTGTAAGAATAACATACACCATCTTTATCTTTGTATACGCGGTCTTTTACAGTATCGGGGTGCGGGTATCTATATACAACTGATGGCGGTGCCTTATAAAAAAAGAAAATAAAGGCGCCAATACATGCTCCGATAATAAATGGTACTAATCTAAAATTCTTTAACATCTACAAGTAGTTTAGAAAGGAATGTTTGAATTTCTTAAAACAGAAACATTTAAGATAGTGGGGAGTGGTATTTTAGGATTAGGAATTGTTGCTGCAATAAAGCCAATGTGCAAGGGAAATGACTGTGTAATACAAAAAGCTCCATCAGTCAGTGAAGTAGTATCATCTACGTATCATATTGGTTCAAAATGTTATAAATTTAATACTACACAGTTAAAGTGCCCTGATCGTGGAGTAATAGAGCCATTTAGAGTCGCTGCATAATGGTCTACTAGATAGAGATGTCTATCTAGTACCATCAGAGCTAAGTATCGCCAATTACTTAAATTACCGTGTTGTGCTAAAGTTAAGTACCCCCCTGAAAGGGGGTACTTAATATTGCCTACAACCCTATGATGGCAAGTATGCTACAGTAAACGTTAAGCCTTCGGCTTAACGCAACTTTGGCACTTGCCGTTAAGTAACTGGCGGTACTTAGCGGTAAAGAAACAGAAAACCTTTCAGATCTGGAATTCAGAACATGAGTACTCTTCTTTCAGATCTTGATAGCTCTCCACCTTCGGGACGCGACGGGGACCTTGTGGATCAAATTCTGAATGAAATGAATGGCGGAGGTAATACATTACCGCCACCAATGCCTTCCGGCTTTCCATCAAATTCTGGAACAATTTCTGCTCCATCTCAAAACACAGTTGTGAATTCCCATGTTATGGATTCAGGTCCAGCCCGTTCTCATATGATAGGGAATTCACAGCCAACCCCCGCCGATTTTGCTACAGCGATGCAAGGAGGTGGTGGCTATGCTCCAGTAAATGATTCTCAACTACCGAAGCTATCCTTTCCCGCCGCCTACAAACAGCGGAAAAGCCTTGTTCAACGCATGACAGATGAGTTTAAGGTCCCTATTCTTGTAGCAATTATTGTGTTCGCCTTTTCCCTCCCGGTTGTGAA
>Ga0114968_10001923_pt1 | contig 15984 bp, 8 predicted proteins | sample M_130807_EF_Meta_FD_87020 | JGI IMG/M metagenome (GOLD analysis project Ga0114968, IMG submission 87020) | Freshwater microbial communities from Lake Montjoie, Canada to study carbon cycling - M_130807_EF_MetaG | ecosystem: Environmental > Aquatic > Freshwater > Lake | place: Lake Montjoie...
GACACCATCAAGTTCAACGACCGCATCATCGCGACGACCCTCTACGTCAGCGGAAACAAGCTGCTGCGCAACCGCGGTGGGCAGGTGGCCTTCGAGCCCATCGAGGACCGCGTGATTGAGCCGGGCGAGAACGGCTGGTCGTGGGGTGCGCTCTTCTTCGACGCGGAGAACGACGGCGATGACGACCTGTACCTGACCAACGGCTGGGCGCCCCGAACGGCCGCGCACGCGCAGCGCAACCAGCTCTTGAGGGCGCACGCGGGTCGGCTCTTTCGCGGCGACCCTCAGGCGCCCGAGGCCTACGAGGGCGATACGCGCGGCGCGGTGGCAGTCGACCTGCGCGGTGACGGTCGCGTCGACCTGTTGAACCTGGACTTCGACGCCGGCCCGCGTCTGCTCGCGAACGCCGCGCTGGTCGGGCGCGGCGCTTGGCTCAAGGTGCGCTTGCGCGGCGCGGGCGCGAACACTCGGGGCGTCGGCGCGGTCGTTCGGCTGGCGGTGCGCGGGCAGCCCACGCGGCTGCGGCAGGTTTCTGCGGGGCATGCCTACCTCGGGCAAGACGACACGACGCTTCACTTCGGTCTGGGCGAAGCACGCGCCTTCGACGCGCTTGAGGTCGTGTGGCCTGGCGGCGCGACGCAACGGCTCAAGGGCGGCGCGCTCAACCGCACGCTCGAGGTCGTTCAAGCCACCCCATGACGCTCAAGGGGTGGGTGTAAGACGACACATCGCGCCGGATCTCTTTAGGTCATCAGTGTAAATCCCGATGAGACTGGGTATTCACCCACGGGAGTACACGATGTCGACGCACCGAGACCCTTCTCTCACCGGCGTAGAGCGCACGTTCGGCGAGGACGAGATCATCGTCAGCAAGACGGACCTGAACGGCAAGATGACCTACGCGAACGAGGTCTTCCTGCGCATCTCCGGCTACCGCGAGGACGAGGTCCTTGGCGCGCCGCACTCCATGCTGCGTCACCCCGAGATGCCGCGCATCGTCTTCAAGCGCCTCTGGGACCAGATCGCCGCCGGGCGCGAGATCTTCGCGTACGTCGTCAACCGCTGCAAAAACGGCGACCACTACTGGGTCTTCGCCCACATCACGCCCACGTTCGATGCCGCGGGGCGTGTCACGGGCTACCACTCAAATCGCCGCCGCGCGGACGCCGACGTGCTCGCTCGGGTCAAGGGCATCTACGACCGCTTGCTTGCCGCCGAGCGGGCTCAGGACTCCAAGAAGAGCGCGATGGACGCCTCGGAGGAGCTGCTCGACCGGCTGCTCGCCGAGGCGGGCATGAGCTACGACGAGTTCGTCTTCACGCTGGCCGCCTGAGCGCCTCACCGCTCGCACAGCGCCCCCGAATCCTCTCTCAAAGGAACGCCCCATGAAGGTCGCCAAGTCTGTCCCTGAGTCGAATGAGTCCCCGGCCACCGAGGTCGACATCAACACGTGGTTGGCCGAGGCCGCCGAGGTCTGCGAGCGCGCAGCGCATGGCGACCTTGAAGCGCGCCTGTTGCGCGTGAGCGAAGTGCCCGGCGACCTGGGACGCCTGCTGCGCGCCGTGAACGGTCTGCTCGACGTGACGGACGCCTTCGTGCGCGAGTCGCGGGCGGCGCTCGAGCACGCCGCGGCCGGCAAGTTCTACCGCCGCGTGCTGCTGCGCGGGATGCCGGGGAGCTTCCGCTCGGCGTCGCGCGTGATCAACGCCGGCACCGAGGAGATGGCCGCGAAGGCGAAGCTGCTCGCGGACTCGGACAAGGCGCGGCTCGCGCTGGCCGATGAGTTCGAGGCGTCCGTGCACGAGGTCGTCGTGACGATCGCGTCGTCGTCGACGGAGCTGCGCACCACGGCCGAGCACTTGGCCCACTCGGCGCGCCTCGCCACGGAGCGCGCCGAGACGGTCGCGAGCGCCTCTCAGGAGACCTCGGGCAACGTGCAGAGCGTGGCATCGGCCACCGAGGAGCTCAACTGCACCGCCAGCGAGATCGGGCGTCAGGTCGAGGAGCAAGCGAAGTTCGCGACGGAGGCCGCGCGAGAGGTCCACGCGACCAACCAGACGATGTCGACGCTCTCGGACGCGTCGAACCAGATCGGCCGCGTGGTGCGCCTGATTCAGCAGATCGCGTCGCAGACGAACCTGCTCGCCCTCAACGCCGCCATCGAGGCAGCGCGAGCGGGTGAGGCGGGCCGCGGCTTCGCGGTCGTCGCGTCCGAGGTCAAGAGCCTCGCCCGGCAGACCGCTGCGTCCACCGAGGACATCGCGGACCGCATCAAGGGGATTCAGAACGCGACGGACGCGGCCGTGGGCGCCATCGCCGAGGTCTCTGGACGCGTGGACCGCATGAGCGAGATCTCGACCGCGGTGAGCGCCTCGATCGGTGAACAGCGGCTCGCCACGAACGAAATCAGCCGCAGCGTGCAGCACGCCGCCTCGGCCACCGTGCTGGTCACGCGCAACATCGACGGCGTGAGCGAGGCGGCGCGGGCGACGAACGACGCGGCGTCCGAGGTCGTGCTGGCCGCCGACGAGCTGTCTCGCCAAGCCGAGGCGCTGCAGGTGACCGCTCAGCGGTTCCTGAGCAGCGTCCGCGGGCAGACGCGGGCCGCCTGACCCGTCGTCGCGCGCCTCAGGCGAGGTGAATGAAGTCCATCAGGACATCGCGGGCGCGAGCGAAAGCCACGTTCGCCTCGCCCGGCGCAGCCTCGAAGGGCTCGTTGCCTTACGAAAGCACTTCGAGAGTCTAGAACAGAGAGGCATCCAATGAGCAATGCAACGGGCGAGGCGATGGACGCGGAGCTCTTGGCGGAGTTTCTCACCGAGTGTGGTGAGCTGCTCGACCAGCTCGACGTCGACCTGGTCGCGCTCGAGGCCAACCCGGGCGAGCGCGAGCGCATCGACCGCGCGTTTCGCTGCCTGCACACCATCAAGGGCACGTGCGGATTTCTGAGCCTCAACAAGCTCGAGGGGCTGACGCACGCGGCTGAGACGCTGCTCGGCGCGATTCGCGCCGGTGAGCGGGGCTTCGACTCCGTGGTCGCCAACGGGCTGCTCGCTGCGGCCGATATGGCCCGGATGATCGTGACGTCACTCGAGTCGGCGGGGAACGAGGGCGCGCAAGACACGTCGTCGGTGCAGTCGTTCTTGAAGGGCTTGGTGCCGCAGGCGGGCGCAGTCGCAGCGCCTGCGCCGGTCGCAGCGCCTGCACCGGTCGCGGTGCTTGCGCCGGCGCCCGCCGTTGCGCCCGCCGCCGCGCCCGCGCCTGTCGTCGAGGCGCCTGACTTCGTCTCCCCACCGCCCCCCTCCGCGGCGGGCACCCCAGATGTCCAAGATATGGTGCAGAACGCACCATCTACGGGACATGAGGCTGCGGGTGAGGACTCCGTGCGCGTCGATGTCCGCCACCTCGAGCGGCTCATGAACCTGGTCAGCGAGCTGGTGCTCACCCGCAACCAAGTCGTCCAGCACCCCGGCGTGCGCGCAGACGCCTCCCTCGACCTCGTCTCGCAGCGGCTCGCGCACCTGACGACGTCGATCCAAGAGGTCGTGGTCAAGACCCGCATGCAGCCTGTCGGGACGCTCTGGAGCAAGGCGCCGCGCATCGTGCGCGACGTGGCCCGCACCTGCGGCAAGCAGGCGCGCCTCGAGATGGAGGGCGCGGATACCGAGCTCGACCGCACGCTGCTCGAGGCCATTCGTGACCCGCTGACGCACGTCATCCGCAACTGCGTTGACCACGGCATCGAGTCTCCCGAGGCGCGCCGCGCCGCCGGTAAGGCCGCCGAGGGGGTCATCCGCATGCGCGCTTGGCAGTCCGCAGGGCAGGTCATCATCGAGATCGCAGACGACGGCGGCGGCATCGACCCCAACCGCGTGCGCGACAAGGCACTGCGGCATGGGCTCATCTCCCGCGAGGAGTCGGGTCGCCTCAGCGATGACGACGCGATTCAGCTCGTCTTTCGCGCGGGCTTCTCGACACGCGACACGGTCACGTCCACGTCGGGCCGCGGCGTCGGGATGGACGTCGTGCGGACGAACGTCGAGCGGCTCGGCGGCTCGGTCGAGCTTCGGTCCGCGCTGGGCCGCGGGACGACGCTGCGCCTGTGCATTCCGCTGACGCTCGCGATCCTGTCCGCGCTCGTCATCGCGGTCGGTGACACGCACCTGTGCGTGCCACAGACGCAGGTCGTCGAGCTCTTGCGCGTGGCGACCAGCGAGATCGAGGTCGTCGGGCGGGGCCGTATGCTGCGGCTGCGCGGCGACCTCCTGCCGCTCGTCCACGCCGCGTCGGTGCTTCAGGTCGCTGAGCGTCCTCGCACCGCCGAGGACGCCGCCGAGTCGATCGTCGTCGTGCAGCATGAAGGCCGCCGCTTCGGGTTGCTCGTCGACGAGATCGTCGACGTGACCGAGATCGTGGTGAAGCCGCTGCACGACATGCTTGACCAGCTCGCGCTCTACGCGGGCGCCACGCTGCTCGGCGACGGCACCATTGCGGGCATCTTGGACTTGGCGGGCCTGCTCTCGCTCGCGAGCGACCAGCAGCTCTCACTGGCCGACGAGGCGCGCCACGAAGACGCTGCGCGGACGCGCCCGCTGCTGATGCTGCGGACCTTCGATGGCGAGCGCGTCGTGTTGCCGCTCGAGCATGTGCGGCGCGTTGTCGTCTACGACCCGAGCGTCCTGCAGCACGCACGGGGCTGCGCGCTCTGGCCGGACGGCGATGAGCTCGTGCCCATCGCGGCGCTCCCTGGGTCCCCGGCGCCGTCTCAAGGCGAGTCGAGCCTGGTGCTGCTGCGGCAGGGCGACCTCGAGGTTGGCCTGCCCGTGGCGCAGGTCGAGGACATTGTCGAGGCGCCCGTGGACTTGCCCGTGCGTCGTCTGCCTGGGCGGGCCGTCGCGGGCCTGCCCGGTGTCGTTCAGCTCGGCGGTCAGGCCGCGTCCTGGCTCGATGTCCCTGCGTTCATGGAGGCTCTGTCGTGAGCAAGCTCATCCCTCACTGCGCCTTTCGGGTCGGTCCCTATCGCATGGCGCTACCGGCGCCGAGCGTCCTCGAGGTGCTGCAATCCGCGCCCTGCACGCCGCTCGCGCGTGCGCCCTCCGCCGTGCTTGGGGTCATCAACTTGCGTGGCCAGATCGTGGCCACGGTGGACCTGCGCCGCTGCCTGGGCGCGTCCACCGAGCAGCCCCTCGACCAGACCATGAGCATCGTCGTCACCACGCCCGGCGGCCCCCTCTGCCTCGTGGTGGACGAGGTCATCGACATGGTGGACGCCGACGACGCGCAGCTCCTGCCGGTGCCGGACGCGAGCGCCACCGCGGCGCACCTCTATGCCGCATCTATCCTCGCGCTGAAGGGCGAGATCCTGCTTGTCCTCGACGTCGACCGTGTCGTCGATGCGGTGCGGGGCTCGGCAAAGAGCGCCGCATGAGCGATGACACGCCGAGTCGGGTCCGTGTCCTCGTCGTCGACGACTCCCGCATCGTGCGGCGGCTGCTCGAGAAGCGCCTCGCCGAGCAGCCGGAGTTCGAGGTCTTGCCGGGGGCGGCCTCGGGCACCGAGGCGATCGACCGCATCGAAGCGCTGCGGCCGGATGTCGTTACGCTCGACGTGACGATGCCCGATATGGATGGCATCGAGGTGCTGCGGCGCGTCCGCGGGCGGCACCCCGATACGGCGTTCATCATGTTCAGCGCGTTGACCCAGGTCGGCGCCACGGCCACGGTCGACGCGCTCACCCTCGGAGCCTTTGACTTCGTGCCCAAGCCCTCGGCGGAGCAGGGGGCGAACGCGTTTCACGACACCTTCGAGGCCCTTGCCGACAAGATTCGGGCCGCTTGCGCGGCTCGCTTGAGAGGCCCGCGGGCGGTCGCCCCACCGCTGCTCGCGGCGACCCCGACGCCTTTCGCCCCGGCGGCGCGCGCGATCGGCGCCACGCGGCGCTTTCATGGCCTGTTCATCGCCAGTTCGACGGGTGGCCCCGCCGCGCTCTCGAAGTTCTTCGAGGCCTTCGCGCAGCCGCTCCCGGTGCCTGTGTTCGTGGCACAGCACATGCCGCCCATGTTCACGGACATGCTCGCGAAGCGGCTCGACAAGGAGGGCTGCATGCGGGTCCGCGAGGCTGTAGAAGGCGAGGCCGCGCGGCCGGGCGAGGTGTTGATCGCGCCCGGCGACTTTCACATGCGCGTCGCGCGCGCCGCCACGGGCGGCTTGGTCGTTCGCCTTGACCAGGGCGAACGCGTCAATGGCTGCCGCCCCGCCGCGGACGTGCTCTTCAAGAGCGGGGCCGAGGCGCTCGGGCCAGGCGCGCTCGGCGTGGTCTTTACCGGCATGGGCGTAGACGGCTTGGCGGGCGCCGAGGCCATCCGCAACACGGGGGGGCGCATGCTCGTTCAGGACGAGGCGAGCGCAGCCGTGTGGGGCATGCCGGGTGCTGTGGCCCGCGCCGGGCTGGCCGACGCGGCCCTGCCGCCCGAGGCGCTCGCGGACGCTGTCCGGTCACGCCTCGCGGCCTGACTCAGGCGCTCAGGCGCCGATATCGCGGCCGTGCAGGTCGGCGGGCGTGATCGCGAGCTGCAACCGCTCGGCGAGGCCCTCGTGCTCGGCGCGAATGCCGGCCGGCAGGTGGTCGCCGAAGCTCTCCAAGAAGGCGTCCTGGCTGCTCACGGCCTCGACCCATTCGGCCATGTCGACCTTGAGCAGCTTCTCCATCGCGGCGTCCGAGACGTCGAGGCCGCCGCGGTCGATGGCGCCCAGCGTCGGCACCTGACCGATCGGCGTCTCGATCGCGACGCCGCGGCCCTCGCAGCGCTCGATGATCCACTTGAGCACGCGCAGGTTGTCGCCGAAGCCCGGCCACAGGAACTTGCCGTCGTCCGACGTGCGGAACCAGTTGACGCGGAAGATCTTGGGCGGGTTGGACAGCCGCGCGCCGATCTTGAGCCAGTTCTGCCAGTAGTCGCCCATGTTGAAGCCCGTGAACGGGAGCATCGCCATGGGGTCGCGGCGCAGCACGCCGACCTTGCCGGTCGCGGCGGCCGTGGTCTCCGAGGAGAGCGTCGCGCCCAAGAACGTGCCGTGCTGCCAATTCCAGCTCTGGAAGACGAGCGGGACGCGGCGCTGCCGGCGCGCGCCGAAGAGCATCGCCGAGATGGGCACGCCCTCGGGGTTGTCGAACTCCGGCGAGATGGACGCGCACTGGATCGCAGGCGTGGTGAAGCGGCTGTTAGGGTGCGCCGCCTTCTCGCTCGACGCGGGCGTCCACGGCCGACCCTGCCAGTCGAGCGCCTCGGCCGGGGCCGGGTCATCGTGACCCTCCCACCACGGCGTCCCATCGGGGCGCAGCGCCACGTTCGTGTAGATCGTGTTGCGCTGGATCATCGTCATCGCGTTCGGGTTCGTCTTCTTGCTGGTGCCGGGCACCACGCCGAAGAAGCCCGCCTCGGGGTTCACCGCGTACAGGCGGCCGTCCGTGTGCGGGCGCAGCCAGGCAATGTCATCGCCGACCGTCGTGATCTTCCAGCCCGACATCGACGCGGGCGGCACGAGCATCGCCAGGTTCGTCTTGCCGCACGCGCTCGGGAACGCGGCCGTGATGTAGTGCTGCTCACCGCCCGGCGGGGTAATGCCCAAGATGAGCATGTGCTCGGCGAGCCAGCCCTCGCGCTTGCCCAAGTAGCTCGCGAGGCGCAGGGCCATGCACTTCTTGCCGAGCAGGGCGTTGCCGCCGTAGCCCGAGCCTACGGACCACACGGTATTGTCCTGCGGGAAGTGGCAGATGAAGCGGCGGTCCGGGCTCAGATCGCCGAGCGAGTGCAGGCAGCGCGTGAAGTCGCCCGAATCCCCCAGGTGTTCGAGCGCGGCCGTGCCCATGCGCGTCATGATCCGCATGTTGAGCACGACGTACCGCGAGTCGGTGATCTCGACGCCGACCTTCGAGAAGCGCGACCCCTTCGGCCCCATCAGGAAGGGCACGACATACATCGTGCGGCCCTTCATCGCGCCGCGGTAGAGCTCGCTCAGCTTCGCGCGCGCGTCCGCCGGCGCCATCCAGTTGTTGTTAGGCCCCGCCTCGTCTTTATCGTCGGTGCAGGCGAACGTCAGGTGCTCCGTGCGGGCGACGTCGTGCGACGCCGAGCGGTGCAAGTAGCACCCCGGCATCTTCGACTGGTTGAGCTCGATGAGCTCGCCCGACTTCAGGCACTCTTGGACCAGTCGCTGGTACTCGGCCTCGGAGCCGTCGCAGTAGACGACCTGGTCGGGCGTCACCAGCGCCTCGACCTCTTTGACCCAAGCTTGAATCGCGGCGTTCACGTTGCTCATGCGGCGCTCCTCGTTTGTGCGGATGATTCGGCGCGCGGAGTTTAGCAGGCCGAGCGTCGAGGGTCACCCTGCGCTTTCAGAACTGACCGCTCAGGGCGAGCCGCGGTACGCCGTCTGCGCCCGGAGCGATCATGAGCTGCGCCGACGCCGCGCCCGACAGCTCGCGTCGGTTGTCTGGCGCCATGCCCGACGTGAGCACGGTCGCCAGCGCGACGCCGCCGCCCAAGCCGATCGCCGTGACCGCAGCCGCTGCGCGCGGCTCGGAGTCCTTGCCGGCGAACGTGAGAAAGAGCAGCGCAGACCCCGCGCCACCGCCGAGCGCACCGAGCTGCAGGTAGCGCACGCGCGCGATGCTCGGGGACCAAGCGCGGCCCAAGAACCAGCCACCGACCGCGCCCGCGTTCGACGCCAGGGCTGCGGAGAGCGCGACGTAGTCGTCGGGTCGTTGGATGTCGTCGGGGAGCAGCGCCGCGGTGAGCAGCCCGGTGAACGTCGCGGCGAGCGTGCTGCCCGCGGCGACGAGCTCGGCGCGCCCCGGGGTCGTCCCAAAGGTCTCGCCGAGCACGCCGCCCGCGACGGCGCCGAGCGTCGTCGGCAGCCACACGAGCGTCGCCATCGTGCGCCCAGAGAGCTCGTCCTCGGCCCGCGCCTGCGCCTGATAGTAGTTCGTCCACAGCGCGCCTTGGGTGAGCCCGACGGTCAGGCCGCTCAGGATCGCCGTCGGCGTGCCGTAGCGCAGCGTGCTGCGGTCATCGAGCAGATAGACCCCGACCGGCGCGGCGACGCCGAGCGCGAGCGTCGGCAAGGTCACCGCGGCGACGCTCTCCGGCTCCGTCTGCACGGCCAACCACAGGCCGGTGCCGATGCCGTACGCCGCAGCCGCGACGTAGAGCTGCGCCATCTCAGTGCTCGTGCGTCGGTCCTCTGAGCGGGCGCTCACCTCGCTCTCCCCGAGCTCGGCACGCTTGACCCATACCAGGTCGCGCGCGAACAGATCCGCAGCCAGGCGACTGAGCGCGCGCGCTGCGGCCGCGTCGTCGGGGGTCGGCGCTGTGCCAGCGAGGCGGTCGAACTCGATGCGGGCGGCGTCGAAATGCCCGGAGTAGAGCAGGTCGCGGGTCGCGGTGTCGTACTGCGCGCGCCAGGCGACCGCCGCGCTGTCGGGCGCTGGGGCGACGCTTGCCTGACCGGGCGCGGCGCTTGCCGGCTCGGGCGTCTGCGCGCCGGCGTGTGTGGTCGCACCCAGCGCGAGCAGGGCAGCGAGGGCAGAGGCGATTCGTGTGCACATGGAGTCCACGCTATCGCTCTGCGTTACCCGACGCAAAGGCCGCGCGACGCCGCCTTGACCCGGGTCAGTTCGATCGGCGGCGCTCGTTGCGCGGCACGATGTTCAGCGCGTCCGCCGCGGCGGAGACGCCGCAGACCTTGGAGTAGGCGCCTGTGCACAGGCTCGACTGACCCAGGTCCGAGAACAGGACCTCGCCGACCTTGAGCCCCTGCGCCTTGATGTCGAAGCCGTTGAAGTCCGCCTTCGAGAAGCTCGGGCTGATTGACACGCGGGTGGGCGCGCCGCCGCCAAAGCGGACGTACGTCTTCGGGTTGGAAACGAACGCGAGCGACGTCAGCTCAGTGGGGACGAACAAGCCGATGCTCTGGCCGCCGAGCGCGATGTCCGCCCACTCGCCTGCCTCGGGAGAGACCTCTTCGGGCTTGACCGAGCGCAGGTCGTCGTCGCGGAACTGCACGTAGAGCGTCTTGTCAGCGGTGCGGAAGCGCAGCGAGCAGAGCTGTGAGTACTCGTCCGTGCAGAGCGTGAGCACGTCGCCGTCGAGCGTGCCGACCTGGTCGCCCTTGTAGACGAGCTTCTTTCCGCTCTGTACCAGCCGGAGCTGGCGCGACTCGTTACCGTCCGTCAGGACGCCGCGCACGCGGAGCTCGCCGTCTTTGGACGCGATCTTGACCTTGAAGTAGCGCTCACTCGGGCCGAGCAAACGCGCCGCCTGGAACGCGTCGACCGGGGGCTCGGGCGTGGTGTCCTCCGCGGGGTCCACGACGACCTCTTCGTCGATGGCCACGTCGCCGTTCGGATCGGCGTCGGGCGGCAGCGGGTCGAGGCGCTCCTCCTCGGGCACGTCGATGGGCAGCTCCTCTTCGTACTCCGGCTCGTAGGCAGGCACGACCTCCTCGGCCGGCGCGTCGGGCGGGAGCTCCTCGGCCGCGCGCAGGTCCTCGCGCAGCAGCACGTCCACCGGCACGGGCTGTGCGCCCGCCAGGATGAAGTCGAACTTCACGGCGCGCATCCAGCCGACGGTCATGCAGGCGAAGCCGCCCGCGCCCCAGCCGGTGCCCCACGAGTTCTTGACCACGAAGCACATGCCGCCTTCGCTCTCGGGCATGCTCGCGGGCAGCTTCTTGTAGCCGACGATCAAGTAGGCGTGCCCACCGGCGTGCGGCGTGGACCCAGCGCCCTGAAAGTCCTTGAGCGTGATCAGGCCGTCGTTGTTCTCCCAGTTCTCGGAGAGCGGGCTGCCGAACGGGACGGCGTAGCCCTGGTGCAGCCAGTCGATAAGCTGCTCAAAGCCGCACCACGTCTCGAGCTTGCCCACGTTGACCGCGCCCTTCTCGCACGTCGCAGGCTGCGGGCCCATGTCGGTCGAGCCGGGCGACGCCGTGTAGGGGCAGTCCGCCTCGAGCGGCACGGCGACACTAGGCTCAAACTCGCTGGCGAGGGTGTTGGTGAAGCCGTCGCCGTACCACGAACCCTCGCTGTAGGGGCTCGGGCAGCCGTCCGCCTGACAGTCGGGCTTGGACGCGTAGTAGAAGCGCTGCTCCGAGAGGTCGATCGTGGGCAGCGAAGCGTTGCCGTTGCTCGAGTTCTCGTTCAGCACGGCGTGCTCGACCGCGCCCACGCCTGTGAAGGCCGCGCAGGTGCCGCGGTAGCTCTGGTTCTTGACCGGCACGCGGTCGAGGTGCGGGATCGTGAACTCTTGCTTCAGGTCCGGTGAGCTCAGGTCGATGTCGGTCGTGCAGCTCTGCTTGGGCGCGGTGCCGCCGAGGTTGTCCTCGAGGTTCTGCGGGAACCGCTCCGTATCGATCAATCGGCGACCGAGGGACGCCTTCTTGAGCAGCTTGCGCGCGCCGGGGCTCAGCGTGGACGTCTGCTTGGCGCCGGCCTCGCGCTGCGCCTCGGCGTCGAGCACCTCCATGACCGCGCCCACGTCCGTCACGGGCGCCGCCGTCGTGTCGGGCGCGAGGTGCTTGAAGGCGTCCTCGTCCGAGAGCTTGCGCGGACCCGTTCGGGGCACGAGCTCATTCAGCAAGTCTTGGGCAACGTCACAGGCCATCAAGGGCGCGCTGGCCAGTGTGGTGACCAGCGCTCGGGTGACCCAGCTTCTCCGCATCGCAAACCCCCTGTCGGCCGCAGTCGGCCGAGTCAAAGCAGCACAGGTGTAACCAAAGCTGACCGATTGAACAACCTGCCCGCCTACGACGTCTCGGCGTGGCAAGATATTCAGACCCTCTGAATCCACGTCGTGTCGCGCGCGCTGCGCGGCCTGCGCACGATTTGGCTCTTGTTTTTGTCCGATTCTGCCGATGACGTCGGCGCGTCCGTGTGTCCGGAGGGGGAAATGGCCGTGTCGATTGCCTACAAGTCGCGCAATGTCGTTTTAGGGCTGCGAGCGCTCATGCTCGCGCTGGTCGCGCTCTCGATGGCCTGCAGTCAGGTCGATCCATCGAACCCCTACGACCCCGGCGCGCCCGAGAGCGTTCAGGCGCGCGGCACGATCTCGGGCGTCGCCGTGCTCGCGTCGGGTGAGCCCGCCCGCGAAGCCGAGGTCGCGCTGGCGGGTACCGCGCTCACGGGCACTACGGACGCCGAAGGCCGCTTTCGCTTGACGGACGTGCCAAAGGGCATTCATGCGCTGACCGTCCGCTTCGCCTGCTACCGCACGCTGACTGTGCCCGGTTTGAGCGTCGACCTCGGCGCAAACATCGACGTCGGCACCCTGTCGCTCGAGGGCTCGGTCGGCGCGATCGCCGGCGTCGTCCGCCTGTCGGGTGACGCGCCGCCGCCGCCGGTGGACGTCGTGGTGCGTTCGGGCGGGGCGTCGACGAACCCGTCCGCCGAGGGCGCATTTACCTTGCAAGGAGTGCCCGCCTGCGCAGGGCGCGCGGTCGAGGCCCGCCTGAGCGGCTGGACCACGGCTTTGTCCGCTGAGGTCACCGTCCCCGAGGGCGGCGTCGTCAGCCTCGACGCGCCGCTCGTGCTCGACCCGGTCCCGGGGATCGTGCGGGGCCGCTTGCTCGCGCCTGCGGGTGACGCGCCCCCGAGTGTCGAGAGTCTCACGGTCACGGCCCAGCGCGGCGGCGGGGCGAGCGTGTCCGGTCAGTCGGACGCAGAGGGGCGATTTCGCCTCGAGGTCCCGACCGGAACGCTCGTCTTGAGCGTCGAGGCGCCCGGGCTGCGGCGGCTCGAGCGCGTCTTCGGCGTGACCGCCGCGCTCGACGAGTCTCAGGCGGTCGATCTGGGCGACCTGCGGCTCGAATACGCGCGGGGCGGCGTGCGGGGCCGCGTGAGCTACGCAGACGGTGCGACGGCGGCCGACACGACCGTCAGCCTGAGCGGCGGCCCAGCGCGCGCGCTGGCTTTGGTCGACCCCGAGGGGCGCTTCGAGTTCACCGAGGTGCGGGGCGGCACCTACCAGCTCGCCGCGACGCGGTTCGGCTACATCGCGGAGCCCGTCGCCGTGGACATCGTCGACGCGCGGTTCGCGGACCCCGAGCCTGTCGTCGTCATGACGCCGCAGCCGGGCGTGCTCTGTGGTCAGGTCGTTTTTCCCGCCGGCGCGGGCGATCCGCCTGTGGCCGCGGCGCCCACGCTCCAAGGCTGCCCACCGCCCGCGCAGGACGCCGCCGAGCTCGATGCGACCGCCCGCGTCGTCGTGGCCGCGCAGGGCGGCGCGAGCGCGCCCATCTACCGCGACGGCTACTTCAGAATCGAGCTGCGCGCCGGCGCGACGACGCTCGACGTGCGGCGCGACGGCTACCGCGCAGTCACGCTCCGCAATGAGTTCGTCGCGCCGGGCGTAGGCCAAGCGCGCTCGCTAGGCCAAGTCGCGCTCGACTTCGAGCGCGGGTCTGTGCAGGGCGTCGTTGAGCTCCTGGGCGACTGCCCGGAGACGGATACGCCCGTCTCTGTGTTCCTGGTGAACGGCCCGGAGAACGTCGCGCCGTTCCCTGCGCTGATCCCCGGTCGGCAGAGCGATCCGGGGTGCGCGCAGACCTCGCCCTTCAGCTTCGTGCGGGTTCGCGCGGGCCGCTACGCCCTCGAGGCGCGGTCGGCCGACTACCGGCTCGCGCGCGTCGAGGACGTCGCTATCACGAACGACGGCAATACGATCCTGGCGGCGCCCATCGCGCTCTCGGTCAACCCGGGGGTCGTTGAGGCCGTCGTGGCTGCTGAAGGCGTGCGCTTGTCCGCAGACGACGTCGACTGCGCCGATGTCGTCGTGCCCGAAGAGCTCGCGGCGATCTCCCTGACGCTCGACGGCACGCGATTCCGCGGAGTGCCCGACTGTCACGGTCGGGTCATGCTCAACGACCCCGAGCTGCGCGCGGGGACGTACACGGCACGCTTCACGGGCGGCGATGCCTACCGCACACAAGTTGTGCCCACCGTGACCGTCCAGCCGGGTCGCACGAGCGACCTCGGGCGCTTCGAGCTGGCCTATGCGCGCAACTCGATCTTCGGACGCGTGACCACGGACGACGGCGCGAGCGCCCAGAACGCGATCGTGCTGCTCGACGGCCCGGAGTCCGGGGTCGCCTACGCCGACGCCGAAGGGAACTTCAGCTTCTTCAACGTGCGGGCAGGCGGCGAGGACTATACGCTCCGCGCCAGCCTCGACGGCTACGCTCAGGCGAGCGCGACGGTGCGACTCACGCGCGACCAGGCGCCCCCCGAGGTCCCACTCGACCTTGTCCTCGACCCGGGCGCAGTGAGCGGTCGCGTCATCGCCGAGGGCAGCGACGGCGCCGACTTCGACGTGCGCGTCGCGAGCACACCGCCGCGCGCCGCGCGCACCTCCGCGGGGGGCGGCGGCGAGCTGCCGGGGGCCTTCTCGGTCGACAACTTGCGCAAGGGGACCTACTCCATCTCGGTCACGCAAGGGGCGCGGTTCCGCGCGCGCACGCTGCCGGCCGTTCAAATCGTACCTGGCGTCACGCTCGACTTAGGCGACATCGAGGTACAGCGCGCGGCGGGTCGTGTGGCGTTGACCGTCCAGGTCGCGGACGCAGCGCGGCTCGACGCCGACGCGCTCGCGAACACCTACGGCACGACGTCGGTCGTCCTCGAGCCGTCCGACGCGGATGATCCCTTCTTGCCGCGCTACGCCGTCAACCCGAACGCGCAGGGCCGCGTCGAGTTTTCATCGGTTTGGGTGGGCAGCTACGTGCTCTCGATTCAGCAGGCGGACTACCAAGCCGTTCGGGGCACGCCCGTCGTCGTCAACGCGGACCGAGAAGACGTCGTCCTCGACGACGTCGTCTTGCTGTCCGTCCGACCCGGCACCATCAGTGGTGCGGTTGAGCTCGAGGGGGGGGCTTCGCCGGCGGGTGCAGTCGTCAGCGTGCCCGCGCTCGCCCTCACCACGCTCGTTGGGGCCGACGGCCGCTACGCCGTGGTCGATCCGCGCCTGAAGGCGGGCGTGTACACGCTCACGTTCGCGCGGGCCGGCTACTCTGGCGTCGAGCGCGCGGTGACTATCCGGGCAGGGGCGGACACGCCCGTTGATTTGGTGCGCCTGCAGCAAGCCCGCGGAACGCTCACAGGGACAGTCGCGACCGAGGACGCCGCCTCGCCCGTGGGCGCATTTGTCTCGCTCGTGGACGCGCCGCAGACGCTCACCCGCATCGAGGCCGCGAACGGCCAGTTCACGCTGCGAGACGTACCCGCGGGCGACCACACGCTGCGCGTGTCGCTGGACGCCTACCGGGCCGCCAGCCAGGCCGTCGTCGTCTCAGACGGCGCAGTCACGGACACAGGTCGCGTCGTGCTGGTCATCGACGCGGGCCAGATTCAGGGTCGCGCGGTCGATGCGACGGGTGCGCCGCTCAACGGCGTGAGCGTCTCGACGAGCGGCGGCAGAGCGTCCATCACCGGCGCGGATGGCCTCTTTTCACTCACGGGCCTCAAGGCGGGCGCATACGCCGTCGCCGCGAGCCTGAGCGGCTACCGGACATCGACGGCGAGCGGCGTGTCGGTCCTGCCCGGAGCGACGACGTCACTCGGGGACCTGACGCTCGAGATCTCGCGGGGGAACCTGGCCGGTCGCGTGGCCTTGAGCGACGCCGCGAGCCCCTCGGGTGTGCTCGTCAAGGCCACGAGGAACGGCGTCATCAACAGCACGGTCGCGGACGCGAGCGGCGACTGGCGCCTAGACGCCTTGCCGGTCGGGGCCTACGTCGTGCAGGCAGAGCGCGCCGACTACACGGCGCAGAGCGCCAACGCGACGGTCGTCGCCGACGAGACCGTGCAGGTCGCGCAGCTCACGCTGCCGGTGCGGCCGGGGAGCATCACGGGCACGGTGGCGCTCGAAGACGCTGACCCGCTGGTGGACAAGCGCACGGCGACGGTGACCGTCGTGCAGACGGGGGCTGTCA
>Ga0114968_10001924_pt1 | contig 15976 bp, 11 predicted proteins | sample M_130807_EF_Meta_FD_87020 | JGI IMG/M metagenome (GOLD analysis project Ga0114968, IMG submission 87020) | Freshwater microbial communities from Lake Montjoie, Canada to study carbon cycling - M_130807_EF_MetaG | ecosystem: Environmental > Aquatic > Freshwater > Lake | place: Lake Montjoie...
CAGGCAAGAAGCCCGATGACAGATATTACCCACCTGGGTCAGGTGCCTCGAGATCTATGCAAAGCATAGAAGAAAAAGCAACCACCATGCCCGTGGTTCTGAAGCCCAGCATGGGCAAGAACTACACACTGATCGACGGTCTGGCACATCGTCCTATCAAAACGTATTTTCCTATCAAGGGAAAGATCAGCACTGTCAATCTTGCCAAAGCCTACGCGACTGCGAAGGCAATTGACGGCCTAAAAGGCATGGCACAAGATTCACCTCCTCTCTTGTATATTGAGATTGAGATCGATGATCCGCGGTACGCAGAATTAGCAACAAAGGTAGTCCTCGCCACGCAGATGGACTTTACATTTGACTCAGATAACGGTCCTGGAGTTATTAATAGCAGACCTGTGTACGGTGAATATGATGCCGAAGGCAATATTAAAGCAGCAAATTCTGTTGCACCTGAAGCAGGGCAGAGCTTCTTTGATCCCTCCACTAACGCAGTCGTTCGTGCCTTTGAGACGACTCGCGGCAAGGGTCTTGCTGGAATGATCTCCAGCATGAAGTTCACCTGGATGGACTCCAACAACACGTGGGAAGTCACCCGAGGATCAAGAGCACCTACCTGGTGCAAAGTAGCAATCAGTATGGACATTATCCACGATCTGCCTCTCGGCATGTCACACGATGGATTCATGATTGCACCTGCCTACCCGGTAGGCAATGTCAATAGGCGATTCTTCGGCACGCCGTACACAAGTCCGACACAAGAATACGACATTCCTGTGGTGGATAATGAGTATGTGAAGACAGCTGCCAAGGATCCCAGCCCGCTCGATCAGTCCACCCAGAGTCCAGCTGCTGCAGCTGCGGCAGCTGTTACTGGAGTTTAACAATGTCAATTAGACGATACAGTAGGACGACAAAGCTTGCTCTTGGTGCGAGATACGGCACTAGCGATGCAATTGTGAAGATTCGTCGGTCACGCGACCTGGGTCTCATCCCGTACAAGACATTCACAATTGCAGCAAGCCAGCGTTTGGACACAATTGCCGGACGCGAGCTTAAAGATGCCACACTGTGGTGGATCATTGCTGCAATGTCTGACATCGGATGGTCACCCCAGGTTCCACCTGGCACAATCATTCGAGTTCCAACCAACCTCACTTCTGTAGCGCAGGCCCTTTCGACATGAGTCAGAAGAGCGCGCTTAATGAGGCCATGCGCCAGCTGGAGGAGATCTTTGTCCTCTACTCCAGAAATGTGATCACTGATAACGGATCGGCGCCTCTCGGTGAAAGCATTGCATTGAGAGCAGGTCAGTTCTCTAACTCACTCATCTCAAAAGATGATGATGCAATGTTTCTAAACAAGTACGTGACCCAGATCCTGCCTGAGTCGATCAAGTCTGCAAAACAAGGTGATCAAGAAAGCGCAGCTGAGCCCTTAGGCGCCTTGATTTTTTATCACGCGGGTCAGAGCGAAGGTGGCAGCCAGCTGGTACTCGATGGTGATACCATTAAGTCTGGGTATGTGTCCAGCGTCACTATTAAAGACATCATGGGTGACATCTCACAAAAGAACACGAACGTCAACAAGAACGTCAAGGACCCAAAGACAGATGAGCCCAGTCTCGGGTTGATTCAAGTGAACAGTCCATTTCTGTCACTTCCTAGCAGGAATGTTCTGCCAGTCAGTCTTTTTTGCTCGAGCATCCCGACAATTGAGATGAGCAGGTCTGTCCCGTTCATCAACATACGTGTCGTCTCACCCACGAATGCCGTCCAGAACGGAAAGCCAAAGACATTATCCATTGGCGCGTTTCTTATGGGTCAAGATGCTGATCTCGCAACAGGCACAGTAGAGCGGGACATCGCTGAGTCAAATAGAAGTGTGATTCTTCCAGGTGGTGTGCTGATCCCGTCAGGATCGATACCTGGAAATCAATCTGTCTTTGGCATGGAGATGTTTACCATGCCCCAGACGCTGATCAACGCCGATCTGGGTGTTGGATCTCGTGGCACACCAATCATCGATAAGTTTCGTCCGCTAATGTCACTTGGCAATGTGTCAATTAACATTGTTCCTGCAGGACATGCTGCCTTTGCTTACAAGGAAGCGAAGATCAATCTGAAGATTCATGATAGAAGCCGCATGCAGGATGTTGCGCAGCTTCTTCGTCCCGACATGTTCGGGTACAACTTCATTGAGCTGGAGTACGGGTGGGCTCATCCTGATGACCCAGGTGAGAACAACCCGTATGCGACATTCATCAACTCATTTAGGCAGAAAGAGCTCTACACAGTTGTCTCGTCTAACGTGGGTCTCTCCGACAATGGAAGTGTGTCAGTCGACATCAGGTGCTCGCTGAAAGGCGCAAGAGATCTTACGAATCTGAATGCGATCAGCGACCAGTGGGTTGATGTGTCGAGAGCAACAGAGATGTTTGACAAGGTGAATAAGACGATTTCAGAGATAATTGCAGATAAGTCCGATTTGGGTGCTGCTGAGGACATCAGATACGCAGAGATTATCAGGTCAGTCTCTAAGTCAGGCGCTAATGGTAGATTTGCTATCAGCGCCGATGAGATGGATGAGATCAAAGCATTCCTCGGACGACTAAAGGGGTCCAGTGACGGTGATCTGACAGCTCTTAGAACGTCTCTTGTTGATATCTTTGGTGAGGACGGAACTGGAGGCGAGTACAAAAAGCTAAATGATGATGCTACCAAAACCTTTAACGGCAAAATCGATAGCATGATCAAGTCTGCAGAGATCAAAGAGTTTGGCAAGCAAGCCGTGTCAGACAAAAACATTAGCGACGTGTCTGTTGACAATAAGACGACTAACGTCAGCCGGAAATACATCACGTTTGGAAAGCTTGTGACGTGTCTGCTTGGATCGCCTCTTACAAAAGGCAACTTTGCAGAGGTGCAACTCTACTTCTACACGTTTAACACAGACGCAGGCGCCATGAACAGGCGCAACATTGCTGAGTTTCCCATCCTGGTGCAGACTATCCAGACAGCCTTTAGCGACGCGATCAAGACTGATCCAAAGATGCCGCTTATCAAGATGATGAGGATCATCTTGTCGCTTGTCAATGACAGCACGGCACCTGCTTATGGCATGCAACAGCCCCCAAAGCTCAAAGAGGGCGTAACTGAGACAAAAGCGGACGCAGACAAGCGAAGCGCGACAAATGCAGCGAGCATGGAGACATACAACTGTAGGTCGACTAGCTTCAAGCGCCCGATGGTGGAGTACATGATGGACTCTATCGCAGTGGAAGGAAAGCCCACCCTTAGAGTCCACTTCTTTGACAGAAGAAGCACACCCAACGATGAAGCAATCCATCTGCTGGACGTAGGTCTCACAAGCGGCCCAAAAGAGCTTTTGGCGCTTGTCAACACACTTCAGCAAGGAACACAGGCATCTGACATTAGTGTGCTTAAGGCAGCAGCAGACGCTGGGATTGTCACTGTGAATACGGTCAAGAACAAGGAGACATACACACTTAACACAAATAACAGAGAACTAAAGTCATACATCAAGCGAACTGTTCCGAGCATCACGTACGGCACAGCGACCTCTGTCATGACCTCCTTCAATGTTCAGTCAATTGACATGCCAGATTTTGAGACGGCGCTGCTTATCCAAGCAGCCAACGGCACCCGTGTTCCAGGCCAACAGAACCTAGACTCACCTCAAAATGACATGCAGATCTATCCGATGAACTTCAGCGTCACAATGCTGGGATGCCCCTTGATTGACTATGCTCAGGAGTTCTTCATCGATCTCGACACTGGGACTTCTATTGACAACATTTACGTTGTTAATGGCATCACTCACACACTCGGCCCAGGAAGCTTTAACACTTCGCTTGATCTTAAGCTTACCCGAACGACCAGCTCTGCCTCAGCGATCGATTCGAAGATCAGATCACTGCTGAGCAACATCGACAAAAAGACACAGGGTGCAACCTAGCTTTAATCTTGTACACTTTTAGTGAAATAAAGTAGACTCTCTCTATGAAAGTCTGCATTCTTCGCTCTTACCTTGGCTCTGATCGTCACCTCTTGCTAGACACAGCAACGCCTGATGTCTCATCGTGGGTAAGATCTGTCCCAGATGACTCATGGGCACTGGGCACAACTGAGACCAACCACCCTAGAGACCTAAGAGTCCTTGCACAGTATGCCGGCCTGACCATAGACTGGGAGGTTCCTGAGCGATTTCGTCACGCAGACGAGGAGTCGAATACAGACTCCAGCAGGTTCATACAGACTGTTCCACGAGATGTGATGATAAGCCACATTCGAGGTATACGGGATAAGGCAGAATCACTCGAAATGATGAGCCATGACAGTTATATCAACGGCAACCTTGTTGTTACCAGAAGACAACTGGGATCAATCCGTGAGGTGCGAATTGATCCACTGGTGTGGGCTGAATCGACGCAAGAGGACACCTCACCCGCACTTCAGTCTCTTGAGCCCAATGCTGACGGTCTGGCAGATGCAGTTGTCTACGACCAGCTTGGATCTCTTACAGGACGTCTTACTGTCCGTTCTGGGCCGCAGATTCTTACACTTCGGCGAGACATGCGTCAAGTCATGCGTCCTACTAAGCGAGGACGTCGTCTACTGATGGTGGACTTTGTGTCGCATGAGCCGCGTGTCGCACTCTGTCTTGATGGCAGCGATCCGCCGCTTGACATCTACGGGTGGTTCAGAGAGGAGGTGGTACCGGGTGTCACAAGAGACGCTGCCAAGAATGCAATTATCTCGACACTTTACGGGATGTCTCCTTTCACGCTGTCAGAAAAGCTTGACTGCACTCTCGTTGAGGCCAAGGTCGTCAATGAGAGGGTGAGAGTCACATTCGGTCTCAACAAGCTGGAGAAGGAGCTGATTCGTGAGCACAGCAGTGCTGGATCAATTCTTTCTGCATTTGGACGCAGGATCAAACCGAGCAGCGCATCACCAGGCGTGCTTGTCAACTCCTACATTCAGAGCACAGCATATGACATTGCCATGGCGGGATTTCGTCAGATCCTTGACATGTGTGCTGCATCTCTCATTGAGCCCTTTGTGTTCTTCTACATCCACGATGCTATGATCTTCGAGATCCCAGAAAGAGATGAAGACAGGCTCCGTCGATTGCTGTCAGTTCCTATAAGCATTCCAGGCTGTCCTGGCAGATATTGGTTAAAAATCAAAGAGGTTACAGAATGAAGCCCGAGGACATCAAGCGTCTCTACGACAATATTGTCAAGATCATCCAAGTGACTTATGATGAGGCGACGTACCAAGACATCAAGTTCATGATTGATGACATGGGCGACATGTTGTTCATGTGCCCAGCTGCTGATCGAGACAGCAGAGGATTTGATGTGCCAGGCGGCCTCATGGCCCACATGGTCTCTGTTGCAAATCACGCTAGAAAATTAGCGCCTATCCTTGCGCCTAATGAGACAGCTGAGTCGATCATCAAGGTCGCACTTTTCCATGATATCGGACGCATAGGAGACCCATCTCCTAATCGCAGGATTCCGTACTACCTGCCTGAAGAGGACTCTTGGCGGCGTGAGAAGCTCGGTAAGAACTTCAAGTACAATGACCTGTTGCCCAAGATGACACACAGCGCTCGATCGCTGTACGTCCTCAGCAATTACGGCATCAACTTGACGATGAACGAGTGGATTGCAGTTCAAACTGCCTACGGATTTGGGCTTGAGGAGAATCGCTTCTATATCGGCGATGATCGCCAGCTCACATTGCTATTACAAACAGCAGTTCGAAGGGCTACGCTCGGATAACCGTAATAGTTAAGAGCATGGCTCAGATCAAACTACGTCGTCGTCCAGAAATCGATTACCCGTCAGGCAGAGGCGCCGGAGGCTCAACAGCAGCAGGCGTCAATACTGTTGACAGGCGTCTCGGCGCTACGCCTATAAGCTTTAGGCTGCGTGGTGCGAGCGGACAGCCCAGCTCATCTGCAGACTCTGGCTACTCTCGCTCAACAGTTCAGCGAGTCAATCGCGGATATGAGGATCTGAAGGCGGAAGAGGATGTCCCCGAGATCTCGTGGCTGAAGCAGAATGCTGAGCAGATGAATGCGATGGGCCTGACCCCTCGCGTTGTCGTTGAGATGTATCACATGCTGCAAAGCCATAAGCCTCGCAGCGCGGATGAAAGAAGAGTCATCTCCGAGATGAACAGGCGAGTTCTTCAGTCTCGCCGTAATGTTCGTCAGATCACACGCCTCGCTCTGCATGAGGGTGCAGTCCGTCGAAGGAGGCAGATCAACGAGTTTGCTGGAGTAGACGACTTTCTTGATGCTGGTAAATCCTTTCTTGGGGCGGGATCAGACGAAGAGGGTGTGAGCAGCGAGCCGAGCGAAGATGAGCAATATGCAGATATTGCAAGTCTTGGCGACCCAGATCTCTCAGGCGACGAAATCACAGCATCTGAAGTCGATGAGCTCGCAAATGAGGAGAATATCACCTCTGGCGTGCTTGCCTGCAACTCCCACTCGCTCGAGATCTTTCAGACATTTCTAGCAGTAACAGGTGTTGTAGGTGACATTGGAGCGTTCTTTGCTATTCCTATCGGCGTAGCAGCTGATCTCACAAATGCCTGCATCAATCTCATCTGTCGAAACTACTTCTACGCATTTCTAGATCTTGTCGCAGTTGTGCCTTTCGTGGGTGATCTTTCAAAGATCCTGTATGCCAAGAGGCTTATCAAGACTCTTGGTCTTACGGGCGACATGAATACCATACGTTCAGGTGTGTCTGTGTCTGTACAGGTAGAAGACGCCAGCCGGATCATAGACACGATTCTTGCTGATCCCACAATGGGAGTCAAAGTCAGCAAGAAGATCCTTAGCCTAAAGAACACATTTAAGACTGCTGAGCAGATGTCAACAAGGCTGGGAAATTTGCTTATGAGGGTCTTGAATCGTGCAATCAAGTACATTGAAGACATTCACAAGGCTGCTGCAGATGGGAACATCACTTCCAAAGCTGCATCTTGGATCTTCTCCAAGATGCCTATAGATGTCCTTACTATCTTCAGGAAGATTCGGACAGAAGGCGTCCCAGGCATCAAAGAGTTTATTGTTAAGCTGTTTGGACGCAAGAGTGTGCAGCAGACCGTTTCTGCTGCGCAAGTAAAGCACGCAGTGGTTGATAATCTTGAAGATGTGGATGGCACAGGTAGTACAGACGAGTTTCCTGAGGAGCCAAGCCTGACCAGTTTTGAAAGCAATTCACACATCTACGGCTTGTTTGATGATGTAGATAACAACGGTGTAGATGATGCCAAACAGAATCTCGGTAGTGCACCAACTGGTGCAGTTGTTGGCGAGGGGCGGAAGAGAAAAGGCAAAGTCAAGTCTCCTGCGAAGAAGCTCAGTCTCAAGAACGCAATGGCTGGAGATGACTCCGCCGTGGATGAGACAAGCACAGTTGCAGGTTCACTTGGCACACCCGGTGAGCCAGGCGCAGGTGGGTACATCACTCCACTGGGGATGAAGCCGTCAGGATCGAAAAGGAAAACGCTTGACCAGCTGATCCCAGGATATGAGTTCGTGGGAGGCGGTTATCCTTATTCTCGTTAATCATTAAATAAATGAGATTTCGAATGAACATCGGGCATTGAGCAAGTTAGACTGGTTGTGCGCTTCGGCGCGTTAACCAAGTCAACAAGGAAGCTACTCAATGGCACTCGATCTCGAAGCAATCAAACGTCGCATGGCACAACTCTCTGGTCGTCAATTTGGCGCTCAGTGGAAGCCCAAGCCGCCCAGCGAGCATTACGTTCGCATCATTTCCATTCCGGACAATGACGGCGAGCCCTGCGCTACTCGCATGTTCTACTACAATATCGGCAAGTTCCCGATCATTGCACCGTCTCAATTCGGCAAGGCCGATCCTGTTCAGGAGCTGATCAACAAGCTCCGCGAAGATGGCTCACCCGAGTCCAAGGAGCTGGCAAAGAAGCTCTATCCCAAGCCTAAGCACTATGCAGCAGTGATTGTGCGGGGTGAAGAGGACAAGGGTGTCCAGCTCTGGGGATTCAGCAAGGGCGTATACCAGTCAATTCTTGGTATCATGATGGATCCTGACTACGGTGATATCTCTGATGTCGAGAAGGGTCACGACATCAAGGTGACGATCAGTCAGCAGCCTGCCAAGCAGTACTGGGACACTGCCATCATGGCACGTCCGAAGCCCACGGCTCTTTCTTCCAATCAGGAAGATGTGAAAAAGTGGACGTCAAACATTCCTGATGTTGACTCGTTGAATCCTGTCAAGACCTATGAGGAGCTCGAGAAGGTCCTCAATGATTGGCTCAACTCGCCTACTGAGGGTAGCGGTGAGCAGGAAGAGAAAGTCACTTCTCGTCCGCCTGTTTCTTCCGTCAAGAAGCCCGGTGGTAAGTCACTCGATGATGTGTTTGCTCAAATTGAGAACAACGAGGATTAGTCAATGAAGAAGAAGCCTGTAAATGAGACAGTAGAAGGTGAGTCTGATGACTTCACCATAGACCTGATTAAGTCCCTAAACAAGGAGCACGGCAGCAGGATTGCCTACAACCTCGCTTCAGATGAGTCACCGACTCACGTTAAGAGGTGGATCTCAACAGGCTCAACTCTTCTAGACTACAACGTCTCGAACCGTAGAGACGGTGGGCTTCCTGAAGGTCGCATTATTGAGATCTTCGGCCCACCGTCCATCGGCAAGTCACACATCGCTCTGCAAATCTGCAAGACCACCCAGAAGATGGGTGGCATTGTGGTCTACATCGATACCGAAAACGGCACTTCTGTAGAGAATCTGCATATGCTGGGTGTCAATGTCAACCGCGGCTTTGTGTATGTTGACACGCACTGCACTGAGGAGGTCTTTGAGGTCGCAGAGAAGACGATCATGAAGGCCAAGGGGATGGCAAAGGATATTCCTATCACCATCGTCTGGGACTCAGTTGCTGCATCTTCACCGAAAGCCGAGCTTCTTGGAGAGTACGAAAAAGACACCATCGGCTTGCAGGCTCGTGCAATCTCAAAGTGTATGCGAAAGATTACCGGTATCATCGGCGATCAAAGCATTCTCTTTGTGATCCTGAACCAGATCCGCACCAAGATCGGTGTCATGCATGGTGATCCGACGACGACCCCCGGTGGCATGGCGATTCCATTCCACGCCTCAGTTCGAATCAAGCTCAGCTCTGGCATGCCGATCAAGAACAAGGCAGATGAGGTGATTGGCATTAATGTCATCGCCAAGACGATCAAGAACAAAGTCGCAGCTCCGTTTAGAACTGCAAACTTTGAGATCCACTTTGGCAGAGGCATTGTTGAGCATGAGCAGCTGTTCGATGTTCTTCGCGATGCAGGAGAAAGAACAGTTGGAGACAATATTCTCGTTGCATCGGGAAATGGTGCATGGAAAATCTTCACTGTCACCAGCATCTCTCAGTCAAAGGTGATCATCGAGAAGAAGTTCTACAAGTCAGATTTCAATGAGATGCTTGTAAGTCCTGTCTATGGACCCTATCTACAGGACCTCATCGAGGCTGTCATGGTTCGGAAGATGGGTGAGCCGCAAGTATCTGACATCGATGAGGACTCCTACGAGGAAGTTCGAGCAGCTCTCATGGACATCGCCGAAGACTCTTTAAGTACTTAGACTAGCGGGAGGGGCAAATGCCCTCAGACTCTGCCGCCTTGGGGTCGTCAACTCTTCTTGTTGACGGCCTCAATCTTTTTATGCGGTCCTACATCGCCTACCCTGCGATGACTTCTAACGGTCAGCAAGCTGGAGGTATTGTAGGCTTCATCTCATCGCTAGAAAAGATCATGCGTGAGACTCTGCCTACCCAGGTGATTGTAGTGTGGGAAAGCGGAGGATCTGCGAGAAAGCGACAGATCTTTCCAGACTACAAGCTCAATCGTCGACCTGAGAAACTTAATCGCTTCTATGAAGATGATATCCCAGACACGGTTGAGAACAGGAACTGGCAGCTTATCATGCTCACACGCGTGCTTAAGTTCCTGCCAATGTGTCAGGTATACGTTCCTGACTGTGAGGCCGACGACGTGATTGGCTACATTAGCAGGTACAGAGTGGGCGGATCCAGAATCACTATTGCATCGTCCGATCGTGACTTCTACCAATTGCTATCAGAGAAGGTTCAGATATTCTCAATTGGGTCAAAACGAACAGTGACTCATGAGACGCTTCTCGCAGATATGGGGATCACATCCCAGAACTTTTGCCTCGCGAAGTCAGTTGTGGGAGACCAAAGCGACAATATTCCCGGTGTAAAGAGTGTAGGCTTTAAGACGCTTGCTAAGAGGTTGCCAAAGTTTGCAAGCGATGTGGACTACACCATAGATGATCTTGTGCTTGACTGTGCATCTGATGGCGGGAAGATTAAGTCGCTTGCTGAGATAGCTGCATCTGAAAGCATCATTCGACGAAACTGGCGACTCTGCTACCTTGACGTGGCCAACATCTCCGGCACTCAAATCGAAAGAGTCAATGGAGTTTTGGACAGCTACGAGCCCAACAGGAACAAGTTGGGAGCTAAGCGTATACTCATCTCCGAGGGGCTTCCAGCAAGTGGAATTGACTCTCTATTCTTTTCACTCAACTACGCAATTGGCACAAAATGACGCACTCAGACTCTTTCGGATCATTCTCCAAATACGGAAAAATCTTCCAAGAGAAGATCTTTCAAGGTCTTTTGACAGACAAGACCTGGGCAATGCAGATGACGGAAGTGATGACACCTGAGTTCTTTGAGCTCAAGTACTTGCGTTTCTTATCGGATCGCTACTTTCAGTACTTCACAAAGTACAAAGACTTTCCGACGCTGAACCTGCTGATCACAATCGTAAAAGAGGATCTCTCTCAAGGCACTGACACGATCTTGAGAGATCAGATCGTAGAGTTCCTTCACAGGATGAAGTCCAACCCCGACATCTCAGATCTTCAGTACGTCAAGGAGAAATCACTTGACTTCTGCAAGAGACAGACATTTAAGGGTGCCTTGACAAGGGCAGTTGAGTTGATCGAGACCGAGCAGTTTGATGGTGTTGTCAACATCATGAAGGAAGCAGTTGCAGCCGGTCTGCCTGCATCCATTGGACACGACTTCTTCAATGACATTGAGGCACGTTTCACGCGTCAGCGTCGCTTCACGATCTCAACCGGCATCAATCAGCTTGATCGCAAGGACGTTTTGAACGGCGGTCTTGGGAAGGGTGAGCTTGGTGTTGTTGTTGCACCAACTGGCGTTGGCAAGTCGCACTACCTTGTCTCAATGGGGGCGTCTGCTCTCAAGATGGGATACAACGTTGTTCATTACACGTTTGAGCTGTCTGAGACTGTCGTGGGAACAAGGTACGACTCCAATCTCTGCAGGATTTCAGCAACAGATGTGCCTGACTCACGCGACCTTGTTGTGGATGAGTACTCTCGCATGAAGGACCTCGGTCGTCTGATCATCAAAGAGTATCCCACCGGGTCTGCGTCGATCACAACACTTCGAAATCACATTGAGAAGATGATGCTGAAGGGTATTAAGCCCGACATCATGATCATCGACTATGCAGACATCATGCGATCATCACGCAAATACGACTCTATGCGACACGAGCTCAAGCTCATCTATGAGGAGGTTCGCGGTCTAGCGGTCGACATTCAGGTGCCTATTTGGACAGCATCTCAAGCAAACAGGGAGGCTGCTAATTCTGATGTCGTTGGCCTGGAAAACATGTCTGAGGCATATGGAAAGGCAATGGTTGCAGACTTTATCTGCGCAATCTCACGTAAGCCTAGCGAGAAGCTTCTTGGAGGCGCTCGACTTCATGTTGCTAAAAACAGGGCGGGTCGTGATGGATTTGTTTTTCCGATTAAGATCGACACCTCACAGTCTAGGATCGAAGTCATGGATGAAATTGCCGAAATGACACTTGAAGACATCAATCAGAGTGACTCTTCATCAATGAAAGATCTGCTTCGCAGGAAGTGGAAGGAAGTTCAAGAATCAAAGGAGACAGTCTGATGTACACGCGCGATCAGATTCTTGAGGCATGCACAAAGTATTTTAATGGCGATGAGCTCGCACCTGACGTCTTCATGAAGTACGCGCTTCGTGATGCGAACGACAACGTCCTTGAAGTCGATCCTGACCAGATGCACCGACGCCTGGCCAGAGAGTTCGCCCGCATCGAGTCCAAGTATCCTAACCCCATGGGTGAGGACGAGATCTATGATCTGCTAAAAGGGTTCAAGGACGTAGTCCCACAAGGCTCGCCGATGTCCGGCATCGGCAACCCTTATCAGCTTCAGTCGCTTTCGAACTGCTTCGTCATCGACCAGCCGCATGACAGTTACGGCGGCATTCTCTTCGCTGACCAGGAGCAAGTCCAGATCATGAAGCGACGTGGTGGCGTCGGAATGGATGTCTCCAACATTCGGCCACGCGGTCAGCCTACCACGAATGCAGCGAGGACTACAGACGGCATCGGTGTCTTCATGGAACGGTTCTCGAACTCCTGCCGTGAAGTTGCACAGGGCGGACGACGCGGAGCTCTGATGCTGACTATCGACTGTCGCCACCCAGAGGTAGAGACCTTCATCGACATCAAGCGTGACCTGAAGAAGGTGACAGGCGCGAACATCTCGATACGGTTCACCGATGAGTTCATGCAGGCTGTCGAGCGCGAGACTGAGTTCACACTTCGCTGGCCAGTTGAGGCGAACCCGCTCGATGCAGAGATCTCAAAGGTCGTCAATGCCAAGCAGGTCTGGGACAAATTCGTCGACGCTGCATGGACGTCAGCTGAGCCCGGTGCGCTTTTCTGGGACAGCGTGGTGAGTCAAGGAATCCCCGACTGCTATCAGGACGTGGGCTATAAGACGATTAGCACAAACCCTTGCGGAGAGATAGCCCTCAGTCCATATGACAGCTGCCGGCTGATGGTTGTCAACCTCACGTCTTTTGTGATGAATCCTTTCACAGACTGCGCGAAGTTTGACTTTGTCAGATTTAATGACGTTGTTGTGAAAGCTCAACGCCTAATGGACGACCTCGTAGACCTTGAGGTTGAGTGTGTGGATCGAATCCTCGAGAAGATCGAGAATGACCCACAGCCTGCGCACGTTAAGCGGATTGAGCACGACCTCTGGAGGGCGATTCGCGCTGCAGGAACAAACGGACGACGCACTGGCCTTGGTATCACAGGTCTTGGCGATGCGATTGCAGCCCTGAATGTTCGATATGGCAGTGACTTCTCTATCTCCATCACGGGAGAGATCTACAAGGCTCTTGCTGTAGGAGCGCACCGATCGTCGCTTATCATGGCGAAAGAGCGAGGTGCTTTTCCAGTCTTCAACTACGACAAAGAGAAAGACCACAGCTACCTGAACAGGGTGATGTCGGCCTGCGGTCAAGAGTTTATTGACATGTGGAAGTCTACCGGACGCCGCAATATCGCTCTCACTACTACCGCACCAGTCGGCTCTGTCTCCTGCCTCACCCAGACGACATCAGGCATCGAACCTGCATTCATGCTCTCCTACAAGCGTCGTCGTAAGATCACGCAGGGTGACCTCACCTCTAAGCATGACTACACCGATCCTATGGGCGACAAGTGGCAGGAGTACACGGTGTACCACCACTGGTTCAAGAAGTGGATGGATGTCACTGGCAAGTCGGATCCCCAAGAAAGCCCTTATTGGGGCGGCACGGCGAACGATATTGACTGGGAGAAGTCAGTTGATATTCAGGCTAATGCTCAACGATGGGTTGATCACTCCATCTCTAAGACATGCAACCTGCCCAGCTCAGCGACGAGAGAGACAGTCAACGCTGTCTACATGCGGGCTTGGAAGACGGGCTGTAAGGGATTTACGGTCTATCGTGACGGCTGTCGATCAGGTGTGCTTGTTGCGACAGACGATGCCAAGACCTCAGACAAGAAGCTAGAGGACGGTCGTCTCATTCCGAAGAGAGACAAGTCTCTTCCCTGTGATATTCACAGGGTCAATATCAGACACGCTGGCGTTGTTGAGTCGTGGGTCGTCCTTATTGGCCACAACGAGGGTCGTCCCTACGAGGTCTTCTGCGGAATCTCCGATAGCATTGAGATTCCAAGGAAGTATAAGAGTGGATTCCTCGCAAAGAACGGAAAGCGAGACGGGATTGCAACCTACAACCTTGTGGTTCCTGTAGGCGATGATGAAGCAATAATGATCAAGGACATCATCAACCTCTTTAACAATCCGACGCAAGGCGCGTTCACTCGAACGATCTCACTGGCGCTTCGTCACAACGTTCCTCTACAATACATTGTTGAGCAACTGCAAAAAGACAAGGACAGTGACATGTTCTCTTTCTCACGCGTAATTGCCAGAGTGCTCAAGGGCTACGTCCCGGACGGCACAAAGAGCGGAGAGAAGCAGTGCGGTGAGTGCGGATCAGAGCAGATCTTCTACCAGGAGGGATGCATCTCCTGCAAGAGCTGCGGCTGGTCCAAGTGCAAGTGAGAAAATGTCTACAGACTTTGATTTTGCTAGTGAGATGAAGTCTCACAGATCGGAATATGTAAGCGCATGATACTCATTAATGAAAACCGCCTCCGTCAGATCATTCGTGAAGCAGTTGCAGTCGCAGCAGGCGAGGAAGCGCTTAAAGGTCTAGGATTCGCAGACCTAGAAAAGGGTCTCGCCATCGCGAAGAAGATGGCAAACGGAAAGCCGATGGGCTTCATCAGAGACGCGGGTGACCTCTACGCTTACGCCGCTATCGGTGGAAACCTTGAGGTTGGTCCGTCTTACGCTCCTGCGATGTTCGTCGTCATTCACGACGGCGCTCGTCCTGATAGAAAATCACTGGGCGCTGTGTTCAAGCCAGATGATCCTCCTCCTAATGCAAACCAGTTTTTTCCTGACACATCAGGAAGTGATGAGTCTCAGCAAGCTGCCACTGCTCTTGTTGCAGAATATAGTGGTAAGAACTCTTACGACTTCTTGGTAAGAAACGTTAAGTCAGGTGTTATACTTGCTGGAACTGCTTCTGCAGTCGTTGCTGCTCCTCCTGTACCTGAAGGTATTGTAGCTCCGGCAGCTCCCGCATCAGATGTGCTTGCAGCTGCAGCTATTGCAAAGAATCCGACTTTTCTCGAAAAACTGTTTAAGCGGAGGCGCGAGCGGAAGGCGCCTGGAAGTGGAGCGCCTGAAAAGCAGCCTGCCAGACCAAGTCAGGCTGCAGGTGGAATGTCTAAAAAGAAGCCTGTAGAAGGCACGACTGTAGACCCGGGAGAACCGGGTGTACGGGCTAGAGCGATTGCATCTAGAATCTGGTCTCAGCTGACTGCTGGCAGCGGTATTCAGGTTAGTATCGGAGAAGGCAAACCTTTCCTTGACACGCTTGCTGCTCAAATTAAAAGAGCAATTATGCGTGTCACTTCGAAAGAAGCCAGAGACTGGTTCTCCCAGTCACCTAGAGAAGTCCTTCCTGATGCACTTGTTAAAGCGATGTCTACCGACGCCGTTGACAAGTTTTTGAAGTCAAAAAACATCAATAATAGCGAGATTAAGAACGTCTACGCGATGATGGTTGATGCCTATGATTCGACACAGGCCTCAATTGAGGCCAACAAAGAGTACACTGACAAATTAAGTCACAGGAGTTTCAGGGAGATGGGGAAGAGGTAAATGATGAGCAGCATGATGCCTTAAATCCAGCTTGATGCTCCTGCACGCAGGTCATCATCATTCTTAAGAAAACAGCGGCCCTAGTGGCCGCTGTTTTGTTTGGTCACACAGTGTAAAAATCATCCATCGCGCTTAAGAATAGTTTGACAAAGCGGAGTGCGAAGTGCAGAAGATGACCTCACAGAGAAACAGAGTTGAACTTCTTGGGTGGTATGGATCTGATGAGACACACGCACTTTCGGCATGGAC
>Ga0114968_10001925_pt1 | contig 15971 bp, 12 predicted proteins | sample M_130807_EF_Meta_FD_87020 | JGI IMG/M metagenome (GOLD analysis project Ga0114968, IMG submission 87020) | Freshwater microbial communities from Lake Montjoie, Canada to study carbon cycling - M_130807_EF_MetaG | ecosystem: Environmental > Aquatic > Freshwater > Lake | place: Lake Montjoie...
TGATTAAGGCTAACGCCTTTTGACGCGGCCGCAATCGTCGCCGCCTCATGCACCTCGGGGTCAAGGCGCAGAGAAAAATTTCCTGAAAAATTTTTGCGCGGTGCAATCCCGTTGCGTTTGCACGCATCCAAATATATATCTAAAGAAGTTTTGCCTTCACGCTCAAGGCCCTGAACGTCGGTGGCGTAAAAATCTGCACCCCCACTCAGATTTATAAATTCGCCTCTAAACATCTTCCTGTCGGGCACAAAACAAATCGTGGCTTGAAAGCCATCAATCGTCATTACATTCATGGGCGAACTCCGTTTTGATCTAGCCATTTTCGAATTGCTGCGACTGCGCCTTTTTCAGTATCCGGCGAAGGATGTGGTCGATGAAAGATCGACACTTCACTAAACAAGACAACTTCAACTCTTGAACCACCTCGCTCTGTCAGCACTGCCCCAATACTTTTGAACAAAACTTCAATATCTGCCCACTTGATATTTGCTAAGACTGGTTGCACAAAGAGTTTTTGCAAGGTGCGTTGATTTTTTTGATTCACAATAATTGGTATCACTAAATGGTATCATAAATAAGCGAAAGTTAGGGCTGCGCCATCACAATCGGACAACCGTTAGTGTGTGTGAAAAAAGAAATGGCCTCATGTAAATGAGGCCAATTTAGCTACCACAGAAACTACGAAATGAATAATTTCGAATATTTTTATTTATCTATAATAATTATTAATATCAATGACATAAATAAATATAAAATAGTACATCTTTAACTTCATTCTAGTACAACAACCCTCTGCCCGCCGCTAATGCCTGCTGCATCGTCATGAACTCAGCCCCCTCTTTGATCAAGCTTTCGACAAAGCCCTCAAAGGCCAGCATGCGGTTACCACGCCCTAAAACGTAGGGGTGCATGGTGTAAGTCAGGATCCCGAAATCGGTGCTCTTTTTAAAATACCTGAATTCATCTAGCCAGCTTTCCATGACGGTACGGGCACTTTGCAGGCCGGGATTGACTGTGGTGGGCATGCGCCAGTATTCAAAATGGGGATGATCATCCAGGTGCCAACTAATCGGCATTTCGATTAGGCTGGTCTCTTTGCCAAACTTGATAGGGTCGCCCAGCTTAACTTGATCGCCCGCTCGCACGGGGTACGGATGGTAATCGCCACCCATCATGCTGCTGTCGTACTCAAAGCCGTACTTAAGCAGCAGGTTTAAGGTGTTCTCGCTCAGATCCCACGAGGGCGAGCGATAGCCTACTGCCCTGCCACCCGTCAACTGCTTAATGGCCGCAGTCGCGCGCAACATGTCGGCCTCTTCTTCTTCAAGGGTTTGGCTGGCGGGTGGGATATGCGCCCAACTGTGATGACCGATTTCGTGACCGCCCTTGACCACCGCCTCACAGGCTGCGGGGTACGTTTCGATGGTAAAACCCGGCACAAACCATGTGGTGGGGATGCTGTGAGCTTTCACCAAGTCGAGTATGCGTTTTGATCCGACGATCCCGAATTCACCACGCGACAATGGAGTGGGTGAGGTCAGGCCTCGAGAGATAAAGCCCGACTGCACATCAAAATCATAGGTCAAACAAACAATATGGCGTGGCATGGTCAATCCTTGAAGGGTCAGAATACGTTGACTACGGTAAGCTCTGTCAGATATGTTAGCAAGTTACACCAACAAGGGATCTTGGATGTCTAGTCGCAGTAACAGCACTTCGCTCGAAAACTCTGCAAAAGCCTCGCGCTTAGGCCGACTGCTTGAAAGCTGGAGTTCAGGAATTTTAATTGTCGTACTGCTATTGGTATGGCAGACAGGCGTACGATATTTTGAAGTCCCCGCCTTCTTGCTCCCGGCCCCAACCGAGATCGCGCAACTCTTTGTTGACGAGTGGTCTTTGATTCAAATGCATTCACTCGCCACGATTTGGGCGATCTTAACGGGCTATGTCACGGCCGTGCTATTTGCCTTAATCGTCTCGGCTCTGATGATTCGGTTTGCCTTGCTTGAACGTTTAATCATGCCCATTTTTGTTGGGCTACAAAGCGTACCCAAGATTGCAATTGCGCCTTTGATCTTGGTATGGGTCGGTGCAGGCATGGGATCAAAAATTGCTGTGGTGATGTCGATTGCTTTTTTCCCGATCGTGATCAATACCATGGCGGGCTTCAAAGAGGTGGATCGCGGCCTAGCCGATGTGTTTCGTTCAGTCGACGCCAACGAACGACAGTTGCTCTTTAGGTTGAGGCTGCCTTATGCCATACCGTACATTTTTGCAGGATTACGGATTGCGACAACCTTGGCTGTACTTGGAGCGATTGTGGCCGAATGGCTGGCCGCGTCTAACGGCCTAGGATACCTGGTGCTATCGGGTAGTTTTAACTTTAATACGGCACGCTCGTTTGCTGCGATTATTTCTTTAGCGGTAATCGGCACGGTATTTTTTAATTTCATGTCATGGATTGAAGCGCGGGTGTCGTGGCGCACTGGTCTGAATGATTCGACTTCACGAGGGTAAAAAATCATGTTGAGCAAATTCTTAACGGGCGCTCTCGCCCTCTCCACCCTGGCCTTCTCTTCAGCCCCTGCCCTAGCACTCGACAAGGTCGTGATGCGCATCAACTTCACCCCTTGGGGTATGCATGCCCAATACTTTGGGGGCCGGGCACAAGGATTTTATAAGGCTGAAGGCATTGATCTTGAGATCCGCCCGCCCGCCGCAGGGCAACAAAACGAAGTCATGATTGCCACAGGTCGTGAGCAATTTGGCGTGACCAACGCCGACGCCTTTGTCAAAGCAAAAGGCAGTGGCCTGCCCGTTATTGCGATCATGGCTGACCAGCCTGACAACCCGTTTTCAGTCATCACGCCTGCCAAGGCTGGCATCACCACGCCTGAAAAAATGAAAGGTATGAAACTCGCCTGGTTTCAAGCCAATGTCATGGGCTTAATCGAGCCGGTATTAGCCAAAGGCGGCCTCACCCGCAAAGATATTGACTTTGTGACGGTCGCACGTGGCGCCGAAGTACAGATGCTGGCCGCTGGGCAAGTCGATGGTCTCTTCGGTTATTCGTTTGGGCAAGCCTTGACACTTGAAGGCAGAGGGTTTCCGGTGAACGTGATGCCGGTGCGTGATTATGGTGTGCAGTTTTACGGCACAGTGATCTATACCAACGAGGCCCTGCTGAAAAGCAACCCAGATTTGGTCAAGCGTTTTGTGCGCGCCACAATCAAGAGCTTGATCTGGACGCATGACAACATCGAAGAAGCGATGAAAGAAATCGTTGCTGTGTCACCTGATCGCGAACTTAAACTTGAATCACGCAAGCTACGCATGATTTACGACCTGTACAACACGCCTGATTATGCTGAACGCTTTGGGTTGATGACCGATGCAAAATGGCAATCTTCAATCGACATTTTGGCAAGCGGCGGCGACTTACCTAAAAAACCAACCGCGCAAAGCATGTATACCAACGCAATCGTCAATAGCATTGACGAGGCAAAAGCCTTAGCCGCGCTTGTAAAGCAACCGGCAAAATGAGTGCGCCAGTCACTGACTCCCTGCGCACATCGCCGATTTCAGGTGATGGCATTTCAATCGCGGGGATCGAAGTTACCTACGGGCTTGGCTCGGCACAAGCCGTTCAAGCCTTAGCGCCTGTGGACCTTGAAGTCGCCGACGGTTCGTTTGTTTCGCTGGTGGGCCCGTCGGGCTGCGGCAAGAGCACTCTACTAAAAGTGTTGGCTGATTTAATGCCGCCCACACAAGGGCAGGTGTGGATCGACGGGATGCCGCCTAGCGCCTTGCGACAAGCGGGACGAATTGGCTTAGTGTTTCAACAAGCGAATTTGATGCCGTGGTTAACCATTGAAAAAAACGTCAAACTACTCAAAGAGTTGGTGCAGGCCAAAGGCAGACGTGCTGGCGATTTATCTCAGGCGCAAAACGCACAACCCACGCAAAGCATCGAACAACTGCTTGAGGTTGTCGGCCTAAAAGGTTTTGAAAAGAAGCTGCCTCATCAGTTATCAGGCGGGATGCAACAGCGAGCCGCACTTGCGCGTGCCTTGGCCCTTGATCCTTCGATTTTGCTGATGGACGAACCCTTTGCTGCACTCGACGAAATTACACGCGATCGCATGGCGTTTGAACTGATGCGTATCTGGCAGCAGTATCGCAAGACCGTTATCTTTGTGACCCACTCGCTTGCCGAAGCCGTGTTTTTATCGGATCAAGTTGTGCTGATGTCAGCGCGCCCAGGTCGTATCCACAAAATTTATGACATTGATCTGCCCCGCCCACGCACGGAAGACACGCGTTTATCCGACGACTTTATTCGCTTAGTGGGCGAAATTAATCGCGAACTTTACAAGGTGATGCTGCTTTGAGCAAACGAGACAAAATGCCCTGCCTGACTGTGGGTGACAACGCCTTTGAGCGTGGCGTCGCTCACGGCAAAACCTTCGCTGCTGATGTCGCCGCAAACCTTGAAACCTATTTACGCCGCTTTGAGGCTTCGGGCTTGGCGCGCGCCGAAGCGTTAGAAGAAGCCATGCGTTGGCAAGATGCCATGCAAAATCAAAACACAGATTACGCCGAAGAGATGCTCGGCATTGCTAAAGGTGCCGGGCAAACCTCCGCCGCGATCGCACTGTTGAATGCGCGCTACGAGATCGCTTTTATGATTTTTGGCAAAGACGCGCGCAAGCAAGAGCAAGCGCTGCAACAAGCCACTGGCGAAACCGACGGCTGCACAACCTTTGGTTTGTTATCAGACGTCACCGCCGACGGCCACACTTGGCTTGGGCAAAACTGGGACTGGATTGCTGGCGTGCATCAACGCACGATTGTGTTGCGTATTAAGCGTTCGAATAAGCCAAGCCTAGTGTGCATGACCGAGGCTGGCATTGTGGGTGGCAAAATGGGGGTTAATGAATGTGGCATTGGTTTGGTTGAAAACGGCCTAGCCTCGCACCTAGATGGCTGTAACCCGTATCAAAAACCGTTTCATATGCGGTGCCGCGAGGTTCTTGATGCCGATCGCTATGCTGATGCGCTCACACCAATCGTGTCCACCAAACGTACCTGTTCGGGTAATTTTGTGATTGGCGGCGCACGAGGCGAAATCATTGATTTTGAAACCAGCCCCAATCACATCACCTATATCAACCCCGTCAACGGTATTGTCACGCACTCTAATCACTTTTTGGGAAGTGGACACGGCGAGTCGCAGATGGAAAAAGTCAGCCCCGGCACCTTATTTAGAGCTTCGCGCATGCGTCGCTTGCTAGAGCGAGGTGGCAATCATATCGATGTGGCGACAATGAAAGCCGCCATGAGTGATCACTTCAGCGAGCCGCACTCACTTTGCCGTCATCCTGATCCACGCCAAGCTCAGGCCAAACAGACGATGACGACAGGCGCGGTATTGATTGACCTTGAAAGCCGTGTGATGCACGTTGCTGATGGGCCACCTTGTGAATTTCCATTTATTGCTTATTCTGTTGCTGAACGCTAAACATTACGTCAGCAAACGTTCCACAATTAATAGACAAGAGTGCTTTCAAAGGATTTTTAGGCACCTATAGACACAACAGAAAGTCAATCTAGCAAAAGACTCGTACGAAAAGTCATTTTATTTTTACGACTGTTAGTTTGATTGACAAAGAATCATTTTTAAAAAATTAAAGTAGCCAAACAATGTCGACAAAAAAAATTCATATCATTATCGAAGGCGCGACTGGGCGCTTAGGCAATATGCAACACTTACGTTCGTTGCTGAATATTCGCAAAGAAGGCGGGCTGTTGCTTAAAAATGGCGACAAGCTGATCCCCGAACCAGTGCTGCTCGGTCGTAATGCCGACAAGCTAGCGGCCTTGGCTGAACCCCACGGCATCGCGTGGTCAACAGATCGCGCTGCTTGTCTTGCCGACAAGAATAATGAAATCTATTTTGACGCAAGCGTAACGGCTGGTCGCTTTGCCCGTGCTCAAACTGCGATGCAAGCCGGAAAGCATATTTACCTAGAAAAACCAATCGCCGAGTCGCTAGATGAGGCTCTTGAATTAGCGCGTATGGCTGAGCGCTTGAAACTCAAGAACGGCACCGTGCAAGACAAATTATTTTTGCCGAGCTTGCACAAGCTGCGCAAAGTCAAAGAAGCGGGCTTCTTTGGTGACATTATTCAAGCCAAAATCGACTTTGGCTGGTGGGTATTTGATGGCGAGATCCATCCCGCGCAACGCTCAAGCTGGAACTATCGCAAACGCGATGGAGGTGGCTTAGTATTGGATATGTTTCCACACTGGCGCTACATCGTCGATACACTGCTCGGCGAGGTGAAATCTGTGTCTTGCCGCACCAAAACTGCCATTGCCAAGCGGCGCGATGAACAAGGCAAGCCTTATGACGTAGACGTTGAAGATGTCGTCTTAGCCACACTCGAGCTCGCCAATGGTGCTTTGGTTGAAATCAATGCCTCGTGGGCTGCACGTATTAAACGTGACGACATTTTGACGTTACAAGTTGACGGCACGCAAGGCTCAGCCTCGTGCGGTTTGTATCGCTGTTTTATTCAACCCATGGCGGCTACCCCAAAGCCAGTCTGGAGTATTGAAGTGCCCACAAGCGAAGACTTTGATGCACAGTGGCTTGAGGTACCTGATGTCGCACCCTACACAAATTCGTATCGCGCAGGCTGGGAGTCGTTTTTAAAAAATGTACTTGACGACACCCCTTTTGCTTCGCCATTGAAGGCAGGCGCGAAAGGGATCCAATTAGTCGACGCTTGTTATCGCAGCAACGCCGAACGGCGCTGGATTGATTTGCCGGAGCTCACGCTTTAGAACGCTTACTGAGCTCGATCAACGATTTCACTGAGCGAGCTCTCTGAGTAGATTTTCAAATATCTTTGAGCAGGCTCATTGAGCTGACGATAGAATCGCTTCGAACGCTCATCGAGCAAGCGATAGATTGCCTTCTAGCGTACTCACCAAGCCGACTCTAAAATCTCAATAAGCTGACTAGTTTGGGTCACTGGCCTTGGATTGTTTTTAATGCCAAAGTCATGCATCACCTTATCGGCGATCGCTTGAAAATCTTCGCGCTTGACACCAACATCGCGTATGCGGATTGGTAAATTCAAGCTTCGTACCAATTGCTCAATCGCGTCACCCGCCTCCATCCCTGCGCAGCCCATGGCCTGCGCAATCATTTGCTGTTTGGGTGCATTCACGACTTTGTTGTAACGCATGACGGCGGGCAGCAACACGCACGAGGTGTAGCCATGCCCAACCCCTGCATGCGCACCAAAGACGTGACCGATCGCGTGACTGGCGCCTACGCGCGCACCGAACTCAAGAATACGAATCGACATCGCCATGCCACGCTGACAATCCAGCCGCGCATCTAAATCGGCGGGATTCGCCAATACGCGCGGCAAGCCCTTAGTCAGCAACGCTAAGGCCGCAGTGCCAAAAGCATCGACACTAGGATCAACGTTTAACATCGCCATAAACTCAGCTGCATGGTCAACCGCCTTGATGCCGCTTGAGAGAAATAGATTCATCGGCGTGTCAAGCGTGACTAACGGATCAACAATGACGGCTCTGGGTGCGGTCATCGGATAACCGAAAATCTCTTTGACGCGTGCTGTGGTGTCTGAGCATCCAGCAAACCAGGTAAATTCGGCTGCTGACAGCGTGGTGGGCACGGCAATCATTCTCAGCCATTCGGCGGCATCAGCTGGCCGCACACTGCCATCGGTTGCCGCAAAGACGGCAGCCTCGTGCAACTGAGCCGGTGTCGACAAACCTTTTTTCAAAGCCACCAGCATGACTTTGGTGGCATCAATCACCGAGCCACCACCAATCGCAAGCAAGACATCAGCCTGCGCCGCTCGCGCTGCCTGCGCGCCTTCTAGGACACACGATTGCGGCACGTGGGCAGTGATGCCGGTGAACTGTCCAACACAGCGCGGGCCGAGGGCTCGAACAATCGCTTGATAAGACGGTGTCATTGCAACAGAGCGACTGCCCAACACAAAGACCCGTTGGCTACCTGTGCGATCAAGCTCTTTGATCACGGCCGAGGTCGCGGGTTCGCCAAAACTAATCCGCTCTGTGGCGTTAAAGCAGTGAATTGAAGGTGTCATAGGGGCAGGCTCCGAAAGGCGTCTAATTAGCGCCCTGTTTTAGCGAACTAATCGGCAAGATCAGTCACGCAATCATACTTTAGCGCTATTTTTAGTACTCTTACTCGAGTGCCAGAGCTCGTGCCAACAAGCTTTATTCACAAAAAAAGCAAAAAAAGCAAAAAACTAGCCTACTATCAAATGACCCTAGCATGTATGGGGCTAATTAGCTTCAGTCAAATATTGGGTTCTTGTGAACACCTTAGATTCGGATTCACCACCAAACGATCGCTTAGATCACAGTTTGGAGCTATCGCAAAATGTTGCCAACCGAATCATTGAACACTCAAACGACTCGATTTTAATCAGTCTCGCTGCGCCGATCGATCAGCCAGGGCCCTGCATTATTTATGCAAACGAGACGTTTTCAGTACTCACGGGTTACAGCCTGGAAGAAATCATTGGTCAAAATCCCAGAATGTTGCAAGGCCCTCATACCGATCTAGCAACGCTCGCGCGCATTCGCAAAGGTTTAGCTGCTTGGCAACCGGTTCGCGAAGAAGTCTTGAACTACAAAAAAAACGGCGAGACGTTTTGGCAAGAACTCAATATCTTTCCGCTTCCGAATGAGGCAGGTCAATATACGCATTGGGTATCGATTCAGCGTGACATTACTGAGAGAAAGATTGCTGAACAACAGATTTATGATCTGGCGTTTCTTGATCCGTTAACGGGGTTGCCGAATCGCCGCTTGTTTTATGATCGACTGCGTCGAACCCTACTCGGCAACACTCGTTCTCAACAACGCAGTGCACTGCTTTATATTGATTTGGACCACTTTAAACTGGTCAACGATCGCCAAGGCCATGCAACAGGCGACCTAGTCTTGCAAAGCGTCGCCAAGCAACTCTCGCTGTGCATCCGTGCTGGGGATACGATTTCACGGATAGGTGGCGACGAATACATTATTTTGTTAGACGGCTTAGGCACAGATCTTGCGACCGCCTCGTTCACCACCGAGACGATTGCTAAACGGATGCTGTCATCATTTTCTTCAGTACAAGAGCCGCTTAATCACGGCTGGACCGGTACCTTTAGCATTGGCATTTCTCTTTTTTCGGGTGATCAGTCGCGCACGCTTGAGGAAATCGTCAAAGATGCTGACCTGGCGATGTACCAAGCCAAGACAATGGGTCGTAACCGGTTGCAATTCTTTGATGAAGAGATGCAGCGGACAAACCTAGAAAAGAATTCACGCATAGAGATTTTGCACCAAGCCCTTGAACACAACTGGTTTGCGCTTTATTTTCAGCCGCAAGTCGACCAACACGGCACCGTTAAAGGGGCTGAAGCCTTAATACGACTGCAACACCCCACACTTGGGACATTACTGCCGGGCATGTTTATCCCGCTCGCAGAATCAACCAACTTCATCATGCAAATTGGTCATTGGGTGATCACACAAGCGTGCCTACAGTTAGCAAACTGGGCAACGCAAACAGCTTTCATGAACTGTAGACTATCGATCAACGTCAGCATCAAGCAATTTCAACACGTCGATTTTGTCACTCACTTGCTGGGTGAACTGAACAAAACTGGGGCCAATCCTAAACTTTTAACGCTTGAGCTCACCGAGAGTCTGTCGCTCACTGAGTCAAGTCATGGTCTTGAAAAAATGCATGTATTAAAGCAATACGGCATCCGCTTTTCGCTCGATGACTTTGGCACTGGCTTTTCTTCACTCACGTATCTCAAGAACCTGCCGTTTGATGAACTGAAAATTGATCATTCATTTATTGTTGACCTCACGACTAACCCCACCAGCGCAAGCATCGTTCAGGCAACTATCGGCTTAGGCAAATCACTAGGATTGACCGTCATTACCGAGGGCGTTGAGACACAAGAGCAGCTCAAACTTCTGGTGCAAGCTGGCTGCCAGCTCTTTCAAGGCTATGCCTTTTATCAACCCTTACCCCTTGAAGCGTTCGAAGCTCAGTTGCTCGAGTTGGCGACAGTCACTCAGAAATCCGTGTCGCGCCCACGACGCTTCACCCGCCGCAAGCTCTGATATAATTTTTGACCAAGCCGATGTAGCTCAGTTGGTAGAGCAGCTCATTCGTAATGAGAAGGTCAGGAGTTCGATTCCCCTCATTGGCACCACAAACTCTTATACACGTTGCTGTATGAGAGTTTTTTTTGGTCAAAAAATCGGCGTACGACTTGCCCGCGGTGGCAGACTTTGACGTTATCATTACCCTAAATACAAAAAAGCTAAGTGTTTGACTGATCGTCAGGGCTTGGTACAAACGGAGACAGACTTCATGGGCCCATTCGGTTTCAATATGATTGCGCAGCCGGTTTGGCGGCGCCTTGCCACGACTTTAATGGCATTGCCGGTTTACTTGGCCTTTACGACGATGGCGCAGGCACAGGCACAGAATTCGGCCTATCCCACCAAGCCGATCCGCTTAGTCTTACCGTTTGCAGCGGGTGGCGGGGCCGATAACAACGCTCGAATCATTGCCGAACCTCTTGCGCAGCGACTCGGCCAACCCATCATCATTGATTACAAACCTGGTGCGGGCGGCACTCTCGGAGCCAATATCGTCGCGAATGCGGCACCCGATGGCTACACCCTGCTTTATGCAACGCCTGGCCAGCAGATGACGAACCCGCACTTGATGGACAAGATGCCCTACGATGCGCTCAAGAGCTTTGCTTCTGTGTCGCAAGTGATTGAGGGCAGTAACGTCTTGGTGGTGAATAAAAACTTGCCCGTGAATTCGGTTGCAGAATTAATCGCACTGGCCAAGGCTAAGCCCGGTACGATTAACTTTGCAAGTTCTGGCATTGGTTCGTCCAGCCATCTTGCGGGTGAACTTTTTAAGTCAATGGCGGGCATCGATATCGTGCACGTGCCGTATAAAGGTTCAGGGGCTGCGATCACTGAAGTGTTGGGCGGATCGATTCAAATGACCATAGACACTGTATCTGTTTATCTGCCGCAAATTAAAGCGAATAACGTTAAGGCACTGGCAATCTCAACGCTTGAGCGCAACCCGATCTTGCCTCAGCTCCCGCCTATCGCTGACACCCTACCTGGCTTTGCCGCAGCACCGGTCAACTACATCACCGCACCTGCAGGTACGCCTCGCCCCATCATCGAGCGACTGAACCGTGAAATCAATATCGTACTGAAGCTGCCAGCAGTACACGAACAATTTGCTCAAAATGGCGCAACCGAAAAAGGCAGTACGCCCGAGGCGATGGACGCTCTGATTCAGTCTGAGTCTGCAAAATGGAAAAAAATTATTGATCAGTCGCGCGCGACTGCGAACTGAAACAGCTCACTCACCGCGTCAACCAGAACAACCGAAATCTGACAAAGCCCATGAGAATATTCTTTCGCAAGTTGATCGTTGGACTATTGGGCGGGTTCATCGTCTCAACCTCTGTGCATAGCGCGACGTACCCAGACAAGCCCGTGACTATCGTCGTGCCGTACACCGCGGGTGGCGTCACGGATGTATTTGGTCGAGCCATCGCGATGAAACTCTCGCGCAAGTGGGAGCAAACTGTCATTATTGATAACCGCGCAGGCGGTGGCACCATCATCGGTACCCAGCATGTGAGTCGTGCAGCACCTGACGGATACACACTTTTATTAACCAGCTATGGCTTTACTTCAAACCCAATTCTTCGCAAAAATTTGCCCTACGATCCCGCCTCGCTCACGCCACTTTTATTGATTGGCACCTCGACCAACATGTTGGTCATCAATGCCAAATTGCCCTATAAAGATCTTGAAGATGTATTGAAAATGGCGCGTGAAAAGCCTGGCGCATTAATACTAGCCTCGTCGGGTAACGGTTCGAGCCCTCATGTCGCAGCCGAACTGTTTGCCAAAGCCAGTGGCATCCAAATTACTCATATTCCCTACAAAGGAACATCTCCAGCCATGAACGATTTGCTGGGTGGTCAAGTACATGGGATTTTTGATGGCACGTCTGCCTTAGGTAACGTCAGCACGGGCAAACTACGTGCGATCGCGATTGCCTCTGCACAAAGACATCCCAGCGCACCCGATACACCGACCTTTCGAGAGCTTGGCGTCGATATGGTGTTTGGAGGTTGGTTTGGTTTTTTTGTACCTAGCGCAATGTCGCAGCCCTTACAAGACACAATCTTTAAAGAGATAGAGGCCTCGATTGCCGATCCAGAGGTGAACGCCATCATTGCAAAAACGGGCTTGGTCATTGAAAACAAAACTCAAGAGCAATTTAAATTATTTTTGAAAAATGAAAGCGCACGATTAAAACAACTGACCGAATCTGGAAGCGCCAGCATCACGGTTGAATAGGCGCCATGTGTTGCATCACGATTCATTCGAATCGCAAGAACCGGAGCACACTATGACCTTAGAGACAATCAACGTCACGATCGCCGACAACATTGCCACCGTCAATCCCGACACGTGATCGCACCTACTCCCAGACATCTGAGCCCCCCATGACAACGACCACCAACACCCACCCGCTACACGGACTGTTTGAACCCCAAACGGTCGCAATCTTAGGCGCGTCGTCTGATCCAAATAAATTAGGCGGCAGGCCAATTCGCTTTTTGCGCGATGGCGGCTTTCAGGGCAAGGTGTACCCTGTGAATAGCCGTAATGCCGAGATCCAGGGCTACCCGGCGTTTGCCTCGATTAAAGATATACCGGGCCCTGTCGATCAAGCCATCATTATCTTGCCCGCGGCGGCTTGCCAAGCGGCTCTAGAAGAATGTGGCGAAAAGGGTGTGAAAGTTGTTCAGGTGTTCAGCTCAGGTTTTGCCGAGGTCGGGCCCGAGGGTGTGCTCGCACAAAAGCAGTTAGTCGCCACGGCCAAGCGTTATGGCATAAAACTACTCGGCCCAAATTGCTTAGGCGTCGTCGGTGTCGTGAATCGCTTCTTCGCAACTTTTTCAACCGCACTTGAAGCGCTTACCCCCTCGCCCGGTACGATATCCATCGCCACCCAAAGTGGTGCTTTTGGTTCGTGCGCCTACTCGATTGCAATTCAACGCAACATGGGACTGAGCCGTATCGTTGCAACGGGTAATGAAGCCCATGTTGATGTGGCTGAGTGTATCGATTATTTTGCGCAAGACCCGGGCACTAAGGTGATTTGTGCCGCGATTGAAGGCTGCCAAGATGGCAATCGCCTGCGCGCCGCGCTGTTAAAAGCTGCAAAAAACAATAAGCCTGTGATCATCATGAAAGTGGGTACTTCATCGGTTGGCATTGCCGCCGCAGCCACGCACACGGGCTCGTTAGCGGGCAACGATGCGATCTACGATGCGATCTTTGCAGAGTGCGGGGCCTGGCGGGCGCAGACGATCGAAGAGATGCTTGATGTGGCCTATTTTTGTTCAAAATTGCCAGTGCCGCAAAACGCTCAAGCGGGTATCGTCACCGTCTCGGGCGGTATTGGAATTTTAATGGCCGATGCGGCCGAAACCCATTCGATTACGCTGCCCGAGTTGCCGCCTACTGCGATACAAAAAATAGTTGAGTTATTACCCTTCGCACCGATTGGGAATCCGCTGGATACCACCGCGCAGGTGACTGCCGTCAAAGATGGTACGACCCGTACGATGGAGATCATCTTAAGCGAGACCGATTGGTCAACACTATTTTTATATATGGCTCAAAGTGCCTGCGCACCTAAACGCTTTGAGCCAATGCGCCTGGCTCTCATCGCGCTCAAACAAAAATACCCAGAGCGCAGTTTGATTTTAGTCGGGCCCTCAGATGATGCGGTTCGTCTTTCCCTTGAAAACGATGGTTTCATTGTGATGACGGATCCAAACCGAGCGGTCGTTGCGGCCCATGCTTGCATCACCATCGCGCAACGCCGCAAGCACTTAGTCCCGATCCATCCGTATCAGGCCGCAACACACAAACTACAACAGGTCAAAACTGAGGCCCAAGCCAAACAACTATTAGCCCAGCATGGCATCCCTATCTTGCAAGAGCGCACTTGTGCCACACGCCCTGAAGCGATTGCGGCGGCAAAAGCACTTGGGATGCCGGTGGTTGTCAAAATACTGTCGCCCGATATTCAACATAAAACTGAGATTGGTGGAGTGATATTAAATTTGACCTCTGAACAAGCGGTTGCCGACGCGTTTGATCTGGTGATCCAGCGTGCTCAGACTGCCCAGCCTCAGGCACGCATCGAGGGTGTGTTGGTTTCACAGATGGCAGGCGCGGGGCTAGAAACCATCTTAGGTGTGCATCAAGACCCCGTGTTTGGCCCGATGATGATGTTTGGCCTAGGCGGCATCTCGGTCGAACTGTTTAAAGATGTTGCCTTTGCCTCAGCACCACTTTCGCAAGATTCGGCACGGGCGTTAATCAACCGGGTTCGTGCTTCAAAACTTTTGGCGGGCTGGCGAGGGCAAGCACCCTATGATCAACAAGCCTTAGTTGACGCGCTTGTCGCACTATCAAATTTTGCGCTGACCTATTCAGACCAACTCGAAGGCGTCGACATCAATCCGTTTTTAATCCATCACGCCGGTGCTGTTTGCTTAGATGCTTTGATTACAATACGCGCTTGAATCACCCGATAAAAAGCGCGCATCAATGATCCCTTACCCCGAAACACTTTGGCAAATTATTTTGATGGCAGTACTTTTGATTGCTGCGGTCATTAACGCCGTACATCAAGCCGAAGTGATCGCACACAAAACGGGCGAACCCCTGGGTACACTTGTGTTAGCGATTTCGGTCACGATTATTGAAGTCGCGCTGATTGTTTCAATTATGTTATCGGCAGGTGCCAATGGCGCCTTGATCGCACGCGACTCGGTGTTTGCCGCGGTAATGATCGTGATGAATGGCGTCATCGGAATCTCGATCTTTTTAGGCGGCTTGCGGCACCGTATTCTGTCGTTTCGTGTCGAAGGCACAAATTCAAGCCTCGCAGTCTTGATTGCGTTGGCCGTACTCACCTTGGTCATGCCGAATTTCACCACAACGACACCTGGCCCGACGTTTTCAAATAGTCAACTGATACTGGCTGGTGTTTTGTCTTTGGTTCTCTATGGCACGTTTGTGTTTATTCAAACGGTGCGTCATCGTGACTATTTTTTACCCACACAAGACACCGCGCTTGCCGACCCCGAGAGTCATGCCCCCGCACCGTCAAATACTAAAACCTTGATCAGCGTTATCTTGCTACTGATCTCTTTAGTCGCTGTGGTTTTACTGGCCAAGGCACTCAGCCCCTCAATTGAGTCTGCAATCGATAGCGTCGGAGCCCCGCGTTCTGTCGTCGGGATTGCGATCGCACTTTTAGTACTGCTCCCCGAAGGGGTAGCTGCTACGCGTGCTGCGATGGCAAATCGTCTTCAGACAAGCCTGAACCTCTCGCTGGGTTCTGCACTGGCCAGCATCGGGCTCACCATTCCAGCAGTGGCTGTTATCTCGGTCGTTTTTGATTTGCCGATCAGCTTGGGCGTTGATAGTCTGGGCATGACATTTTTAGGCCTGACCTTTCTATTGAGCCTGCTAACCATCGCAATTGGGCGTGCAACCGTATTGCAAGGCGTTGTGCACCTGGTTGTTTTTGCAGCCTACTTATTCTTAAGCTTGGTTCCCTAAGTCGACACGGCGCCAAAGCCCGAGCGCTTGCGGTGCTCGGGTAGCCTGACACGACAATGCAGAGTGTTGACGACCAACTCCTACTCAGTCCAGGCCTTACAAGAGCTAAAGCGTTAGCCACGCTGGCTGTTTAGGTGCTAACGCATATCAGCCCAAAAAAAATACGCCTAAAATACAGCAATGAA
>Ga0114968_10001928_pt1 | contig 15961 bp, 15 predicted proteins | sample M_130807_EF_Meta_FD_87020 | JGI IMG/M metagenome (GOLD analysis project Ga0114968, IMG submission 87020) | Freshwater microbial communities from Lake Montjoie, Canada to study carbon cycling - M_130807_EF_MetaG | ecosystem: Environmental > Aquatic > Freshwater > Lake | place: Lake Montjoie...
CCGGCCCCGATCAGGTCGGGTTGATGGTGAGCGCACTCGGGCAAATCTGGCTAATGAAAGCAAGGTCGACTTAATAATTGGTTTGGGACTGGATCGTCATAATAACTCGCTGGCTCAGGGTGTTGCCTCTTACTACTTTGGCCATGCGTATTCGCGATCTGCTACCGGTATGAGGTTGGCTGAGATAGTTCAAGAAGAAGTTAGTACCCGGACTCCGCTTACAGATTCAAGGTCTCATGCAAAAACCTGGGATTTACTTCGCCTAACTCGCATGCCCAGCATAAAAGTTGAGTTAGGTTATGCAACTAGCCCACACGACAGTGCCTTATTGGCGCAAGCTGAAATTAGAGACAATATCGCGGCTGGATTGAGTTCAGCTATTACGCGAATCCTGGCTCCAAGAATCGGTTAATTCATTAATGTGACCTGCGTCACATTAATTACCACTACACAGGTTGTTCACATGTGTGTAACTGACCTACTTAAGTGGCTCCCCGAACATCCCGCGTTGCTTTGGGTCAATGACTTCAACGATTCTTTGCAAATCATCCAACGTTGCAAATTCGATTACGACCTTGCCACGAGACTTACCAACCTGAACCGTCACTCTGGTATCTAGGCGCTCAGACAAACGATCTCCCATGGATTTCAGTCCTGGTGCGCTGATCTTGCCGGTTGTCTTCTTGGCAGGCAGTTTTGCTGGTTTATCGTCTTGGCCAAGAGAAACTATTTCTTCCACAGTTCGCACCGAAAGGCCTTCGGCAACAATTCTGCTGGCCAGGCGCTCGATTGCACCTGGATCCTTGAGTCCAAGTAGTGCTCTGGCATGACCCGCGGAGATAACGCCGGCTGCGACGCGACGTTGCACTGCTAGCGGCAGATTGAGTAACCGCAGTGTGTTTGAGATCTGTGGACGAGATCGACCTAGTCGAGTTGCCAATTCATCTTGGGTGCCACCGAAATCTTCGAGTAATTGCTTGTAGGCAGCAGCTTCTTCAAGTGGGGTTAAGGCAGCGCGATGAAGGTTTTCCAGCAGCGCGTCTCGCAGCATTTGATCATCGGCGGTCTCGCGAATTAGGGCTGGAATTGTCTTGAATCCTGCCTTTTTTGTGGCTCGTAACCGGCGTTCACCTGCAACAAGTTCGTATCCCCCGCCACTGGCTGGCCGGACCACAATTGGCTGTAATAGTCCGACTTCTTGAATCGAGTGAACCAGTTCTGCTAACGCTTCATCATCAAATACCTGGCGTGGTTGCTGGGCGTTTGGAACTATGGAGCGCACTGGAAGTTCGGCAAAAGTTAATCCTGCGATGGCTGCTGGTGCCTGGATTGTGCTTTGGGATATAGCTGATTTGGTAGCAGCTGGGGCACTGGACTTAGTTGGTGCCTTAGTTGGTGCCTTAGTTGCTGGTTTTGTAGTGGATTTACCAGTTGTGACGGCTTTTTTGGGTGTAGCGCCGGCATTTTTTTTCGCTGGTTTAACTCCAGATCCGCCCTTGGCTTTTGTACTCGTTGTTTCACGTGAAACATCTGGGATCAAGGCTCCTAAGCCGCGTCCTAAGCTTTGTCGTTTTGCCATTACATTAACCCTTCTGCTTACGTTCGGTGATTTCTCGCGCTGCTGCTAAATAAGCCACTGCCCCAGTTGATCCTGGGTCATAAGTCATTACAGATTGCCCGAATGATGGTGCTTCTGCAACATAGATTGACCGAGGAATGACGGTATCTAGGACTTTTTTGCCAAAGTAGCCGCGCACTTCCTCAACTACTGAGGCTGAGAGATTAGTTGTGGAGTTGTACATAGTAAGCAAAATGGTGCTCACTTCTAACTCAGGATTTAGGCGTTCTTTTGCGAATTCAATGGTTCGCAGTAATTGCTGGACGCCTTCCAGTGCATAAAACTCGCACTGGATTGGGATCAGAACTTCTTTTACGGCAGCCAAGGCATTAATCGTGAGCATTCCCAGGCTTGGGGGACAATCAATGAAAACGTAGTCCATTTCGTGGTCTTCCAGGAAATTTGCCAAGGCTTTTTTCAGTAAAAATGGCCGTTTGGCTTCGGACACTGTGGAAATAAGTTCAATGTCTGCGCCAGCCAAATCTAAAGTTGCCGGAAGTACCCAGAGGGAATCAAACCCTTCGGCTGCGCTCATCATGTCTGCGATAGCTTCGCCATCTAGCAAGACATCAAAGGACCCGCTGGCATCTTCATAGTGGTCAATTCCAAATGCAGTGCTGGCATTTCCTTGTGGATCAAGGTCAATTACTAGAACATTTAATCCAGCTAATGCCATAGAAGCAGCCAGATTTACTGCTGAAGTTGTCTTACCCACCCCGCCTTTTTGATTGGCAATGGTGATAATTCGGGTGTGCTTTGGCTTAGCGAAAGTCCCTTTAAGTCCACGTCGAACGTAGACAGCTGCGGCTGCGGCAGTTGCTAAAGGTGTATCTTCGTCATCGGCGTAAGCCATTTTGCCAACCTAATTTCTTAACCTCAGTATTACTAACTTGAGCCTTAAGCGTAGGGCAATTGCCTGACGTTTATGTTAGGTGGTCACCCGTACAACAGTTGTTTGTGGATCAACGATACCTTCGCCACATCGAACGATTTCTGCCTTACGACCCTTGAGAATATCGGCTGCATCGGCAATTTCGGTTGCGGCAGAGCTTCCCTTCATGGCCAAAATCTGTCCACCTTTTGTTGTCAGTGGCAGCGCCCAGGTAAAGAGTTTTCCAAGCGGTGCAACGGCTCGAGCCGTAACAACAGGTGCGGTATGACCTTTTAGTTCCTCGGCTCTGCCGCGCATCACAGTTACCCGTTGCGTTATGCCAAGGTCTGCTGCTACTTCAGTTAGGAATTCAGATCTGCGCATTAGTGGCTCAATTAGGCCAACAGTGATGTCTGGTCTAACTATTGCCAGCACCAGTCCAGGCAAGCCTGCGCCACTTCCAATGTCAAAAACCTTTGAGTTTTCTGGGATTAGTTCCTCAACCACAGCACAGTTAGCAATGTGCCGATCCCAAATTCGATCGACTTCCCGGGGGCCTAAAAACCCACGTTCTACACCTGCTCCCGCTAACCAATGAGCGAAGCGGACAAGGTTTTCCGCAGCATCTGGATAAACCTCAGTGATTTCTCTCAATTAATTAGTCTTTCGAGACATGTTTCACGTGAAACGTGAAACTAAACGGGAAGTACCACAATTCGTCGCTTTGGCTCTTCGCCCTTGGAAACACTCGAAGCCCCAGCTTCGCCAACTGCATCGTGAATTACTTTGCGCTCAAAAGCATTCATTGGCTTCAGTTCCACTTCTTCGCCGGTCTCGATTGCTTTAGCCGCGGCTTCCTTTGCGACTTCAATTAATTCAGCTTTCACAGCAGCGCGGTGGCCAGAGATATCAAGCATTAGCCGAGAGCGTTCCCCGGTTTCGCGCGTAACGGCAAGGCGGGTCAGCTCTTGAATTGCATCTAGAACTTCACCTTTTTTGCCAACAAGTTGAGAAAGGTCTGCGCCAACAATGCTTACAGTTGCACGATCATTTTCAACATCCATATCAATGTCGCCATCAAGGTCTGCGATGTCTAATAGACCTTCTAGGTAGTCTGCGGCGATTTCGCCTTCTTGTTCAAGTAATGAGAGTTTTTCAGCCATTTTCTTGGCCTTTCTGTGTTGGAAATCTAATTTCGGGATTTAGTTTGGGTAATTGTTTGGTTTCACGTGAAACTAATTGCGTTTCTTTTTGGGTTTCTTTTTGGGCTGCTGCCGGGTCGCTTTTGCCTCTGGTGTTGGCTCAATTTCAGTTGCAGCTTCAGGGTTCTTCTTAAGTTTTCTGGCAGTTTTTCTGGCTTCCAAAGCATCTGCGGCGGGGGTTCCTGGTTGCGGACTATTTCGGATGACATAGAACTGTTGCCCCATGGTCCAAAGGTTTGTAGTAAACCAGTAAAGCAAAACACCGATTGGGAAGTTAACACCTGTCACGGCGAAAATTACCGGGAATACGTAAAGCAAAATCTTTTGCTGCTTCACCATCGGATTATCAGGTGCAGTGTTTTTAACGATCAATTGTCGTTGCGTTAGAAAAGTTGTCAAGGTCATGAAGATAATCAAAATTAAGGTGACCCAGAAAGTTGCAGTTGGATCTACAGTTTCCCCGCGGTTAGTAAAAGTTCCATAGATAGGGGCGCGCAAAATTGTTGCGTTACGAGCTGACTCAACTAGTTGATCAGTAAGCACACCTTTTGGCTTACTCATTGCGATGCCCTGTAAAACAATAAATAGGGCATAGAAGATTGGGGCCTGCGCCAAAATTGGTAAGCAACTTGAAAGTGGGTTGGTTCCAGTTTCTTTGTAAAGCTTCATTAATTCTTGCGACTGACGCTCACGATCTCCCGCGTACTTCTTTTGAATTTCTTTAACTTGGGGCTGAATGATTTGCAAGTTTCGCTGACTCTTGATCTGCTTTACGAAAAGTGGAATCAACAGAATTCGGATCAAGATAACAAGCAAAACAATAGCTAGTCCCCAGGCCCAACCGCCATCTGGCGCGAATACCGTAGAAGTAAAGGAGTGGAAGCTAACTAAAACCCAACTCACTAGGGTTTCTAGCCATACCAATGGATTAAGGCTCATGCGCCAATAACCTGCCTATCGTTATTAGTTGAAGTTTCAATTACTTTATAGTTTGGCCAATTGCCTTTTTGTGGAACGTATTCGATTCCGCCGGTTGCCCATGGATGACAACGCAAAACTCGCCAAGCTGCCAAAAGGCTGCCTTTGCCCGCGCCATGAACCTTGACTGCCTCTAAACCGTAATGCGAGCAGGTTGGGTAGTAACGGCAAACTTGACCGATTCTTGGACTTAACACGATTTGGTAAGTGCGAATTAAGCTCACAAGAATCGCAATTAAAACTCGGCCGAAAGTTAAATCCCACAAGTGTTTAATGAGCTCAAAACCTGACTTCATGGAATTTTTCATGCGGCAGTCACTTTTGACGCAGCGAATTTAAGGTTTTCGGAAAGTTGAGTAAAGGACGCCTGGCTAGCTCCTGGCAAGGCCCTGACAACAACATGGGATCCAACTGGAAAGTTGTTAATAAGCGGGGTAATTGCATGTCGTAATTGACGGGTTACTTTATGTCGAACCACCGAATTACCAACGTTTTTACCCACAGCAAAGGCTACTTTTGTGTGTTCACTTGAAGTTTGAGCCACGTGTATAACCACCAATTTTGCAGAAAACCTTGTGCCTGATTTCATAACCGCTGAAATTTCCGAGGACTTACGCAACCTCGCCGAGGCGGGCAGCATTTACTTGCAGCCGGCTTTGACTAGGCAGACAGCTTTGAGCGGCCTTTTGCTCGGCGTGAGGCAAGAATGCCACGGCCGGCGCGAGTGCTCATGCGGTTGCGGAAGCCGTGCTTCTTTGCACGACGGCGCTTATTTGGCTGGTAGGTGCGCTTTGTCATAACTGACACTCCAAAGTTAGGTAGGGATGAGGCGATTGGCCATCGGACATTCACGAATGGTTCGTGAACATTCGACGAGGAGCACATCGAACTCGGTATTAACCTCTTAAAGATACGGGTAATTACTAGTTTCGGTCAAACTCAAAATTAGATTTGATTTCCTGTGGAAAACAACTTGTCAGTGGGTATCCACAGGCCGTAGTCTGCATAGTCCGAGCCTGTGGAAATCACCCATTCCCCAACTGCAAACTTGGACTCAAGGAGTGAAATGGACGATCTGGACCTTAATGAGGTTTGGGCCAAGACTTTGGAGTCTTTGTCCTCCGGAGCGCTAACTCCACAACAGCGAGCATTCGTAACTTTAACTCGGCCACTTGGAATTGTTGGAGACACCGCTCTTGTGGCAGCTCCTAACGAATTCACAAAAGATGTTTTAGAGAGTCGGCTCAGCCCAATTGTTTGTGATGCACTTTCGGCCACGCTTGGGCGTGAAATGCGTCTTGCGGTAACAGTTGATGAATCAATCGCACCAGATCTTGATGACGAAGCAACTGATGAACTTGCCGACTCGACATATGCCGACATCGAATCTATTGGCCTGCGGTCAGATCCAAAACCTGCGCTGCCACCCCAAGCTAGTCGTGGTCCTGCACCTGCACCTAGAACTGCCGAAGAAGGTAGTCGACTAAATCCAAAATATACCTTCGACACATTTGTTCCTGGTTCCTCTAACCGTTTTGCACACGCAGCGGCTCGCGCAGTAGCCGAACAGCCAGCTAAGGCATACAACCCACTTTTTGTTTACGGTGAATCTGGTTTGGGGAAAACTCACTTACTTCACGCAATCGGTCATTACACCAGAACTCTTTATGCCGGATCCAAAGTTAGATACGTAAGCTCTGAGGAATTTACTAACGAATTTATTAACTCGATTCGTGATGATAAGGCAAAGGAATTCCAGCGCCGTTATAGGGATATTGACGTTTTGCTAGTTGACGATATTCAGTTCCTTTCTGGAAAAGTTCAAACCCAAGAAGAGTTCTTCCACACCTTCAACACTTTGCATAACGCAAATAAACAAATTGTTGTTACCTCTGATTTGCCACCAAAACAACTTCAAGGTTTCGAAGATCGTATGAGCTCGCGTTTTGAGTGGGGTTTGATTACAGATGTTCAACCGCCCGATCTTGAAACTCGAATTGCGATTCTGCGAAAGAAAAGCGCGCAAGAAAGATTGAGTGCACCGCCAGAAGTTCTGGAGTTTATTGCGTCAAAAATGTCAACCAATATTCGTGAACTTGAAGGTGCGTTAATTCGAGTAACTGCATTTGCGAGCTTAAATCGCGCAGCGGTCGATTTAGATTTAGCTGAAGTTGTTCTAAAGGATCTTGTCTCAGATGCAGCTGGACCAGAAATCAGTGCAAGTTTGATTATGGCTCAGACCGCTAGCTACTTTGGTGTAACACTGGATGACTTAACTGGAGCGAGCCGGTCGCGGGTTTTGGTTACTGCGCGCCAAATTGCCATGTACTTATGCCGAGAACTTACCGACCTGTCATTGCCAAAAATAGGGCAACAGTTTGGTGGCCGAGACCACACAACAGTTATGCATGCGGATCGCAAAGTTAGGCAACTGATTGCTGAGCGCCGGAGTCTTTACAACCAGGTAAGTGACTTAACCGCCCGGATTAAGGCACAAGCCAAAAGTTTGTAACTTTAGTAACATCAGCCACTTCTATACACAGTGTGGATAACCATGGGGATATCTTTATTGATTTTTGGCGGTTTTTTAAGAATTGTGGACAAATCCAGCTTAAAACTCGAATTTGTTTGCTTTGCCTGTGGATAACTGTGGATAACTTAGGGGTTTAGGTTTTTGTGTCAGTAAGACTAAAAGTTATCCACAGGTAGAGTTTTTAATATCTTACTGTTTTAAAGGGGTTTTAGGTTATCCACATAATCCACAATGGCTACTACTACTACGAAAGATATACTTCCATTTAGAGGTTTCACCCACTCTGTTGTTAACTTTTTTAAATCGGTTCAAATCCTATAAAACTAAAACTTTAAGTGGTTTGTGTTTTAGATTAGGCCACAAGTTTTAGGAAAACCGTTTAACCGGTCAACTGTGGCTGAATAAGTCAGCCAGACATGGCACGATAAAGACTCAAGATGTTGATACACCAGAGGGCGAGTTGTAAGTGAAGTTCCAAGTAGATCGTGACGTAATGGCTGATGCAGTGCTGTGGGCTTCTCGCACCCTGCCAAGTAAGTCAACCCAACCTTTGTTAACCGGAATGCTTCTAGTAGCTGATAAATCTGGGCTAACACTTTCCGGCAGCGACGCTGATGTTAGCGCTCAAGCAAACTTAAAAGCTGACGTTATTGAAACTGGAACAGTTTTAGTACCAGGTCGGCTTCTAGCAGACATTACGCGCTCGCTCCCGTCTGCAGTAATTGATTTTTCTATCGAGGGCAACCGCGCAAAAATTTCTTGTGGTCGATCCTCTTTCACAATTCCAACAATGCCAGTAGTTGAGTATCCACCACTTCCAACAATGCCAGGGTTAAGCGGCACGGTTTCAGGAACTGATTTTGCTGCTGCAATCTCCCAAGTAGCAATTGCTGCGTCACGCGATGAAACCCTGCCAGCTTTTACCGGTGTAAAAATTGATGTCGAAGGCGCGGTAATCACACTTGCCGCAACAGACAGATACCGGCTTGCAGTTCGCGAACTAAATTGGTCGCCTATTTCTACTTCGTTTAATACTCACGCACTAGTACCAGCTAAATTTTTATCTGACTCCTCAAAGTCGCTTTCACATAGCGAAGCAATCTCACTTGCATTCGCCACCGGTAACGAAGGTTTAATTGGTGTTGAAGGTTCTGGCCGGCAAACTACAAGTCGGCTACTAGCTGCAGATTTTCCAAAGTATCAAACATTGCTTCCAACCGAGTCAACAACTATTGCGCAAATCAGCACCAGCGCACTAGTTGAATCTGTAAAACGTGTTTCGTTAGTTCTAGAACGAGAAGCCCCAATCCGGGTACATTTTGCGAACGGTGAAGCTGTAATAACTGGCGGTGGTGGCAGCGGTGAAGTTGCAGAAGCAAAAGAGTTCATTGAGTGCACGCTTACCGGCGAGGAATTAACCATTTCCTTCAACCACCAATTCTTACTCGATGGCTTGAGCGCGATAGATTCCTCGGTTGCCGTTGTTTCTATGACAACCCCGATCAGGCCGGCTGTAATTTCTGGAGCAACAGACTTTGGCGCACAGCCCGATGACAGTTTTAAATACTTGTTGATGCCAATCCGGCAACAGTAATTAATGCAGATATCTAAACTTTCCCTAAGAAATTTTCGCAATCACGAGAATTTAGAACTTTCTTTTACCCCAGGCGCCACAACCATTGTTGGCCGTAATGGTCGCGGTAAAACAAATATTGTTGAGGCAGTTCACTACCTGGCCACCTTAGGGAGCCACCGGGTTTCCCAAGATGCGCCACTTATTCGCAGTGGTCAAAACTCGGCAACAATTTGGGCACGTGTTGAAAAGCACAACAGACAAGCGCAAGTTGAACTAACTATAAATTATCCAGGTGCAAATAAAATTGTGCTTAATGCCAGCCCACTTTCAAAACCAAAAGATGTATTAGGTTTAGTTACCACAGTAATTTTCTCTCCTGAAGACCTAGAACTAGTAAAAGGTGAACCGTCAGCGAGAAGAAAATTCATCGACGAATTAAGCACTTCACTTACTCCAAAATTTTCAAATACTCGAAGTGATTTTGAAAGAACCTTAAAACAGCGCAATACACTTTTGAAATCCTTAGGCCGTAGAAGCCCGTCACCTCAAGCTAGCGCAACACTAGATGCCTGGAGCGAACAACTAATGCAACACGGCACTGAAGTTATTTTTACTCGGCTTGAAAACATCAAACGTATTTCGCCCCATGTTTCTGAATTTGGAAAATCGATAAGTGGCGATACCGAACCGCTTCACTTAAATTATTTAAATAACTGGCTGCCGCCAGAAACGATAAATAAAAGTGAAATAGTTAAATTATTTGAGGCGGAGTTAGAAAACCGTAGCAAGGATGAAATAGATCGGGGCACAACATTAGTTGGCCCGCACCGCGACGATGTAAATATCCAACTAAGTAATTTGCCCGCTAAAGGATACGCTTCACACGGTCAATCTTGGTCAATTGCTATTGCGCTCCGGTTGGCGGCGTTTAAAACTTTACGTGAGCACGACGATGATCCAATTTTGATTTTGGATGACGTGTTCGCTGAATTGGATGAAAAGCGGCGTAACCGCCTAATTTCAGTAATTGCTGACGTTGAGCAAACTTTAATCACAGCTGCAGTGATTGAAGATATTCCAAAGGGATTGCCGAGTAAGCAACTTCTGTTAGAAGATGACTAACACTGTGTTAGATAAACCACAACAAGAATTTCTCCGGTCCTTGCTAAGTAGAGCCAGGGTCCGCACCTCAACTGTGCCCAACCGCAGAAACCGAAACACTAATTTTTACGACGAGCAAAGAAGCGGCTCTGGGCCAGACGAACGCGATCCCGCCACATTGTCAGGATTAATTGACCGATTGATTATTAGTAAAGGCTGGGATTTACAAGTTGCAACCGGGCGCCTTCACGGACAATGGGGCCTAATTGTTGGTCACGATGTTGCCAGCCACGTGAAAATCGAGTCTTTTAATTTGGATCCCAGCGGACAATCTGGAACTTTGTTGCTCCGGGCCGAGTCCAGCGCTTGGGCCACCCAAATTCGGCTACTTCTACCTACGATTTCCGAGCGACTAGGTGAAGAAATTGGACATGGAAGAATTAGTGAAATTAAGGTCCTAGGACCAGCTGCGCCATCTTGGAAACACGGGCAACGAAGCGTCCCCGGGCGGGGCCCAAGAGATACCTACGGGTAAGCACCCCGACTCCAAAAAAAGCAATAAACAGATAGGATTGGGGTAATAGTGCGCCTGAAAAACTCCCTATTTAGGGTCTGACATTCAGGAGCCAATAACGTACTTAGAAAGGCCTAGAAAGTGACATATGACGGCAGTGCCATCCAGGTCCTCGAAGGTCTGGATGCTGTTAGAAAACGCCCAGGCATGTACATCGGTTCAACCGGTGAAAGAGGTCTGCACCACCTGGTTTACGAAGTAGTAGACAACTCAGTCGATGAGGCCCTAGCTGGCCACTGCACTCACATCGAAGTAACAATTTTGCAAGACGGCGGCGTTCGCGTCGTAGATAACGGCCGTGGAATCCCAGTAGATATTGTTGCGTCTGAAGGAAAACCTGCCGTTGAGGTAGTTCTGACAGTTCTGCACGCCGGCGGAAAGTTTGGCGGCGGCGGATACGCAGTATCTGGTGGACTTCACGGTGTTGGCGTTTCAGTAGTGAATGCACTTTCCAGAGATGTCGATGTTGAAGTACGTCGCGAAGGTTTTATTCACACCCAGTCTTACAAATACGGCGTCCCAGTTGCACCTTTGAAAAAAGGTGGCAAAACCGATATCACTGGAACTACCGTTACGTTTTGGGCCGATGGAGATATCTTCGAAACCACGGTTTATGATTTTGAAACACTTTCCCGCCGGTTCCAAGAAATGGCATTTCTAAATCGCGGACTAACTCTTTCGCTTACTGACGAGCGGATTTCTGCTGGGCCAATCATTGATGAAGAAACCGGTGAACCAAAAATTGATGGCCCGCGAAGCGTTACATACATGTACGAAGGTGGCATCACCGATTTCGTGCAACATCTAAATGCTCGTAAATCACCGATCCACAATGACATAGTTGAATTTTTTTCAGAAGACACAAACCGTGGACTAAGCCTTGAAGTAGCCATGCAATGGAACAGCAGCTACACCGAATCGGTTTACTCGTTTGCAAACACAATTAACACGATCGAGGGTGGAACTCACGAAGAAGGTTTCCGCACTGCGCTAACTTCATTAGTAAATAAATTTGCTCGTGAGTGGAGCATCCTAAAAGAAAAAGACACCAACCTTTCAGGTGAAGATGTTCGCGAAGGTCTAACCGCAATTGTGTCGATCAAACTTCACGAACCACAGTTTGAAGGCCAAACCAAAACCAAACTTGGTAACACCGAGGCAAAAGCATTTGTCCAAAAAGTTGTTAACGAAGAACTAGCAGCGTGGTTTGAAAAAAATCCAGCGCAAGGAAAAGACATTGCGCGCAAATCACTACAAGCAGCAACCGCCCGCTTAGCTGCTCGAAAAGCTCGAGATTTAGCCCGTAACCGCAAGGGATTGCTGGGTAGCAGTAGTTTGCCTGGAAAGTTAAAAGACTGTTCGAGTAACGAGCCTTCCGAGTGCGAAGTATTCATTGTTGAAGGTGACTCAGCAGGTGGCTCTGCCGGCCAAGGTAGAGACCCACGCACGCAAGCGATTTTACCGATTCGCGGAAAAATTCTTAACGTTGAAAAAACTAGAATTGATCGGGTGCTTGCAAATACTGAAGTACAAGCAATTATTTCGGCATTCGGTACTGGCATCCAAGATGAATTTGATATCAACAAACTGCGATACCACAAACTAGTTTTGATGGCCGATGCTGACGTTGACGGTCAACACATTCGAACATTGCTGTTAACTTTCCTATTCCGCTACATGCGCCCCTTGGTTGACGGTGGATTTGTCTATGTTGCACAGCCGCCTCTTTATAAAGTCAAGTGGTCGCGCGAAACCCCTGGTTATGCATACTCTGACAAACAACGCGATCAATTAGTCGAAGCCGGATTAGCAGCCGGTAAGAAACTTCGTACTGAAGATGTTCAGCGCTATAAAGGTTTGGGCGAAATGAACGCCGAAGAACTTTGGGAAACCACAATGGATCCGGCATCTCGAGTTCTGTTGCAAGTTTCAGTAGACGATGCAGCGCAAGCTGATCAACTTTTCTCAACCCTTATGGGCGAAGACGTCGAAAGTCGACGTAACTTTATTCAACGCAATGCACATGACGTGCGGTTCTTGGACATCTAATGACTGAAATTAATGATTCAACTCACGATCAAATTGAAATTGTTGACCTTAATGTTGAAATGCAAAGGTCGTACCTTAACTATGCGATGAGCGTTATCGTTTCGCGCGCTTTGCCAGACGTGCGCGATGGCTTAAAACCAGTTCACCGCCGGGTTATCTATGCAATGTACGACGGTGGCTACCGCCCAGATCGCGCATTTAATAAGAGCGCCCGCGTGGTTGGCGAAGTCATGGGTCAGTACCACCCACACGGTGACAGTGCGATTTATGACACTTTGGTCCGACTGACTCAGTCCTGGTCGCTGCGATATCCACTTGCACAAGGACAAGGTAACTTTGGATCACCCGGAAATGACTCAGCAGCAGCATCTCGATACACCGAAGTTCGCATGGCCCAACTTGCTATGGAAATGGTTCGTGATATTGATCAAGACACCGTTAACTTCACTCCGAACTACGACGGCAAAAACTTAGAACCCACTGTTTTACCAAGCCGGTTCCCCAACCTTTTAATCAATGGTTCATCAGGTATCGCGGTTGGTATGGCCACCAACATCCCACCTCACAACCTGACCGAAGTAGCCGCCGGTGTGCAATGGGCGCTAGAGCACCCAGACGCTACTCGCGAAGAATTACTCGAAGCGCTAATGGAACGAATCACCGGTCCAGATTTCCCAACTGGTGGGCAAATTGTAGGGCGTCGTGGAATCCAGGATGCATATCGCACCGGACGCGGATCCGTCACCATGCGAGCTGTTACTGAAATTACCGAAGACAAACGCGGTCGCACCATAATCACAATCACTCAGTTGCCTTACCAAGTTAATCCCGACAATTTACTTGAGCGCATCGCAGAACTAGTTGAACAAGGAAAAGTTGGTGGCATCGCAGACCTGGTCGATGAAAGTTCATCACGAACTGGAATGCGTATTGTCGTTGTTCTAAAGCGTGACGCAGTTCCAAGGGTTGTTTTGAACAACTTGTTTAAGTACACCCAACTGCAAGACAATTTCGGCGCAAACATGTTGGCACTTGTCGATGGGGTACCGAGAACCCTAACTCTTGATGCGTTTGTAACTAATTGGATCGAACATCAAGTTGAGGTAATTCAACGCAGAACGGCATATCGATTAAGAGTTGCCGAAGAGCGCGTACATATTTTGATCGGCCTACTAAAGGCAATCGATCGCATTGATGAAGTAATTGCATTGATTCGAGCATCAGAGTCTGCTTCAGTTGCGCAAGCCGGCTTAATGAAACTTCTTGACATTGATGAAATTCAAGCACAAGCAATTCTTGATATGCAGTTGCGCAAACTTGCTGCATTGGAACGTAACGAACTGCAAACTCAACACGATAAATTGATGGCTGAGATCACAGACTACAAAGACATTTTGGCAAATCTCACCCGCCAACGCAGCATAGTTAGCGAAGAGCTAGCCGAAATCGTAAACAAGTTCGGTGACGAACGACGCACCACAATTGTTGCAGATGAAAACGATGTAACGCACGAAGATTTGATCGCGGTCGAACCAATCGTGGTGACACTTTCTGCAGATGGCTACATCAAGCGCACAAAAGCTGTGCTGTACCGTTCCCAAAAGCGCGGCGGGCGTGGAGTCAAAGGCGCAGCACTTAAGCAAGACGATGTAGTTACAAACTTCTTTGTGACCACAACACATCACTGGATCTTGTTCTTTACTAACCGTGGTCGGGTGTTCCGCGTTAAGGCCTACGAATTAACCGACACCGGCCGTGATGCCCGCGGACAGCACGTTGCTAACTTGCTTTCTCTTGCTCCCGAAGAGCACGTAGTCGAGGTACAAGATTTGCAGGACTACAGTCAAGCAAAATACCTAGTGCTTGCGACACGGAATGGCGTAATTAAAAAGTCAAGATTGGCAGATTACGACTCCTCCCGCAGTACAGGATTAGTTGCAATCACACTTCGTGATGAAGACGATGTGGTTTCCGCACAACTTGTAAATGATGAAGACGATTTACTTCTGGTTTCCAAAATGGGTTACTCAGTTCGTTGCCATGCTGACGATGCCACATTGCGCCCAATGGGAAGAACTGCCGGCGGTGTTATCGGAATCAGATTTAAGACTGACGATGATTACTTACTAAAAATGGAAGTTGCCACAGCCGGTTCATTTGTCGTAACAGTAACTGAAGGTGGCTGGGCTAAGCGAACTTCGATTGACGAATGGAATGCAAAGGGACGCGGTACTCAAGGAGTCCGCGCAATGCGCCTAGTTGAAAAGCGTGGCGGACTAGCTGGCGCCCTGATCTGTGCCGCAGATGATGAGATCTTTGCAATCGCAAGTAACGGCGTTGTAATCCGCACTCGGGTAGATGAAATTCGCGCTGCCGGACGCGACACTATGGGTGTCTCGTTTATGAAGGTTGGGGATGACGATCAAGTTGTTGCGGTTGCGCGCAGCAGTGCCGCTTCCATGGCGGCACTGGAAAGTGTTGAAGTTTCACCAGATGCCGAAGTTACAGCAGTAGTTGAATCTGAAGAAGTTAATGAGCAAGATGCCAACCTCGGGGAAGAAGCATAAATGTCAGACATCGACATCGACTTAAGTGACGATCAACCAACAAAGCGAAATTTCTTCAAGAATCCGCTGAAGGTAAACGAGCAAAATGTAGCGACCTCAGTCCCGGTTGCCACGCAAGCTCCGGCTCGACAAGTCACACTGCACTTAACTCATATCGATCCGTGGTCAGCTGCTAAACGAGCCTTTGTGCTTGGTGTGCTAATTGCTGGTGTACTAATCGTGGCCATCGTTGTGCTCTGGATGGTTCTATCGGCTGCTGGTGTTTTCGAAGCGGTTTCTAGTCTTTGGAGCGATGCTTCTGGAAGTACTGGCACTGGAATCAGCTTCTTGTCGTTAGGTCGTCTATTGGGCCTAACTATGGTTGTTTCCGCAATTGAAATTGTGCTTTTGAGCGTACTTTCCACACTTTTTGCAGTCCTCTACAACTTAAGTGTTGGGTTCACGGGTGGCGTGGAGTACACCTTCACTGATCGGAGTTAATCCTTCATTTTGGGCGATTGCCTGCTTTAAGGTAACCTCTTAACTCGTGCCTTGAATTAGGTACAACCGAAGAAAATGCAATAGATAAGGGCCTATAGCTCAGCTTGGTTAGAGCGCTTCGCTGATAACGAAGAGGTCGGTGGTTCAAGTCCACCTGGGCCCACGTACGGTTTTAAGTCTAAGGAGAATAGGAAACGTAATGAAAAAACTTTTATCACTAGCATTGCTAGCTGTTGCTGGTTACGTTATCTACCAACAGGCAGAAAACAGTAAGGCCGAGCAAGAATTGTGGACACAGGCTACTTCAGAGTAGATTTTGTTCTACGGTTTTACCGCCGGGGAATTAGCTCAATTGGTAGAGCACTGCCTTTGCAAGGCAGGGGTTAGGGGTTCGAGTCCCCTATTCTCCACA
>Ga0114968_10001929_pt1 | contig 15954 bp, 11 predicted proteins | sample M_130807_EF_Meta_FD_87020 | JGI IMG/M metagenome (GOLD analysis project Ga0114968, IMG submission 87020) | Freshwater microbial communities from Lake Montjoie, Canada to study carbon cycling - M_130807_EF_MetaG | ecosystem: Environmental > Aquatic > Freshwater > Lake | place: Lake Montjoie...
AATGACTATTATATTTTATATTCAATATTTACACAATACAATAAACTTTCTTACCACGAAATATAAAAATCACCATAAAATACATTTAGTTCTTTATACTTATTTATCAATACGCTATACTTTTCCTCGCAAAAGTTTTTATTTTCATTTATATTTAAAACAGAATTCCATAAATATATTATACATAAATGATCTCTTTCCAAAAACTTTGACAAATTTATAAGTTTTTCATTTCCTATTAATGCCGCAACAACACTGAATGCGCTATATTTTGTTCCTTGAATTATTAATTTACATTTCGATAAACAAAACAAGTCTAAAACACTTGCATAATTTACTATTGGTTTTATATTTTCACAGAGCTTTTCATCAATTTCCAATATTGTCACGTTTTTTTCTTTTCCTTTTTCTTTGGCTATATTTTTTATAGACTCGCAAAATAAGTTTTTGTGTTCATTGTCTTCACTAGTAACAAAAAAACTGGTTGTTTCTTCGCTTTCTATTATATCACTTATAGTAGATAAAAGTTTTTCTATAAGAATGATGTTTTCGTCAAAAGACATTTCGTGTCTTATATCTGGATTCTGTTTGATTTTATCGCTTTTTCTCAAATGAATACCATACGCTTTTTCAATGCCTATAGGAATGCATTTTGAAACCATTGCGCTTGGTTGAATTTTTTTTGCAATTGTCAAAAACATATTTGATACTTCTTCAAAGGAAACATTAATATTTTCACTTTTTAGTTTTTGATAAACGCAAAATGGAGTAATAGAAACTATTGCGTCGGGATTTATAAATAAGAGCGCATTTTCAATTTGATTTAAATCACAGCTTCGCAATTTATTATATTCATTGTTATTGTTATAAACTTTAATGTCATTAAAGTTAAAAAGAGACAAGTCATAAAAATTTAAACTCCCAAAATAATAAAGCATTATGTTTTCATTAAGAAAAACTTTCAAATCAAAATTTGTATAATAAGCGTAAACGGCTGCACCAAGAATATTTATAATTTTGTCTCCTAACCCATTTATTGGTTTAATGAATAAGTCATAAGTCATATATATAGAATGTTGTTTAATAATTTATTTTAAATTTTCCTCATTAAAAGTAGCGGAGAACCCAGGTTCTGAAAATGGTTTTTGGCACAACCTTTCCTAAAGGTTGTAAAGTGGTAAAAAATTGAATTAAAGATAATTTATAATAGATAATGTAACAAACCGATCAATGGAACGAGTGTTCCGTCTTTTCGACTTTAACGTTTATAATGGAAGCACAGAAACCAATAGTAGTGGTGGAAGTGATAATGGCGCTCAAAGTTATAAAGATTCAAATATATTCATTATTCAAATGTTTGGCTTGGACGAAACAGGTAAAACTTGTTCCATCCTAGTAAAAGATTTTAAACCATTCTTCTATGTAAAAGTTGGAGACAATTGGACTACGACCACAAAACAATTATTCCTTCTTGATATAAAAAGCAAAATTGGGAAGTATTATGAGAATTCCATTTCCGATTGTAAAATCATCAAGCGAAAGAAGCTCTACGGGTTTGATAACGGAAAAGAATACAAGTTTCTAAAGTTTGACTTTAATAATATGTCTGCACTGAATAAAGTAAAAAATCTTTGGTACACGGGTGCTGGCGGTTTTGGTAGCGAAAGAAAACTCTTGGCCGGCGGATATGTATTTGCTGGAGTAGGAACGCATTTATATGAAGCAAATATTCCGCCTCTACTAAGGTTCTTTCATATTCAAGATATTAGTCCATCTGGATGGGTCGCATTACCCAATAATAAAACTGCACTCGTCCTTGACGAAGATAAAAAGACAACATGCGACTATGAGTTTGAAATCAGTTTCAAGAACATTGTTCCTCTAAATGATAAGGAAACACGGGTTCCATATAAGATTTGTAGTTTTGATATTGAAGCAAGTAGTAGTCATGGCGACTTTCCAATTCCAATCAAGTCGTATAAAAAATTGGCAACCAATATTATTGAGTATTTTGAAAATATTGGTGCGGATGCGACCAAAGAACAATACAAAGATCTCCTTAAAAAAATTGTAATAAATGCGTTTGATTATGCGGCCACTGGCGAAAAGATGAGCGAGATTGACTTAGTGTATCCCAAATCAAAGCCAGATTTGGCTTCTCTAAATAATTTAATTGATAAATGGTTATCCAGCCAAGTTCGTGATATGAAAACAAATACAAATGAAGCGACAATTGAAGCTATGTTTGAAAAAATGCATCAAAATGTGGAAGATGATAATGAAGAAGACTTTAATTTCATAGTAAAGCCAAAAACATATTCAGATAAAAAAGCTACAATTGTTGATATCTTATTTGATAAAAAATTTGAACGAGATAGTAAAGTGAATGAGCTCAATATTTCGCTCAAATCCATTTTTCCAAAGTTGGAAGGTGATAAGGTTACTTTTATTGGTTCAACATTTATGAAGTACGGACAAACTGAGCCTTATTTGAATCATTGTGCAGTGCTCAATACTTGCGACAGCCTACCTATAGCAAATAGTACCATTCAAACTTGTAAAACCGAGCGAGACTTACTACTCGCTTGGCGCAACTTGATTCAAAAGGAAAACCCCGATATTATTATTGGCTATAACATATTTGGTTTTGATTATGAGTTTATGTTTAGACGCGCACAAGAAAATGATTGTCAAGAAGAATTCTTGCAACTTTCAAGGAATTGTGGCGAAATATGTGCCAATAAAGATCGTGAAACGGGTTCGTTCAAAATAGAGGAGAATACAATTCAAATCGCAAGCGGCACTCATGACCTAAAGTATATAAAGATGAATGGGCGTCTACAAGTAGACTTGTATAATGTATTCCGTCGAGAAGAAAATTTATCATCCTATAAGTTGGACTATGTATCGGGACATTTTATTGGCGACTATGTAACAGCGGTTGAAAAAGATGACGACTCGAAAAAAACAAAGATTATAACAAAAAATATGACTGGTTTACTGGAAGGAAGTTTTATTCATATTGAAGAAATTGGACATACAACAGACTATTATGATGGTGGTGCCAAATATAAGGTTTTATGCGTAGATAAAAAAGCCGGGTCATTTGAAATTGTTGGTTCTATTACACCAGATTTCAAAACAAAAAAAGTGCGCTGGTGTATGGCAAAGGACGATGTTACCCCAAAAGACATCTTTCGCTTGACTAATGGAACATCTGCTGATAGAGCGACCATTGCAAAATATTGTATTCAAGATTGTAACCTGGTTCATTATCTATTGAATAAAGTGGATACTATTACTGGTTTCATTGAGATGGCAAAAATTTGCAGTGTCCCGATGAACTTCTTGGTTATGCGTGGTCAAGGTATTAAACTTACTAGTTTCGTTGCCAAAAAGTGTAGGGAAAAACGCACACTTATGCCTGTAATCGAAAAAGGTAACTTAGATGAAGGTTATGAAGGCGCAATTGTTTTGGACCCAAAGTGCGACTTATATTTGGATAATCCTGTAGCGTGTGTGGACTATGCATCACTTTATCCTAGTTCGATGATTAGCGAAAATTTATCGCATGACAGCAAAGTATGGACAAAAGAATATGATTTAGCGGGAAATCTAATTTGTGAAACTGGTGAAAAAAATGAAGCGGGAGAATTTATATACGATAATTTACCCGAGTATGAGTATGTAAACGTAGAATATGATACATATGTTTACGTAAGAAAAACCCCGAGTTCCGCAGCTGAAAAAGTATTAAATGGGCGAAAGATTTGTCGTTTCGCCCAGTTCAGCGCAATTATGCCTTCTATTTTGGAAGAGTTATTAAAAGCAAGGAAAGCTACTAGGAAGCTCATTCCGACGCAAACAGACGAATTTATGAAGAATGTTCTAGACAAGCGCCAGCTTGGTTATAAGGTGACTGCTAACTCACTATATGGTCAATGTGGCGCAAAGACGAGCACATTTTATGAAAAAGATATTGCGGCATGCACCACCGCAACAGGTCGTCTGCTTCTCACGTATGCAAAAAAAATTATCGAAAAGTGTTATGGCGATGCTGTTGTAAATACAGAAAGCAGAGGTCCGGTTTTAACAAAAGCAGAATATATTTATGGAGATAGCGTTGCCAACTATACACCTACGTATGTTCGAATAAATGGAATGATTGACATTTGCGTTATTGAAACATTAGCGGAAAAATATGGTGAAAATAATTGGGTAAAATGCCAAGAAGAAGGTAAACAAGAAAAAGAATTCTGTGAACTATCAAATGTTGATACGTGGACAGATAAGGGATGGACAAAACTTCATAGAGTAATTCGGCACGTCTTGGCGCCGCATAAAAAAATGGTTCGCGTTCTAACACACACGGGTTTGGTGGATGTTACAGACGATCATTCTCTATTAACGAAAGACTCTTGTTCCATTTCTCCAAAAAATATAAAAGTCGGAACTGAACTTTTACATAATAGTTTGCCAATGAATGAAAATTTTAAAAATTCTATTACCAAAGAAGAAGCGCAGGTAATGGGATTCTTCTTTGGAGATGGAAGCTGTGGTAATTACGAATGTACGTCGGGAAAAAAAAGTGGTTGGGCGTTAAGTAATGGATCAATGGAAATTATAAATAAATATTTAAAGTTGTGTGAAATTGCATACCCCAAATTTAAATGGGTTGTAATGCCAACGCTTGAAAGTTCAGGAGTTTATAAAATATCTCCAAGATGCAACGAATACGGGTCAATTGCTAGGTTTGTTGAAAGTTATAGAGAAAAATTATATTATGAAAAAGCTAAAAAAATTCCTAATGAGATATTATCAGGAAATGAAGAAATTAGACGAGCATTTTGGGATGGTTTATACGATGCAGATGGCGATAAAGACATAAATGGATATACTAGAATTGATCAAAAAAATCAAATAAGTTCTGCGCATATATGCTGGTTAGCTCAAAGCCTTGGTTTAAAAACCTCAATAAATACACGAAATGATAAACAAGATATTTATAGACTTACTATGACTAATAAATCTCAAAGAAAAAATCCTGTTGCTGTAAAAAAATTGCAAGAAATCCAATACTCTGGATACGTTTATGATTTGACAACTGACAATCATCATTTTGCAGCAGGAATTGGAAATATAATTGTTCATAATACGGATTCAGTATTCTTCACATTTAACCTGCAAACGCCACAAGGCGTACCGATTCGCGGCAAAGACGCATTAGAAATAACAATTGAAATCGCTCAACAAGCTGGACATTTAGCTTCAAGCTTATTGAAAGGACCACATGACCTCGAATATGAGAAAACATTCATGCCGTTTTGCCTACTTTCAAAGAAGCGCTACGTTGGTATGCTTTACGAACACGACCCAAATAAGGGTAAACGAAAGGAGATGGGAATTGTTTTGAAGAGGCGAGATAATGCGCCAATTGTAAAAGATATTTATGGTGGAATCATTGATATATTGATGAAGGAGAAGGATATCCAAAAAGCGATAGACTTTTTGAAATCATGTCTCAAAAACATTGTAGATGAAAAATATCCTATTGAAAAGTTGATCATTAGTAAGTCGCTGCGTTCGGGTTATAAAAATCCCAAATCAATTGCACATAAAGTGCTTGCAGATAGAATGACTGCAAGGGACCCCGGAGCAAAACCTAGTTCTGGTGACCGGATACCATTTGTCTACATAAATAATACTGATAAAAAGTCGCTCCAAGGTGAGCGGATTGAAACCCCGAAATATATTCTGGAAAACAACTTAAAGATCGATTATTCGTTTTACATTACAAATCAAATCATGAAGCCGGTACAACAAGTATTTGCACTTGTCTTGGAGAAAATTTGGCAAATGCAAAAGAAGACCGCAAAAATACAAAAGTTCAAGAAGGACTTGCTTGCACTTAAAATGAAGACGGCGCCAGATAAGTATGAAGAAAAAGCGGACGATTTTAAAAACAAAGAGGTGAAAGCCATGTTATTTGATGAATATTTACGAATCACTCAAAACGAGAAACAAAATAATCAAGCACTAACCAAGTTCTTTGTTAAGCAATAAACTATGCAAAACCAAATTAAACATTTATCGTCCTATATAAAATAGGAATATGCTTCCAGATTTTTTACTTGAATTCAAAAAAAATAATTTAGATGGCGCACGAATTAATTGGGACGAGTATTTTATGTCAATTGCTGTTTTGGCATCGTGCAGATCGCCTTGTGCTCGACTCAATGTTGGTAGTGTTATTATTAAAAATAATAGAATCATTTCTATGGGTTATAATGGCTATATTCCTGGTGCGCCACATACAAGCAGAATTATTGATAATCACGAACAATCAATAATTCATAGTGAAGTAAATGCAATTACAGATTGTGCCAGACGAGGAGTTTCTCTCGAAGGATCAAAAATCTATGTAACGCATTTTCCTTGTCCAAATTGTTTTAGAACCATAGCCGCATGTGGAATAAAAGAAGTTGTATATTTAAAAGACTATAATAATAGCTCTATTGTAAATGAGCTAGCTAGCGACTCCAATATAGTAATAAGGCAACTTTATACAAAACAAATTTAGTTAAAATTTAATAAACGTATAATATAACTATATGAATAGCAAAGGAGTTTTACGTAAAAAAACATTTGAGGATGATAAACCTAAAAGAAATAGAGTTGATGACTCCGACGACGATGAAAGCACTGCTGAAAGTTTAGATAGCGATAGTGATAGTGATTATGAACCCATTGCATCTAGAGTTCTACCTATTCCAGTAAAAAAAGCAGAAGCAGAAGCAGAAGCAAAAGTTTTAGCGCAGCCTATTATAACTAGAGTCGTGCCTCCAGCAAAAGTTTCAGTTACAACTAGAGTCGCTCCTCCAGGAAAAAATGCAAATGTTTTAGCTCCGCCCGGAATGGGAAGTCAGCTTTGGCACGCAGCCTGGAATAAGTGGATAAATAATGTAGATTACTTGTGTGGCGAATGGTCTGGTAACTTGGAAGTTCTTAACTGGGCTAATCCAAAATGTGATAATTCTACTCCTTTTTTTATAACTTGTTTAAAAAATGATTTTGGTAGTGCGTCCATCATGATGAAAACTCCTGGTGTAGACATTAACAAAGCATGTAGAGGCGGTCAATCCCCGCTCTGGCAAGCCACTTACAACGGAAACATCAGTATAGTTGAAAAATTATTAAAAATGCCCGGTATTGACGTTAATCAAAAAATTCTTGATGGCAAAAGTGAAGGATATACGGCATTAGATACAGCATTAGAACTTGGCGCAAATGGTCTGCGCAAATATGGCGAAATAGTAAAAATGCTCAAAGATGCAGGTGCAATTACTGGGATTGGCGAAAGAGAGATAAGTACTGGCGAACAACTTTGGTTCGCAGCATACAATGGCGAAGTCGAAAGAGTTCAAAGTATTTGTAACGAGTTTACTGGTAATGAATCTGTTCTCAACTGGACAGACCCTATAAATGGAGACACAGCACTTATTATTGCAGCAAGACGAGGATATTGTGATGTTGTTACTATTCTTTTAAAAACTAATGGAGTAAATATATTTTCAGTAAATAAAGAAAATTATAATGCTGCGAAAGCAGGACTTCAATCTTTTGAAATTAGAGATTCAAAAAATGATGGTGATGTTACTAATAAAAACAATTGTAGTGAGCTTGTATTAAATTTTATGAAACGTCGCATTAATTTATTTCAGTTAAATGCTCACGATAAAGCCAAAGTTGCCGACGAGCTTTATGAAGGGGTTTTCTTAGATCGCACTGCAAACATAAGTCGCCCTCCTCTTCTTAGACAAGATTCTAATATTGTTCATAATAAATTTGAACTCTTAAGTAAACCTCGCATAACTTTATACATTGCAGCTCATGGCCAAGACGATATTTATAAAAAAATTAGTACCGACCTCAAAGTGAGAATATTTAGTAAAGCTAATTCTCTGGGGTGTCCATCATTTATTGGATGGGGCGAAGATGATATAATGAAAAATATGGCGAGAACTTTTAAAAAGGATTTGAAAAGCGGTTGCGCTGGGAAATGTCCAATAAATTCTACTTACTATGTTATAAAAAAAGAATTAACCCCATATCAACATTTATATGGTGCGTTTATAAAAACTATTTCAGAAAGAAGAGAAAACGATTTACCTGAAACGTTTGACTCTAATGAATCGTTTCATTCTCATAATGCAGTATTTGATAAAACATTTTACTTTTATGATACATACGAAGTTACTAGCACGAGTTTTCAAGTTTCAATTATTCATAGAGATAATGTTAAAGGAATATCGTATAACGAAGACCCAAATAACTTACTTAACTTAATAAATGTAACTGATTTAAATTTATTTTTAAGCCAACATAATCTAATGAAAAATAGAGAGCTTGTTGCTAAAGTTAAATTTGCTTTACTTGAAAAAAAAGAAATAGACTTGTCTTTATTATTAGAACTTTTAAAGGAAGCAGGCTTCAAAGTTGTTAATATTATAGAGTCGGCTTGTAGAAATGTAACAATGAAAGGTAAACAACAAACCGAACAATTAGAGAGAGCACGTGAAGAAGAAAAAAAAGTAAAAGTAAATTCTGCTCTAGGAGGTAGGAGAACACGTAAAAAAGTTAAACCTACTAAGAGAACCAAGCGCAATAAAAAATGCAATAAGAATAAAAAAACCAAGGCAAATAAAAAAACCAAAGGCAAATAAAACTTAGTGTAAATTAAACGTAAGGTAAATAAAATTATTTATTTATCATGTGAAATAGTGTGTAAAAATAAAAACACGCTAATCCGCCTGGTAATAAAAGTATCCATTTCTCCTTTAAAAAATAATATGGCTCAGTAAGTATTTTAAAATGATTTTTTTCAAAAAGGACTGCTTCCTGACCACACTTTTTTTCATCTTCTCTAACGGACCTGGCAGAATGATGCGTTACTTTTCCAGTAATTATATTTGTATCACCAAATTTTCTGCAGTCAATATTATCTCCAATAAAGTGTCTGCAATCTTTGCATATTTTTTTTGTTGGAATTAACGATGACCGAGTTTTGGAAACCAAAGTTGAAAATACATATAAATTTAATAACTTCATTATAATGTAATTATTTTTAATTCTTTTTTATTATCTTTTTTTTATGTCAAAACTTTTTTTGAAATAAAAAACAAAATTTTAATAAAATTAGTGGGAACCCAGGTTTCACGAAGTAAGACCCACGCTCTTCTGGAATTACCATTTTCAATAACAACCTTTATTTAAACCTTTTTTATCCAGGCTAGCGGTGGATAAAGCTAAGGAGGAGGGTTTACGGGAACCTAGGTTCCCGTATTAGAAAGACCTAAGCGAACGCATAGTACCCTTCTTCATATTCGCAATAATGTTTTCGAGTTGAGTTACTCTATCCTGAAGACGAATATTTTCCTCGACAAGTGTTTCCTTGTCATCATCATCATCATCGTCATCATCATCATCATCATCGCTACTAGAGCACGAATCCATGCATGAATCTAAAACGAGATCGCCATCCGTAATGGCTTGCCTAATAAGCTCGGCATCCGCATATCCTCTGGCATCTTCCCAGCGGTCAATAACATTTTCAGAAACTAACTTATTTACAATAGAATTTATAGAACGCCCATGAACCTTTGCAATATCCGTCACAGGCATTTCCAAAAGTTCATATTCTCTTTGCATACGCAGAATTTCTGCTGTATTCCAAAACGCTCGGTGTCTGGCTGGCTGCTTCATTGTGATAATTTAATTTATTGGAGTTATCTTTAAATCAATTTTTTCATATTATCGCCTTAAAATTGTTTCAAATAATAAAACGCTGTTTCCTGACGGGTCAAGCAAATTATCGAGCGTTGTGTTATTTCTCAACATTTCTGATAAAGTAGCACTTGCTAAATTTAAAAGGGAATCATTAAAATTTGTAGTTGATGCGGTTGTATTTGTATTTGTATTTGTATCTGTATATGCATTCGCACTGGCGTTTGAGAATAATTGTGTATTTGTATTTGCAGGATTTGTTGTTTGTGTAAGTCTACTATCTCTACGAATATCATGCCTGCAAACGGGACATCTTACGTTACTTTGAAACCAAGTGTTCAAGTTCTCTCTATTAAAAATATGTCCGCAATGAATTATTTGCGTAACTTCTGTATCATTTTCAAATCTCTCTAATGAAATAGGACAAGAGCTATTGATTGGGTTATTTATTGATCCAAAAATCAAATCTATTGTTGATGCACGCAAGTCATTAGCGGATGGTATTACTGGCACTGGGTCGTTAAAATCTCTCTGCGCTTGACCATTATCTGTAAATAAGGCATTATACCAACGTGCTCGAGCATCACTATTCATTGGCTGAAAATATTCTGGTCGCAAATAGTCCAATGTATAGTATCGCCCATTTAATAAAACTCTGTTTGTTTGAGGGGTTGAGTCATTTGTTTGAGGGGTTGTGTCAAATGATGCACGATTCCTTCTATTATTGTTTCGACTTCTGCTTCCTTGAAACAGATTTTGATTTTGATTTAAAGACAAATTTCTATTGCTTATTTCTAAAGTAGTTATTGACTCCCGTATTCCTCCTAATACGTCGTGCAATCTATCTATTTCATTCAATGTCGAAGTATACATATCAGAATATATGTCTAATAACGCTCTATTAAAATCACTCTGTCTATGAAACCCTTCTGTAAAACTATTATTAGTTGCCATATTAATAATGAAGAAAATCCGTTTAAATGTATTCGTCTAATATATTCATATAAATGAGTTTTGATAATTATGAAGGAAAAGGATTAACCGGTTTGGCTAATCTTGGTAATACTTGCTTCATAAATTCATGCTTGCAAATATTATCTCATACTTATGAATTAAATGATTTTTTAAATGCAGAGACATATAAAAGAAAACTAAACAATAAGTACGAATCTGCGCTCTTAATTGAATGGGATGAGTTAAGAAAAATGATGTGGAATGAAAATTGTATTATTTCTCCTGGAAAGTTCATCAAGACAATTCAAAAGTTGGCTTCTATTAAGAAAATTGATATTTTTACTGGTTATGCGCAAAATGATTTGCCAGAATTTTTATTGTTTTTAATTGACTGCTTTCATACTTCATTGGCGAGAGAAGTTAACATGACTATCACTGGCTCATCCATGAATGAAACAGATAAAATGGCAGTCGAATGTTTCGAAATGATAAAAAAAATGTACGCAAAAGAGTATTCAGAAATTTGGAATATGTTTTACGGAATTCATGTATCCCAAATTATATCTGCAGAAACCGGCGCAGTTCTTTCAATGAGCCCAGAGCCGTATTTTATGATAAATTTATCTATTCCGCAAAACAACAAGTCTCCCAATTTGTACGATTGTTTTGAGTTATATGTTGAAGGTGAAAGCATGGAAGGCGAAAATGCATGGTTTAATGAAGCAAAAAATGAAAAAGAAAATGTGAAAAAGCAAATTACGTATTGGAGTTTTCCAAATATATTAACATTGGACTTGAAACGTTTTAACCCTATGAACCCAATGAACAAAAATCAAATTCTAGTCACATTTCCTTTAGAAAACCTTGATTTATCAAAATACGTGATTGGTTACAAAAAAGAATCATATGTTTATGACTTATATGGAATAGCAAATCATAGTGGTGGTCCGATGGGAGGCCACTATACATCGTATGTAAAAAATGCAAATGGAAAGTGGTATCATTTTAATGATACAAATGTGAATGAAGTCATAAACCCAAATGAACTGATTTCACCTAAAGCTTATTGTTTGTTTTACAGGAAAAAATTGGTAACAACAATATAAAATTGCGCCCGCAAGTTTTTATTAACTAACTATATATTAATGGAAGTATCGCCTAATTCAACAACACAACCTTTGAATATGTATGATTATATCAATAGTTCTGTCATGAACCCAATCGCATTTACGGCATTGGCCGTATTAGTCATCATAGTCATTTTTGTTTCAGTATATTTAGGAAAAAATTCAAATTCAAATTCAAATGGGCAAGCCGATGGAATGGCAAATACAAATACAAATACAAACAATGCTACAAAAATTTATGGAATAATTGCGGTCATTCTCTTTGTAGCTCTTATTATCGTAAATGGCGTCCAATACTTTTTTGGAATTAACTTTTTTGCTTCAATACAAAACATATTAACAGGAACTCCTGAAGTGGACATTAAGGTAGTGCCAGAGTCAGAAGAAAAGTCAAAATTGGCGCAACCAACAACAATAGAACAAATTATTGGAGTAGAACAAGTTTTTAATATTCCTGGAAATACGTATAATTATGGAGACGCTAAAGCCTTGTGTACGGCATATGGCGCTCGTTTAGCAACTTACAATGAAGTCGAAACTGCATACAATAATGGAGGTGAATGGTGTAATTATGGTTGGTCCGATGGACAAATGGCATTATTCCCAACGCAAAATACCACATTCAAAAATTTACAAAAAATAAAAGGACATAAACATGATTGCGGGAGACCAGGCGTAAATGGTGGATATATAGCAAATCCTGCAGTAAAATTTGGAGTAAATTGTTATGGTCATAAACCAAAAATTAATCAAGAAGAACGGCATCTTATGGATGTAACAACACCATATCCCAAAACAAAAGAAGAATTAACGCTGGAAAAACAAGTTGCATATTGGAAAAATAAACTAGATCAAATTTTGGTATCACCATTCAACTATTCATCCTGGAGTAAAGTGTAAACAAAATATATTTATTTGAAAAATGACAAACAATTGTTATTTTTCAAACCATTAATAATGTAAATTGTTGCATTCGTTTTTTTGTACGTAATGTAAAATTTAAATGTGACTAATTAATTTTTTATATGAGGCTTTATCATTCTTCTTTATTGAATCATTCATCATCACTATTAAATCATTTTTATAATCATCGCTGAAAGCACTTGTTGCTAGTTTGGCAATAATATTTTTAGGATGTAATGTTTCGCAAATCATATTGTGTACGTTCATTTTATCGTAATCCTCCATTAATATGTTGTAGAGAATCTCGCCATTGTACTCTTTTTTATTTACACCTTTAAAGTTACAAACAAACTTCCATGCTTCTATCATTTTTCCTTGAAAAAGTATTTTATGATCTTTAGTCATTATTGTTTGTTTATTAGGATAATTATTGCCTAATGAATTTTTTTCGAAGCAGACTAAATATTTATCTTGAGAAATTGTTTTTGGTACAGATTTTATATTTTTATTGTTAATAGTATGAATATTTACATCAATATTTTCAATAGCAATATGTCCTTGGTCTGTCTTTATAAATGTATTTGCAGGAAAGCATATATTGGATATTGGCATTGGCGGTAAATACTTTGTACACGCAATTCCAAGTCCAATACTGCTTGCTACGTTAGACTCAGTTCCTCCCATTTTTGCAGCCCATTGAACGTAGCCGTTTGAATTATATTTAATTAAAAATGTATTTAGAACTTCAACATCAAAACCATCAACTCCTATAGTGTTAGATAATTTATATCCAATACTTCCATCAGCATTATAAATGTTAAATGATAAATCCGAAAAAGAACCAGATACGTAAACATTATGATTTATATCTGTTGAAACTGAAATTCCTTGGTCAAATGGAGTTTTTCCTCCCATTTGTGCAGCCCATTTAAAATTTCCATGAGAGTCATATTTTGATATAAATGCATCCGAGTATTCAGGGTTTCCTGTTCCTGAAGTATTTGTCAAAGTTTTTTTAATATTGCCATGCGCATCATAAATATTTAAAGATAACTCTGAAAAATATCCGGTTAAATATACACAATTTTTCAAGTCGCTACAAATTGAAAATGACGCAGCATGTGGATTTTGGGTTCCTCCAATTTTAGTTGCCCATTTAACGCGTCCAGAAGCATCATACTTTGCCACAAATGCATCAAAATTTTCTGGGTCCAAAATTCCTGAAGTTTTTTGCAAGATTTTGGCTGGGGAATTATTTGCAGGATTAGTGTTTGCATTATAAATATTACAAGACAAATCATGAAAAAGCCCCGTCAAATAAACATTATTATTAAAGTCTGTGCAACACCCACTACTTTGAGTATATGCGTTGGAGTCTTTTCCGCCAATTTGCGACCCCCATAGATAATTACCATTTGAATCATATTTTATTAAAAATCCGTTATAACTTATATCAGAACCAACTCCATTTATAGTTGCAACATAATCGCCATTTGGATTGTTTGAGTTATAAATATTTAACGAAATGTCCGAAAATGTTCCAGTTACATAAACATTATTATGCAAATCAATTGATAGGGCTTCCCCGGCTGCGCCCACACCGGAACTTTCAGAGTCTAGGCTCATTTTTGTTGCCCATTTAAAATTTCCCGCCGAATCATATTTCACTATAAATGCACTATTTAATATATTATCACCAATTAATGTTTTGACTATGTTATCGTTTGCATCATAAATATTAAAATTTAAAACGCCAAAATATCCAGTAGCATAAATATTATGATTTGAATCTGTAAATATTTTATATAAAGTATTAGCTTCGTCTGTAGTAGTTCCACCAAGTTTTATAGCCCATAGAAATGTTCCTAAATTATTATATTTTATTATGAATGCGTTACTTGAATCGTTGTTTAAACCAGTCGTGTTTGTCAATGTTTTAGCCAGTGCCCCGTTTGCATTATAAATATTAAATGATAAATCAGAAAATTTTCCAGCAACATAAATATTGTCATTTAAGTCGGTGCAAACAGCATATCCCTTGTCATATGACTCACTATCACCTCCCATTTGAACCGCCCATTTAAAATTTCCTGTAGAATCATATTTTGCAACAAATGCGTGTAACTGAGGATTGTTGATTGCGGCTTTATTATACAATGTCTCCGCTTGTTTGCCATCTGCATTAAAAAAAATAAAAGATGAATCGTAAAAGTAGCCACTAACATAGACACTGTCGTTACTCATTTTAATATATATAACTATTTTTTATATAATTACAAAAATAATATAAAAAGCTCTAAACATTTTTAAGAATAATTATGCATACTTTCATTCCTATGTGTATAAAAAATACTAAAGAACAAGAGACATAGCTTAAAATAATAAAATTTCTAATTATAGTAAAAAATTTACGCAATGCATTTTTATAATTGTAAACTAGAAAAAGAAAAACTGGATAATATAAATAAAATTCTTCGTCAACAATAACTAATTCAAAATTGTTCCTGCATATTGGGCATTTTTCACATTTAGTTAACCATAATACTAAACAATTTTCATGAACATAACACTCGCAAATACAAATTTTTTTCATTAACTTTTCTTCAACTTTTGTTAACGAAGATTTACATAACTTATTAGTGGTTTTTTCTAAGCATATAATGCAATCATTATTAATTTCATTATTAATTTCACTTTTATAATAATCGTTCATATTTTCTAAGTGATTATGAATTTGGAAGTACATCATATATTGTTTATCTATTTTTTTTGATTAGTTTTATCATTTATCATTTTATATTTTTGAACTATTTTTTGGAAAAAGTTTTTTTGTATATTTTTTTTTATTTGGCACATTTTTTTTTGATGATTTTTTTTTGTTTGCTTTACTTTTTTCTTCAATACTAGCAAGTTTTACTAATTTATCATATATATCTTCATCAATTTCTTCAGTTTCATCATCGTCATGATGTTTATGTGCACTGCCACCTGATTTACTGGGTTCATAAAAAATTCCAGCCGGGACTGCTAAATCTTTAAATAAATCTGAAACATTGCCTTCATCCGTTCCCGACCCCCCACTAAACCTTTGGTTAAGTGTTCGCATTGGGCTTTGTTTATGTTTCAGTAGCAAAGAATTTACGTGAAATCCGCCACTCAAAATTTGGCCGTTTCTCTCTATCATTAC
>Ga0114968_10001931_pt1 | contig 15951 bp, 16 predicted proteins | sample M_130807_EF_Meta_FD_87020 | JGI IMG/M metagenome (GOLD analysis project Ga0114968, IMG submission 87020) | Freshwater microbial communities from Lake Montjoie, Canada to study carbon cycling - M_130807_EF_MetaG | ecosystem: Environmental > Aquatic > Freshwater > Lake | place: Lake Montjoie...
ACACTCTGAATCATCGTCAGGTTCAGTAACAGCGTTTGTGGCGAGAAGGGCGTCAAAAGGTACAGCCCAAGCAGACCCGCTGCTACGACCGAAACCCAATAGGCCGGGTACAGCCTGAAGACCCTGCGAATGAAAAAAACGTGCAGAGCGTTTGCGGTCGTTTGATTGCCAACCGCCCGTAAACTTGAGGGGATCACAAAGCCGCTGATGGCAAAAAACAGAATGACCCCAATGCGCCCCGTATCAATTGTTGTCGAAATTTTATAAAGCAGGCCACCGGCGGGTGGCGTGGGTAATTGCATAAAAGCGTCTGTGGCGTGCAGCCAGATCACCAGCAGGGCAGCAAGCCCGCGTTGAGCCATTGGCAAAGCTTGCTTGAGCCTGTTTGGATCTAGGTTCAATCTGCCTGAATCTTGTTATCTTTAATTAGCTTGCCATACAAAGCATATTGCTTTTCAGTGGCCTGACTAAACTCAGCGGCACTTGTGCCGCGGATGGTCACCCCTAAGGCCACCAGACGCTCGCGTGTCTGCGGGTCGGTCAGTGCTTTTTGCATCTCGCCATTGAGCTTATCAATGATGGCTTTGGGGGTACCAACTGGGGCAATCATTGCGAACCAAGAGTTAAAGAAGAAGTCGCTGATCCCCGCTTGCACCACGGTGGGTACGTCTGGATATTGTGTCAGGCGCTCGGGCGTTGAGACGGCTAGCAGGCGTAATTTGCCGCCCTGTATCAGCGAGGTGACTGTGCCCAGCCCCTGATAGGACACTTCGACTTGCCCAGCTGCTGCGGCGATGGCAGCTGGCGTCGCGCCTTTATAGGGCACGTGTACGAGATCGATGCCAGTGCGTTGTGCAAACAGCGCCATGGCGATGTGCTGCGGGCTGCCGCTGCCGCCTGAGCCATAGTTGATCTTGCCTGGGTTTGCTTTGGCCGCCGCAATAAAATCGTTTAAGGTTTTATAAGGTGACTGTTCCGCCACCACGATGCCCCACTCGATCGTTGCGACCAGTGAAATGGGCTCAAAGTCTTTGAGCGCGTTCCAGGGGATGTTTGAATAAATGTGCGGCAACATCGTCAAGATGCTGTCATTGACGCCACCAATCGTATAGCCATCAGGCGCGGCTTTCGCGATACGATCCGCGCCAATCAGCCCAGCTGACCCAGCCATATTTTCAATCACGATAGGCTGACCCATATTTTGGGCCATCTTGGCCGTTAACAGGCGCGCTGCGCCATCGACCGCGCTGCCCGCGGCTAAGGGAACAATCATGCGGATCGGTTTGCTGGGATAGCTGTCTTGCGCGTGTGCTTGCGTCAAACCAAAAGAGGCGAATGTAACCAGCGCCAGCAGCGCGCCCTTCATCCTGTTTGCTAAGAGCAACGTGCTACTTGGCGATTGTGCAGACTGGCTTTCACCTTGAAACCAACTTGCTGAGAGGGGGAGCAGGGGCATGAGCTTTCCAAGAGTTAGGCAGTGAGTGCGGCGATATCAAGTTCAGCCGCCAGGGTATTTAAATCTGCAACCAGAACCGGTGCAAGCGGTATCCCTTGCGTGGCGTAGGCTAAACGCTTTGCATGGCTTTGCTCGCCTGGTAGCCATACCCGTTCAACCCCAGGTAGGCGTTCGCTTGCGCGTAAATCTCTGACCAGTTGATCGACAGCGCCCTTAAAGAAACCCGGTTCTCCAAAGGCCTTTAAGTCAATCACCAAAATGGCTTGTCCGGTATTGGTGGGGGTGACGTGATCTTTGTTGAAGTCAACGACCTCTTTGCCCATCGAGGCGCCTTGCAAGGTGCCCGCCAGCAACCCAACGATCAAGGCTAAGCCATATCCCTTGTGGCCCCCGATCGGCAATAAAAAGCCTTCGTCCGCACGCTTGGGATCGGTGAGGGGGCGACCTTGGCGATCGATCATCCAGCCTTCTGGCATGGTTTCGCCACGCTTGGCTTTGGCTTTCACTTTTCCGTAAGCCGCTACGGTTGTGGCCATGTCCAAAACGACGGCGGGTTCACTACCGGCTGGGATGCCCGCTGCGATTGGGTTCGTGGACAACAACATATCCATCCCACCCCAGGGCGGTAAGTGGTTGGCATTGCCTACCGCAAAATATAAACCAATCATGTCGTGCTCGATGGGCATGCGCGCATAGAGCGAGGCGGGGCCCGCATGATTGCTATTACGTGTACCGACCCAGGCGACGCCCGCGTCAGCTGCTTTTTTGATCGCGAGTTCGACCGCGTGCGAGACCACCAGATGTCCCATTCCGTTATCGCCATCGACGACCGCCATCGCGGCCTTATCTTGCACGACTTTGATTTGCGGATTGACATTGATCCCACCGGCTTGAATACGCTTGACGTACTGCGGTAGGCGAATCACACCGTGGCCATCAGAGCCCTGTAAATCGGCCTGCGCCATCAGTGAGGCGACTTTGTGAGCGTGCTCGGGCGACAGACCGTTGGCTTGTAAGGCACGGGCGATAAAGTCTTTAAGTGCGTCGAACTGAACGATGATTGAAGTGTTGGCAGCGGGCATGTGGACGTGTGAAGAATGATGTGGAGGACGTGTTGAAGAATCAGGTGAAGGACATGTAATAAAAATTACGAAGAGCAGTCGCAGGCCAAGCGCAGAATGCCTACCAATTTTTTAAGTGGCTATCGCGAGTTAGTTTTTCCGGTGTCAGTCCAAGCGGGTACGCGTCCGAGCTGCTCGGCTTCGTGCCAGGCAAAGTTCAGCTCGACCTTAATTCCGTTGATCGGTTCGCGCATAAATAATTGATATAAATTTGAGTTATGCGCTTTGCGCTCGCTAAATTCGATGCCGTTTTTAGATAGGCGCTCGATAAACTCGGCTAAACCGTCACAGTTCAAGCATAAGTGGTCAATCCGCCCCGAGCCCAAGGCGCCCGCAGCCGAGTAATCAATATTTTGTTGATCGGAGGGCGTTTGCAGGTAGGTATCCTGATGCGCTGAATGCCGGGCCTTGCCGATGTGCAAGACATCTTGCTCGCCGATATACAGCCAGTACACCGGAAACCCAAACTCAGGGTGAAAGCCATCGGTGAAACCCAGATTTTTGCAAAACCAGTCGCGCGTCCCCTCAGGGTCGTGCGTGAGGATCAGTATATGCTCTAAAAATCGTAAACCCATTTTATGTCCAGACTAAAAATCGCTGTTGTTAAGGACGTTGACATCGCTTAGCGCTCAACCGCGTCAAGGTAGTGTTGCACAACTGACTTGGATAGTTTTTGACGCTCACGCTCAACAATATATACCGTGGCGCGCTGCATCTGTGCCAGATCCAACTGCGAAGCTGAAACAATCTGCGAACCTCGCGTCAAGAGGCTTATTTGCAGCGCGGTATCTTGTTGCGCTGCCAACGCCCGTTGTTGGGTCGTGGCTTGGGTGACGGCCTCTTGCAGTGCTTGTTGTTGCGACTCGGATAACGAAGCAAACCAGGGTTGATTGCACACTAGCAAGAGCACGCCAAAGACGTGACCCGTTAAGCTTAGGTAGGGGTGGTGCTCATAAATTTTAAAGTTGCTGTAATTGGTGAGCGGGTTTTCTTGCGCCTGCACTTCGCCCGAGCGAATCACGCGCATCAAGTCGCTTACGTCGGTCGTGACCGCTTGAAAGCCTAACGCGTTCAAAGACTCACGATAAATCGCGCTATCAAGTGTACGAATCTTTAATCCTTGACAGTCTGAGGGCTGATGTATGGGGCGCAAGGCATTCGAAATGTGTCTAAATCCGTTATCCCAATAGCCCAGCACCTGATACTTTGAATGTCGTTCAAGTGTTTGGCTTAAGACCTGCCCCGCGGTCTGATCGAGCGCCATCAGGGCGTGGGTGCGGTCTGTCACGGTAAAGGGTAGGTCGATGACGGCCAGGTCAGGTGCGAGCGCGGTTAAATAGCCAGACGCCACGTAACAAAGTTGTCGCGCACCGCTGTTGACGCTTTCAAATAATTGCGCAGCAGATTCACCTTGGGTGGTCACATCGATGGTCGTCGCGACGGGTCCAAATAATTGGCTGGCGTCAAGCGATTGCGCAAGTGACAGTAGAGAGGTGCTTAAGATGGATCCGACGCCCTGATAGCCCGCCAGTTCTATGGTTGTATGTTTTGACAACACGCTACGTGCCTTGAATATTTGAATCCTTGATAATTTTCTGCCAACGGTTGTAGTCGGTGTGCATGATTTTTAGGAGTTGCTCGGGCGTTCGTGGCCAAGGGTCGAGGCCCGCCTTGAGCATTTTCTCTTGAAGCGCTGGGTCGTTGACAACGTTGGCCGTTGCTTGACGCAAGTCGGCCAGGGCGCTTGCTGGCACCCCTTTTTGCGCAAACAGTGCGATCCACGATGAGTAGTCGTAATTTTTGATCCCTTGCTCGATCAAGGTTGGTACCTTTGGATATTGTGGGTGGCGCTCAGTTCCGCAGTAGCCAATCAGTCGAATACGCTTTTCGGCCAAAAAAGGCTTGGCTAACGAAAGTGCCATCGGCATAACTTGCACTTCGTTTGAGGCGACAGCCAAGGTCGCTTGACTGGCGCCTCGGTACGGAACATGAATCAATTTCACGCCTGCATAAGCATTGAACATCTCACCGGCTAAGTGCTGAGGGCTACCGATTCCGCCAGACGCGTAATGGATGCGGTCGGGTTCTTTGCGTGCTTGCCGCAGCAACTCTTCGATACTATTGATGGAGGACTGGGCAGGCACTGCAAAAAAAGTGGGAATGTTTGCGATGCCGGCGATGGGCTCAAACTCGGTCAGCGTGTCGACTTTGACATTTTGTGGCTGCAGGTGAGGCAAGATTGTCAAAATGCTATTGTTCAGCGCCGCCAGCGTTTGGCCGTCAGGCTTGGCGCGTGCCAGACGATCGAGACCAACAATGCCGCCGGCACCGGTGATGTTTTCAACGACAAAGCTGACCCCCATTTGCGCCGAGAGTGCGTTGGTGACGTAGCGCACAGCGATATCTGAGGCGCTACCTGCCTGTAACGGAAGGCCCACGGTGATCGGATTGCCAAAGGCGTGTTTTTGGGCTCGAGCCAGACTTGGCAAAAATGCTAATCCACAGGCTGCGGCACTCGCTTTAAGAAACGTTCTTTTAATCATGAGGTTTTGCTTACCCACGTTAGGGACAAAAGGTTTAACCTTGGTGTGTGAAATTTACTCTGTTTTTTTCGTTTAAAGGGTCGCAAATGACTGCAAATGCCTTGAATGTGCTGGGCACTGACTTAGTATCGTGCTCTTATGACCCCTTGACTGGATACTATCGCGATGGCTGCTGTAACACCGACATGCAGGATTTGGGCAGCCACGTTGTGTGCACCAAGGTCACACAAGAATTTTTAGAGTTTTCGGCGAGCCGAGGCAATGATTTATCGACTCCGCGCCCCGAGTATCGCTTTGCCGGTTTGAAAGAAGGCGATCGTTGGTGTCTGTGTGCGTTGCGCTGGAAAGAAGCATTGCATGCTGGTGTGGCGCCGTTTGTGATTTTAGAAAGCACCCATGCCAAAGCGCTTGAGTTCGTTACGCTTGAGCAGTTGCAAGAGTACGCGCTGGTGGCCGGGTGAAGCGAACGAGTTCAAAACACGCTTACGCATCTTAAGCACTTTCATAGCGCGATCCCTTCGTGGGCGGCAATCAGTTCGAGCGCATGCTCGAACAGTGCACGTGCCTGACCCGATACCTCGGTTAAGTGCTCATGCAACTGTTGATCGGCCGAATTTTTGTTGACGCACTCTTGGCTGTACTGTTCGAAGCTCGACAGCTGCGCAAGTAGTTCAGCGACATGGCGTGGGCACTCGCACAAGACCGCGGTTGAAATATTTGCGACCCGGGCCAGCGTTTCATCAGAGTATTTTTTGGGCGTGGCTTTACGGCCTGCCAATGGAGCAGCAGCTTCGCGCAAGGCCTGTTCAAGGCTGACGGTGCGGACCCACTCGGCGAGCTCAGTGTCTGAGATAGAATCTTTGCGTACCGTGATGCCTGCGTTGCTGAGTGTTTGCAGATTATTGCTCGCGCCATAGACATATAACAGCAGAGTGTGGCTTGCGCGACTTGCGCGCACACATTCAAGTAGCTCTGAAACGGTGCTGTCTTGAACAGTATTGAGTCGAACTAAAAGCAAATCCGTTGGTGCGTCTTTGGCTGCGGCGCGCGCGCTGGCTAGATCAGAGAAAACCTCGGTGCCCTCGCTGTGCTCGGCAAAGAGCCCAAGCTTGTGACGTGTTGAGCCGAGCCGTTGTGCCAAGCCTGTGCCCACTACGCGTGCTCGCAGCGACGGCGCTTGCGCAGCCGCTTGATGTAGTGTTGAGGCCGATAAGCCTTGTTGATGCAACAAACGCAGCTGGGTGCTGTCAAGTGTCGCGATGCTGCTGATGCTGTGCCCCTGCTCACTGAGTTGTTTGAGTAAGGTCGCCCGTAAAACATCCTCTTGTCCGTATAGGCGATGCTGCCCAAGGGTTTTAGTGGGCGTAAACGCTTGATAGCGGGTCTCCCAGATCCGCAGTGTCGTGACGGGCACGCTTGCTAGTTTAGAAACTGCACCGATGCGGTATAGGGGGGCGTTGTCTTGAAGGAGCATATGCGTGGAATTTTGTGTTTGTAGAGTATTTGAGTAGATTATAGAGGAATTATTGATTAATATTTGTTAATAAACTACTCATTTATTATTTTTTATACAAAAAATAGCGATAAATATGTTAATTTCTACTCAGTTAAACAGATTGAGGTGTCACCATGTTGTCGAACAGAGCTCTAAGTGCCTTAAACGCAACCGTTTTTATTGCGGCAAAAGGGCACCAACATCCACCCACTACCCGTGAACTCTCTGCTGCGCTGGGTCTGTCTGTCTCATCCCTGCATGGCATGCTTAAGTTGCTCGACGATCACGGCATCGTGCGCTCGTTTAGAGGGGCCGAAAAACGCTACGAGATCAAAGCTGATCCGGCCACAATGACGGCTTGGGATATCGTTCAAATTTTTGAAGATCCCCATCCTCCAGTGGCGCAAAATGCTAAAGACAAAGAGACAGCGTCCTATGACTATGAAAATACGTACTGTGAGCTTCTAAAAGACTTTTTGGCATCAGAAAAAATTAGCGACCAAATCAGCAGCTTAAGTACGAGTGGGGTTGTTACAGGGTCGACCGCGTGGGCATAGCGTCTTTGCTGACTGAAGCTGAGCGCTCGCGCCTCATTGAGATGGCGTGGGAAGACCGAACGCCTTTCGAGATGATTCGCCTGCAGTACGGTATGACTGAGGCTGCGGTGATTGACTTTATGCGTAGCAATATGAAAAAGAGCTCGTTTAAGATGTGGCGCAAAAGAATGAAAGGGCGTCTGACTAAACACCAAGCTTTGAGAAGCTTATCCGCGACGGCAAGCAGCCTGACCACCGACGCAGCGCCGAATAAAAAGGGCGTAACAGTATGACTTGGATGATGACATGAGTGAAGATCTTAGATGTTGTGGTTCGGGTACCTGCATCATTAACCTAGAAGGGCTCTGTTGGTGTGGCCAGCAGTGGGACGGCCAACAAATGCGTCACCAACCGATTGACTCGCCCTTGAAGTCAACAAAATATGCAGAGGGCGAAGGCGTCAACGCATCAAGCGCCGTGAGCAAGCCGTCGACAGATTCACCCACAGGGGTGCAGTGATCTGGCGTCGCAAAGGGTTGCGATAAAGGCGAAGCTACGGTGCCGGGTTGCAACGCTGCCAAAATCGCCTGCGGATTTTTACGCGCAAACTCGATCGCGGCGGTTTGTAGAAACATATTGAGTGCGGCTTTCGAGGCACGATAGCCGTACCAGCCACCCTTTGAATTGTCACTGATGCTGCCGACGCGAGCAGATAATTTGGCGTAGATCGCCCGTTCTTTTGCCAGCAGAGGCAAAAAATACTTGAGCAGCAAAGCAGGGCCAATCGCATTCACTTGAAAGCTGCGTAGCAATCGTGTTGAGTCGAGTGCACCCAAGTGTTTTTCAGGGCCTTTACCCTCAATTGTCAGAGCACCCGTTGCATCAACGATCAGGTGAAAAGGACCTGACGACGAGCAGTGCGTCGCCGCTGCGGCAAGGCTTGCCTCATCTTCGAGCGCAAACCCAGGCGTGTCGCGCCTTGAAACCTCAACGACCAACGCACACTTAGGATCTTGCCTGAGGGCAGCAACAAAACCCGCCCCAATCGTGCCCGTTGAGCCAATGACGATTGCGCGATAATTCGAACCCAAAGAGTGCATGACGTCGACCGCCGTTATCAATAAGATGTCGCGCAGGTTACAAGAGCCGAACGCCCCTCGCGCGAAAGCCCCTATAGTGGTTACCAACGCACCGCAGTTTAAAAAAGATCTAGCCTGTCAGGCCAAATCTTTTTCGGTAGACAGATACCGAGAGCGTTATTCTGCTTTGATTTCGGCTCGCTTAATTAAAGTGCTGTACATCGCAAGCTCGCGTTTAATCAGTTCTGCAAACGCAACTGAAGTGCTACCCACCAGATCATTGCCGCCCTTGGTTTGCAAAGCCTCGATCACCTCAGGGTCTTGTACCGCCTGAACGCTCGCGGCATTGAGCCGCTCGATGATGCCCGGCTCGGTGCCAGCTGGGGCAAGTAAGCCAACAAATTGCGTAATATCAAAATCTTTAAAACCCGCCTCTTGCATGGTGGGAGTATTGTGTAGTGAGCGTGCGCGCTTGGGGCCTGACACAGCAAAGGCCTTTAAACGCTTCTCTTGTATCAAGGGCGAAGCGGTTAACACCGTATCAAACGTGAAGGCCAGTTGCCCGCCGAGCAAATCCACTAAGGCAGGTGCGCTGCCCTTATACGGAACATGATTAAATTGTGCGCCACTTAGCATCGCAAACATTTCACCGGCCAGATGGCCGCCACCGCCGATGCCGGTTGAGCCAAAGCTGAGCTTGCCAGGTTGTGCTTTGCCCTGCAGCACAGCATCGGTCAGTGTATTGATCGACGAGGCTGCAGAGACGACCAGTACGTATTGAAACGACAAGACTTGGCTGATCGGAAGCAGGTCTTTGATTGGATCGTAAGGCACCTTGGCGTAAAGAACCGGGTTGATCACGATGGGCCCGCTAGCGGCCATGAGTAGCGTGTAACCGTCAGGGGCCGATCTGACTACTGCATCGGTCCCGATCATGCCGTTGGCGCCACTGCGATTTTCGACTACGACCGGAACGTTGAGCAGCGCGCCCATCTTTTTGGCAATCACCCGACCTGTGATGTCGGCGTTACCACCGGCGGGGTATGGCACCACCATTTTGATGGGACGGTTAGGGTAAGGCTGGGTCTGCGCCTGGGCGGATCCAAGCCCGAGAGCCCCCAGCGCAAAAGCTAAGTGCCAACATAAAGTGCGAAAAAGGGGTGTGTGCATGGTGTAAAAGCCGAGTTTGGGCGAGTTCGATTAAACTTCATCGCCAATTTAGCCCAATATCGCTGCTGTCGTTTAAATTTACTTAAAGAAAATTATGCGCATTTTTCAAAGGTCTAGCCATCTGCTCGCCGCCGCGCTCGTGTTGATGTGTGTCGGCTGCGCCCAGACGACCGACCCTATGCTGAGCCCAGCTGTCGGGGCGCAGACAACCGAGCCGCTGCTGAGCCCAGCTGTCGGGACGCAGACAGTCGAGCCGCTGGGTAGCCCAGCCCTTGGGGTGCAGTCCTCCGAGCCGCCGCGTAGCCTAGACACGGCGGTTCAGTCGGCTCCGCTGTCTATTAGTTCAGCCCCGGCGGTAGCGCCGGCCGATTCGCCACGCAGCCCCGCCACGGTTGGGTCACCCAACGCGGTATCGAGCACTGTGGGTGCGGCCACGACCGCTACGGCGGTGCAAGACACCGCCGCCGCAGTGCGGACCGCGGCGATCTTGCTGGCGGGCCAGCAACCCGTGACCGGACTGCCGCCTGCCATTGCGCAAAGCCCTCGTTGGGCCACCTTTGCCAAAGAAGTGACCGCAAACTGGGCGCTCTATAGTCAAAAGATTGCAGACCCGATGTCTCAGTGGGCGTTAGCCGAGTTACCCGTTGCGCCCGACACCGTGTTTTATCCTTTTTCGGGTCCTGATTTTGTGACCGTGCATCAACTGTTTCCGACGGCTCAGCGCTATGTCATGGTGGCCATGCAAAACGCTGAAAGACCGTTAGATTTGGCCAATCTTGCCCCTGATCTGCTCGAGCCAAGTCTTGGTGTACTGACCTCGGCCTGGCGGCACTTTGGCGATCACGGTTTTTATGTGACCGAATATCTTGAAAAGTATCTCTATTCGACCCGTGCCAACATTGGTGCCAGCACGTTTATTGTGAGTTTTTTGAGTTTGCAGGGTTTTGAAATTGAGCGCGTTGTACCGATTCAAGTTGGAGCAGATGGCTCGCTGCAAGAGATTTCGCCAGACACACCACGCTGGCGCTCGGTGCGGATACAGGCCAGCAAGCAGGGCAAGTCGATTATTGTTGATTATCTGAAAATTGATCTTTCAAACGCAGGCCTGCAAGCCGCACCCCAAAACCTGACGCTGATTAACACCCTCACTACGAATCCAGTTTTATTCAAAGCTGCCTCACATTTGCCACAAAATGTTGGCTTTAGCGTGATCGCTAACCAAGTGCTCGGACGCTCACCCTTGATCGTTCAAGACGAAACTGGTCTCAAGTACACCAATTTGATCCAGTCTTACCAAGTTGCCTTGTTTGGCAAATTCGTTGCTGCGCACCATGCTTTTCCAAGCTATCACGTTGACCTCGCAAAAGCCTTTGCCCAGCGAGATGACATCAAACCGTTGAACTTTAGATTTGGCTATTTTAAAGATGGTAATTACGCGCTGATGATTGCTTCAAGAAAATAGTTGTTTGCAACATGCATGTACATATCCCCCAAAAAAAGAGACCATTATGATTCAGACACGCCATATCTTTCAGATCGTTTTAACAGTCCCCAATATTGTTGATCTAGGTCAGACCCCTGTGGGCGGCCGTAAGATTGCCAATGTCACGGGCGGCACGTTCGAGGGCGACCGTATTCGCGGAACAGTGAAGGCGGCTCCAGGGGGCGACTGGTTGCTGATGCGTCCAGACGACGTTTTGACGTTAGATGTGCGTCTGATCCTCGAGACCGACGACAATCAGCTGATTTACATGAGCTATCGCGGCTTGCGCCATGGACCTAAAGAGGTGATGGCTCGTTTGAATAAGGGCGAAAAGGTTGATCCGGCTGAGTATTACTTTCGCACCACGCCAGTGCTTGAAACCGGCTCAGAAAAGTATAGTTGGCTCAATAAAATCATTTGTGTGGCAACCGGTCGTCGTGAGGCGGCAGGGCCGATTTATGACGTCTACGAAGTGCTGTAAGCGTCGTTCAGTCGATATGGGCGCCTGCGTTGCGTCCAGAGCCCTTAAAGAGTAACGTTGGGTCAATTGATTTATCTGATTAACGAAAGAGACCAAAATGAATTTTTTGTTCAGTGCTGAAGAAGAAAAGCTGCGTTCAACGGTACGCGAGTTTTTGGCCGAGCATTTCACTGACGAAGTGCGTGCCGAAAATGCCGCGGGTAAACGTGGTGAAGGTTGGGGGCCTGCGATTCGCGCCTTTTTTGATACCGTCAATGAAAAGCGCTGGTTTGCCTGGAGCTGGCCCGCCGAATTTGGTGGTGCCGGTGGTGACCGTACCGCACAGTTTGTCATCGAAGAAGAATTTTATCGAGCCACCGGCATTACTTTAGGCGGTGGCACCGGTGCCCCGGCGATCTTGTCTGCTGGTACCGCTGCACAAAAAGAAGAATTTGTGCCGGGCGCCATTAAGCGTGAAATCATTTTTTGCCAGGGCTATAGCGAGCCCGGCTGTGGCACTGACTTGGCCGGTATTCGCTGCCGTGCAAAACGTGTCGGTGATAAGTACATTATCACGGGTCAAAAAATTTACACCACGAACGCTCAAAATGCGACGCATATCTATTTGATGTGCCGCACAGACCCTGATTCTGTGCGTCATCGCGGCTTATCGATTTTGCTCGTGCCGATGGACGTACCTGGTTTGACTGTGCGTCCACTCTGGACCGTACAAAACGATCCGCCTGCACCGTTCGGCACCACCTACGGCGAAGAACGCACCAACGAAGTCTTTTTTGACGACGTTGAAGTGCCTGTATCCTGCCTGTTGGGCGAAGAGGGCGGTGGTTGGGAAGTTGCGCGGCGTGGGTTGAACTTGGATCGCGTGGGCGCCTGGCGTTATTTGATTTCTGTCATGCGTGATGAAGATATCGTGAACTGGCTGCACGGCGAGGGCGAGTTACAAGAATCATTGCGTGAAGACCCGCAAGTGCGCGACAAAATCGCCGAGATGTGGACCGAAGCTGAAGTCTGCCGGTTGATGACAATGCGCAGTATCAGCATTGAGCAAAGCGGCGGTAAATTCACCTACGAAGGTTCGGCTGAAAAAGTTTTTGCACCCGAGCACAGCGTACGTACGACAGAAGCCATTAGCCAGATCCTGGGGCCGTTTGCACAGTTGATGCAAGGCTCGCCCACTGCAATTGAAAAGGGCGTTTTTGCCCACAATATCTTGGGTGCCTATCAGTCAACGATCAACCACGGCAGCGTTCAGGTGATGCGCGACCAAGTGGCGCGTATTGGGCTGGGCCTGCCGCGCGCGGCAAAATAAGAACAAAGGTAAATTGAATCATGGATATTTTGCTTGACGACCAAGAAGTACAAATCCGAGAAGCGGCTTCAGAGTTTTTGGCCGGCGAATGCACGTCTGCGTTGGTGCGCAAGATCGAAACCGACCCGCTGCAATATTCGCCAGCGTTATGGGAAAAGTTCGCTGAAAACGGCTGGTTGCAACTTTGCCTATCTGATAAAAACGGTGGTCAAGAGTTACCCTTAACGTATCTTGCCTTACTGTTTGAATTGGCCGGCTATTACATTGCGCCAATCCCTTTGCATTCGACCATGGTGCCAGCCATGATCATCGATCGCCATGGCAATACCGAGCAGCAACAGCTGTTGCAGTCAGTGCTAAGTGGTGATCTGATTTTGAGCCACGCGGTGGCCGAGGCTAATGGTCGCTGGACACCCGAGTCAATTAAGCTTGAAGGCCGCGTCGAAGGTAATGAACTTGTGCTCAACGGTACAAAAAGCTTTGTGGGTAGCTATCGCGCCTCGAAACAATGCTTGGTGGTGTATCGTGAAGCGACAGCTCCTCACTATCTGGGTGTTGTGCTGGTGCCGACTGACGCAGCGGGCTTAAGCAGCGATGCCTTGGTATCGATGGCAAAAGATGGCGAAGCCAACGTGCAGTTCAATAACGTCAGGGTGCCATTGAGCGCTCGCGTAGGTTCGGCTGCACAAGGCAACGCGATTGCACTTGAAGTCATGGATTTTTCTGCAGTGTTATACGCCTCAATGATGGCGGGCGCAGGTCGTAGAACCCTTGATATGGCTGTGGCGCATGCCAAACAGCGTGAAGCCTTTGGCCAGCCAATCGGGGCGTTTCAAGCGATTCAGCATTTGTGTGCCAACATGGTCAATGCCATTGACGGCACCACGTTACTTGCCCGTGAAGCGTTATGGCGTATCGATCAAAAATTACCCCATCGCGTGAATGTCGCTCAGGCAAAATCGTTTGGTAACGAACAATGCATGATGGTGGTACGTTCGGCCCAGCAAATTCACGGCGGCATGGGCTTTATTCGTGACTTTGATCTGAATCTTTGGTATCGCCGAGTGGGCTCCTGGAGCCTGCGCGGCGGTACGGCGGCAGAGCATCGTCGCACGATTGCTGTTGCGCTGTTAGATCAGCCGGGCAAGGTTCGGATTGGTAATATCCCACTAAGTTAAGGTAAGCCTATTCATTGGTTGATACAGGATGGCTTAACTGACGGGCGGTTGTTGCCAATAGGTTGCTGCGCCACGCGGTGACATAAACCGATTAATGCCGCGAATGATGAGAGGTTTTGAGAGAACTTAACCAATGTCTCCTGCGTTTGAAGCACTCGTCTAGCTATACTCGTTCTTCAAGATATTTGTGTGGTCATTGGAGAGCAAAGCATGTCGTCTTCGGAGAAAAAACTTGATGGTTACACCATCGACGGAGATCTGTTCCAAGTCTTGATCAACGAGGAAGGTCAACATTCTCTTTGGCCCGCTGCTCAAAAGCCGCCGAAGGGTTGGAAAGCAGTTGGCCCTAGCGGTTCTAAAGACGAATGCTTAGCGTTTGTTGAGCAAAACTGGAAAGATATGCGTCCGCTGAGTTTACAAAGGCAGATGGCAGGTAACTAAGGATATGTTTCCTACGTCTGAGGCAGGCGGGCACATCCCGAAGCTAGTTCCGTTGACGACGGCGCAAAGGGGCGTTTATTTTGCAAGTCTCTTGGATGAGTCGGGCATTGCCTACAATACTGCCCATTACCGTGATATCCAAGGCGTGCTCGTTTCCGAGCTTTTGTCACAAGCGGTTGACTCCGCGTTAAATGGCGTCCCCAACTACTGCGTCAAGATCGAGCTTAACGATGAAGTGCCATACGCACGAGAATCTGGTCTTGTCCAAAATGCTCTTAGTTATCTGGATGTTTCGCTAGAGTCTGACCCGCTGGGTGTGGCTCTTGGCTGGATGGAACGCGAACGCAATGTGCCGTTCATTCTAGATGACGGTTCTCTCTTTAAAATCGCGCTGATTAAATTGGGACCGGAGCGTCATTTTTTATTTCATTGCTATCACCACATCATTGTGGACGGCGCTGGCATATATCAGCTAGAGCGCTGGATATTTGAGATTTATGACTGTCTAAAGTCAGGTAGAGCGGTCGATGTTTTGTTCAATCAGTCTGATGCGCTAGACGTCGAAGAGCGCTATCGCGAATCTCCGCTATTTGCACAAGATAAGAAATACTGGCAAGACAACTTGCAAGCCATAGAGACGCAAGTCAGTTTGTCTGGTAAAGACCGCCATACCGAAAGAGGTAGTGTGGTCAGAGAAACGATTGAATTGTCTGGTGCAGTCGTTCAAAAGATCAAAAGTTTTTGTACTCGCAACAGAGTGGCGTTGCAGCGAGCCTTGATCGCGCTAGGCTCTTTGTATTACGCGCGAATGACAGGGCAGAGCGATGTCGTAGTCGACGTGCCGGTTGCGCTTCGTCCGCGAATCGAAGACCAGCTTGCCGTCGATATGCGTTCTAACATCGTTCATTTGCGTTTGAGCATTGCTTCGCAGCAAACCTACAAGGGTCTTTTTGAACAATTAAAAGATAGTCTCAGAGACGGACTGCGGCATAGCCAGTATCGTTACGAAGATATACAGAGAGATTTGAATATTCAAGATGCGATTAGCCGCTTCTCTGTCAATCTTCAGCCGTCTACGGATTTGGCGGCGATTGACGGCCTGGAAATCGTGTGTCATCGGCTTTATAACGGTCCAGTACAAGAAACGATCTTAAGCTTTTATGTAGACAAAGGGTCTGAGAAAATTACGCTGAGCCTAGATGGCAACAGTTTGATTTACGCGAAAGCAGAACTTGACGCTCATTTAACGCGAATTGTGTATTTTCTGTCTGCTGCCTCAGAAACATTGCCTGAGGATTTGATTGCAGAGCTGCCATTAGTTGATCACACTGAGCGCGAGCAAGTACTGCACACGTTTAATCAAACGCTGGTTGACGTCGCGCCTGCAACGCTGCCGCAGTTGTTTGAAACTCAGGTTGCGAAAACGCCCGAGGCGACGGCGCTGATTTTTGAAGAGCAGCGTCTAAGCTATCGCGAACTCGATGCGCGCGCCAATCAACTGGCGCACTACCTCGCGTCTGAGGGGCTTGGGGCAGAAGACATCGTGGCGATCGCACTCGATCGCTCAATCGAGATGGTGGTGTCTGTGCTTGGGGTGTTGAAGGCTGGCGCGGCGTACCTGCCGCTAGACCCCGAATACCCGAGCGATCGCTTGACGTA
>Ga0114968_10001932_pt1 | contig 15951 bp, 31 predicted proteins | sample M_130807_EF_Meta_FD_87020 | JGI IMG/M metagenome (GOLD analysis project Ga0114968, IMG submission 87020) | Freshwater microbial communities from Lake Montjoie, Canada to study carbon cycling - M_130807_EF_MetaG | ecosystem: Environmental > Aquatic > Freshwater > Lake | place: Lake Montjoie...
AGCAAGACGGCGTGAGCATTCATGCCCGATTTCAGATGGGCCGATGGCAATTTGCTTTGAGCGTGGCGACCATTGACCTGCTTTTGAAATAATCTCGGCAAGTTCATCTGCCAACACCTTTGAAGGTTTGTGTGGAGCAACGAATGTCATTTAGTCCTCATCCTCGTCATCTTCATATGGCGCGAAAGGTGGCTCATCGAGAAGTGGTGAGATGGGCGTAATGATGCTCATACCTCACCACTCTCGACAACTGTGAAGCGGCGTGAAATTGTTGGAATCTCAAGCAACTGAATGACTTGATCAGGCAGGATTTCCCGTGCCTTCTTGACATCGAGTCGCCTTGATTCAACAAATGACCATCGGACAACCTCGTTGCCCTGATACATACCGACTTCAGCATCGCCTAATGCACTTTCAAGGTGCGAACGAGCTATATCGGCAACTTCTTGCCATTCTTTGATGCGACTCAAAGCATCTTTGTACTGTTTGAGCCAAGAAGCAATGTCATCATCTAAGACAACACGCTTGTGTTCAATTTCAATGGTCACTTCTAATTCCCCCGAATCTGTTTAGTACCAATTGAATTTTTGGAAGTGTGACCACGCATTGCATGGAGACACATGGCGCCGGTGAATATAGGCGAGAGTTGCCACGAGTTGTGACACCTTAGACTCAGAATGTTCCATTCCAAGATTGCGATAGGTAGAGTCAAGCAGTTGGCCGATGCCTTGAGCTGAACTCGTTGGGTTTTGTGCATCTTTCCAAGCTGATTCTTTGCCAATCAACGCGGAAAAACATTTGTATTGCTTAGTTGTAAGCAAGTCACGAGCCACTTCCTTCGGATTTACCTGGGAAAGCGGTGGTCGCTCTGAATAGACAATGGATGCAGGAACTGCAATTTGTGGAGCGAATGCGGCATTGACAACCATTGATGTCAAACCACTTACGCTGATCATTATTGCAATCCCCCTGATAAGTCTTTTGTTTTGAGTTGTGATTGGAGTTCTCCTTCTGATTTCACCCCTGCTTTGCGAAGAACTTGCGTTATGTACGAAAGGTCTGCATTCAAAGCAATTGAGATTTCTTTTGGTGTTCTTCCTTGCAGATAAAGTCTGCGAATTGTTTCGGCTTTATTGATGCCGAACTTTTTGCGCCTTCTTTGAACATAAACTCCACGCTCCTTTGGTGTCGTTCCTGCCCAAATCCCGTGAGGGATGTTTTCTGCAAGTGCGTATTCCAAGCACTCCTTTCGTTCGATACAACCGCCGCAAATACTGCGAGCGATTGGGAGACTGTTTGCCTCTTCGACTTTTCCTTCAGGAAAGAAAATGTCGGGGTTTTCGATGTCACGGCATTGTGCCTGTAACAACAAAGGTAATGTGGGGAAGAAGTCTCTAAAATTCACTCCCTAGTTCCAAGCCATTGTTCTAAATCCTGAACAACCCATGACTTTTCAATGCCGGCATTTCGGCGCTTAATTATGACATATGCAGGTGGAGTTTGTTCAAGACCACGAGCTACTGCATAATTGTTCGCTTCTGTGATTGCTTCATCCCAAAAGGCAGGAAGTGTGATCGCCTTGCGGTTTTTCAACTCAAAGATGTAAGTCTTGTTTGCAACGACACAAACAATGTCACCTTCATCTGCACTTCCTGCCTTACTGAGTCGCTCGGCGCTGACCCCGTGTTCTCTCAGCCACTTCATTACTGAAGTTTCAAAGAGTGCGCCTTTGCGACCATTGGGATTTGCCAACTTACTTCACCAACTCCAATTTTGTCGCCAAAGGCTGCGAACGCATAGCGCGTGCATACTTGACGGCGGTGATGAGTTGTTCAGCCAAAGTAAGTGCCTCGCTTTCGCTTACGCTTGCGAGTTTGATTGCAAGTTCAGGAACGGCTGATCTTGCTTTATCCATCAATCGAGCTGATTCAATTGACTTCAAATCTAAGCCAATCAATGCGTTGATTGCTTGGATTGACCCCATTGGAACCTGGGTGAGAATATCCTCAACCAAATCGCAATTGGCATCTCTTTCTTCCAAATATATGACCACATCGCCATTGAGGGCATTGTGAACTGAAAAGAGGGGATCGCGGTTGATCAATAGCCCCACCTATCCTCTGAGTGTGTAATCTGTGCGGTGAACCTGTCCTCAAGGGCTAAAAGCCCCCACACAAGCCCTGTGACGGCGATTGCGCCCCCAATAACGACCAAAAGTATCATTCATCCCCTCTCCTTTGGAATGCGCCAATGGTGACAGAGAAGTTATCCACAGGGGTACAAGACACGCTGAAAGATTGTTTGTGTCATGTATTGACATCCGTATGGATGAGAGTATCGTTCTTCTTGTAGGGGAAACGGCTCCCACAGAAAAGAGCTAGAAATGAACGCAACAACTAAGAGCAAGAAAGTCGGAGATGTCATCGTGACACTTTGTCTCACAGAAGATGAAGGACTTTGCATTGAAGATGGTGGCAAGTGGTTATTGATGTGCGAAACACACGGCGGAATTGTTCAAGATACAAATAGAAACCGTTTATGGGGTTGGGCATCATTTCCTCAAGAATGGTGCGAAGAATGTCTCGCAAAGGTAGGTGCATAATGACAACCAACGAATTCTTCACAAAGTATTACGGCGACCTTGTAGGTGCAACCATTCTTTCTTTCGATGGGATGCAAGATCAAGAAGATTTCGGTGATGGTTTCCCATCATTCACAGTCAAGTTCAAGGATGGCGAGATTCGTCAAATTCAAATCAGTCAAGACCCTGAAGGCAATGGTGGCGGTTTCATTTTCGGTTTGAATAGTGAGGTGAATGCATAATGAACGCACAATGGAAATCACTTGATGACACATTCACAAAGGCAGAAGCAGTTGGAAAAATGGAAGAAGCAATTAACAAATACCAATCATTTCTCCATGACCTGCTTGAGATTTATGAAAATACAGATGAAGAACTTCAAGATTTCTTGACTCAAAACTATGGCGAGACAGTTTTTAAATATGCCTGTGTCTTAGACATTTCAGAAATGTTGTTTGAAGTTGCAACTTGGGAAGAGATTCAAGCATGATCACAAAGCGCGGAAAGAAAGTGCGAGCAATTGCAATTGCAGTTGGCATCATTCTCATTTGGCAAATTGCAATGAATCTTTGGTGGGTTGGGATTGATGCACCCAATGCAGAGTTTCTTGGTTGGTGTTGGGGTTCAATGAGCGAATGTGTGGTGTTGTAATGGTCGGAAAGAAAATCAGGTCAGTCAGAGTCAGCGAACAAGTGTGGGCGAAGGCGAAGGCGAAGGCACAGTCAGAAGGCAAATCAGTTTCCGAAGTAATCGTTGACTTTTTGAAGGGATATATCAAATGACAAAAGCCAAAACCGCCATTGCCTTTGCCGAAAGAGGATGGCACATCTTGCCTGTTGCCCCTTATCAAAAGACACCATTCTTCCCCATTGCAACTCATGGATATAAGTCAGCAACAACTGACATTGAATCCATTGAGAAATGGTTCACTCGCGCACCCATGCTTAACATTGGCATCGCTTGCGCCCCTTCAAACTTAGTTGTCTTTGATATTGACTACCGAAACGGCGGAACAACTGAAGGTTTGAACTTAGACACATTCACAGTTGCAACAGGCGATGGCTTGCATCTGTATTACACCGCCCCTGCCGATGCAAAGTTCAAGGGCAAACTTCGTGAAGGTGTTGACATCAAACACAATGGATATGTCGTAGGCGCAGGATCATTGCACGAATCAGGGAAGTTCTATGAGGTCGTCAAGGACATCCAACCTGCACCGATAATGGAGTGGATATGAGTTGGTTGAATGTGCTTGCAGTTCCTATTGTGGCACTCGTTGCAATGGGTTTTGGCAGGAAGCACATCTTTTGGTCAATCTGCGCCTTCTTCTTCGGTTTTTGGGTATTGATACCGCTTCTTTTGTTACCAAAGAAACCAAAAGCTGAACCTGAGATTCCAAAAATCTTCATCGCACTTGCCGTAAATCATTACATCAAAAAGGAACTGAAAAGAATCAAATACCCATCCGACATCCTTTGAAAAAGACAAAGAAATCCCCCTCACCATGACCGACTGATGGTGAGGGGGATTTCTTATTCGGCAAGTGCGAGAGCAATGCCTTCTTCAAGAGAAATTTTTGGTTCATAGACTTGCAACATTCGAGTTGGATCGCCTACGCGGTATTCAACGCCTATGGGCGCATCAAGATTGTTTTTGATAGGCGCAAGATAATTTGCTTGCAACATGACCATTTCTGCCAACTCAATGAATGAGGTTGGGCGACCTGAACAGATATTCATGACACCCACATCATTGATCACGGCTGCAAAAGTAGCGCCCACAACATCGTCAATGTGTACGAAATCTCGTACCTGGGTTCCTCTGCCCCACACTTCAAATGGGTCTGCCTTACGCTTAGCGCGTGCAATAAAGGATGGGAATGGGTAATCAAGTGCTTGATCTGCGCCGTATCCGCTAAATGGTCGCAATACCGTTACCTTCAGACCTTCAGCTCGTGCATATGAGGCGAGCATTTCACCTGACAACTTTGCCCAACCATAGGTGAAGTCAGGTGTTCGAATGTGTTCAAGATTGATGTCAATTTCGCGCAGTTTTTGCTGATAGGCAAGTCTTTGCAAGAAAATCGGATAAGCCGCACTTGATGAGAAATAAACAATGTGCTTCGGGCGAGTTCTCAGCGCCCATTGGAACATGTCTGCATCTATGGCAAGGTCAGAGGCAACTGACAAAGGGTTTCCCTCAATAGTCATCCGCCCACCGACAATCGCCGCGAGATGAATCACGATGTCAAATTGTGTGTTGTCTGTGGCGAAGAAATGTCGAACCTCTTTGCCATTTACTAGGTCAATGCCTGTGATGTCGTGGCGTTGTTTTGCAAGCGCACGATGAAATGCACGCCCAACAAAGCCGGCATCGCCTGTGATCAGAATTTTCATTATTGCCCCCACTCGTACAAGTATTTATCATCACCCGATATAGTCATAGATTTCTGTTGGTCAACGGTAAAGATAAACCTATCATTCTCGTCTAAAGCTGCACCAATATGACTTACCTGGTTGACAGGTTCAAGCAGATACGGCTTGCGAAGGGATTTGCCTTCAACGGCTGTTTCGTAGAACTCGTCATGAACAAAGCACGAGAATTGAATCCGTGGGTAAATCAGATTTCTCAGAAAGTCTTGGTCTTGGGTGTAATAGTCCGAAATCTCTGCCGACTCAATCAAGGTGCGGATGTCTTTGAACAAGGCAGATCGAACTGTGAACATACCTGCATTGATCGGGTAGTTGTGACCGATAGGGTGATCCTTCATGATGTGAGCATCTAGCCCTGACTCAATGAATTCCTCGTGTGCGTTAAGTTCACGCAAAGACAGTCGAGCATCGGCATCACGAAAGGCAACAAAGCCATAATCTAGTTCACAGGCAAGAAATCGCCACAACTTGGCGGTGTGATCTTCAGGTGCATCTGTTTGAATAATTTGCACATTGGGAAACAGGCGAAGGGTTGAAATCACCCAGGAAGGTACCGATTGACCGACAAAGAAGATGAGGTCATATTCCTCATCCAAAATCTCTTGAGCAATGATGGCGTTTTTGATTGCCCCGACACAGTATCGAAGGTCTGATCCATACAAAGAAAAAGAGATTGCCTGTTTCATTTGCGAAGTTTCTTCAGTAAGACCTCATATGCTTCTGATTTGATGTAGTTATTGTAAGCAAGAAAATCGGCAGAATAAACTTCTTCTGCGTTGACCTCACGATAGCCCTCATCCCATTCAGCTTTTCCTGCAACGGGGTGCATATGCTCAACAATGACATCTTCAAGGTAAGTCAAAGAGCCTAAATCCTCACCCAATTTTTTCCAAAAGTTGTCCAGGTAAAGATGCTTCATATTCGGTGGCACCATGCCATCAAGTGCGCCAACAATGTCTGATGTCATTGAGACCATCGTTGGAAGGCGCTTGCCTTGAAGTAGGTCGTTGCCGTAGGCAAGTGACGGTGCCTGTTGCAATGCCGCAATGAGTTTTGCATCCCAATCGGCGGTGCGTGGGCGGTGGTCATCGCCAACGAAGGTGAAATACTTGTATTTGTCTTGATATTTGCGTGCCACATAATTGAGTGGCTTTGCCATGCCTCGTGAATCATTGTTGCAGGTGATCACATAGTCATCGCCTAATTCAAAGACATATTCATCTGCCTTTGGGTCGTCATAGTCCACAATAAAGAGCAATCGTGAGGCAGATGACAGGTCATCGTGACAGGATAAAAGTTCAACGGCATTGTGTGGTCGCCCACGAGTTGGAACAAGTGTGATCATTTCCATTGTGATTCAATCTCCCCTGCAATGCTGGCATATGCTGCCAAGTCTATAAACGAATCTTCGTGGTCAGGTGTCTCAATCAAGCGAGCTATTTTCACAAGACATAAACACAAAGCGACCTGTGAAGGTGTTATCTCAGTTTCAAGATACACGCTCCACAGGTCGGCGATGCGTTTGTGATTTACATACGGTGATCCATAGTTTTTTTGACGATCAGTATGTGTGAGGCGTTTTGCCTCATCTAAAATTTCCCCCCGGTTCATTTTTTACTTGCTTCCTCTGCCAAATTCTGTTGACTTGGAATCAAGCGCCTTCAAGACAGGCCCGGCAACTGCTGCCAATCCTGCTACAAGGTAATTCTTCACAGGCTGATTTGGGTCTGCAAGATATAGAGCTAAAACTGAGGCTATTCCTGCCCGAAGGTAGGTCATAACAATTGCTTCAAATTTTACTTTGTCAAACATCATTACTCCTTAAATGTAGGCTTGCCGAATCCAACGATGAACACGGGCAAGGATGGTTGTAACTTCCCACGATTTTTCTTCTTATAGGCGCGAACCTTACGGCAAACTTGACCGCCATTGCGTTGATCGCCCTTTTTATCAGGTGCCGTGTTGCCCTCGATTGTCACGACAGTTCCATCATCTCGAACCTGCAAGACGATGCCAACATGAGAAATCCGGTCAATATTATCTGAAGGAAAATCAAAGAACACGATGTCACCTGGCAGGGGCGTGGCAACCTCGGCATCTTCCCACTTGCCCTTTGCCTGAAAGGCTTGCGCCCCTGACGGGGTGAATGTGCAGTTGGGAATTGAGGTCACTTTTGCTTTTTTTGCACAAAAGTTGACGAAGGCTCCGCACCACGGTTGGTTTGCCTTTTGATAGTGAGTTTGATTTTGAGCAGGGCCTTCAATAAAGCCTTCTTCGCCTCGTGCCACATCAAGAAACTTAATGAGTTGAGCTGACATTATTCTCCCCTATTTACTGTTTGAAAGAAGGATGCGATAGATTTCTTCAACCTGTCGCTCTAATCGTGCAACTGAATCTTTCATGCTTGAACCGCCATTAGGCTTCAATTCATTCAGGTAATGCTTGACAAGCCATCGAGTGATGGCAAGGAATGCTCCACCGATTGTCAAAAGAGAAACTGCTAATGCTGCCCAATCTTGAACTGTCATTTGCCAATTGCCAATACTTGCATCGTGACGGTTCCTGAGTTAGTAATTGCCCATATGCCGTTTGCTTTGTTTTCTATCGTGATTTTGTCGCCGTTATCCATCTTGTATCCGGTGCTTGAGGTTACATCTGAATTGCCCACGAAGCAGGTGCCGCTTGAACTGTGCAAATAAACCATTTCAGCTTCGGTGGTTGCATCAACAAGTGCTGTTGCTGCTGTGGTGACGGTGACTTGACGGGTAGAAATGCCCATGATGGCTCCTTGATCTTCGTGCCTTTAATCGGAATGCTGATGATGTTGATCTCGGTTGCGTCTTTTGACGCTTTCCAGCCGTTATGACTCTCAAGCATCAGGTTCCCTAACAACCCAATTTAAAATTGATTCATCCCATTCAAAAACCTTTTTTGCAATGGGCATTGGCACAGGCGGATCCCAAAATGATCCATTTTGTATCCATGAAGGCCAAGGTTTAGGTGCAATAAAAATGTCATTGACGGCATCATAAAAGAAACCAACGCCAGCAAATGTTCCACGAATTTTTCCATTAAACGAAGTTCTTTTGCAATTTTGATTCTTAAAATTGCCATACCAAATTTCGGGTTGGATACCTTCAATTAATTCAGTTTCATCAATTCCAACAATGACTTCTGTGACAATGTTTTTGTCATCTAAAAATGCGTAATGCGCCATTATGACCAACTCACATTTCCAGTGCCAGCCGTAATAGTGGCACGTTTGTATCCACCGCTTGCTGCACTTACTGAACCAGTTAAACCTGCACCAATAGTTATAGTTTTTGAATCCGGATAACGCAGAATTACAACACCTGAGCCGCCATTTCCGGGAACGTAATAAGTTGGGCCACCTGAATCAAATGATCCACCACCACCGCCACCGCCAAGATTTGTAGCACCATCACCAGCCGGCCCAGCTGTGTCAGAGCTTCCGCCACCACCTGCACCGCCTGCACCTGCAAATCCACCATCTTGATTACCACCACCACCGCCACCGCCGTACGTAACGGATGTGCCAGTTATAGATGTTGCTACGCCAGTACCACCGTTACCCTTGCCGTTGGATAATCCATTGGCTCCAACAGCTCCGGCTCCGCCACCGCCGCCTGAGCCATAACTTCCACCGCCGCCCCATCCAGAGCCGCCTGCAAATCCTTGATTTGTCGTACCTGTTCCACCTGCGCCACCAGTTTTTCCACCGCCGCCAGAGCCGCCAGAAATTCCAGCACCCGATCCACCACCGCCGCCACCACCTGTTGCTGTAATTGTCGAAAATACTGAGTTATTGCCTGATGATCCAGAAGTGTTATTGCTGGGGCCACCTGCCCCACCAGCGCCAACTGTGACTGTGTAATTTGTTCCAGCATTTATTGTAATTCCAGTTTCTAAGCTACCGCCACCGCCTGTCGCTGTTACTGAACAGCGCAAGCCACCTGCGCCACCGCCACCGCCCCATTTACCGCCGCCACCACCACCTGCAACAACTAAAAAGTCTGCCGTAAATGTTCGTGGATAATTTTGACTTGCTGCAATTCCTAAAATGGGTGTCATGCTAAATCACCAATAATTGTAAAAGTATTGCTGCCTGTGCAGATAATTGTTGCAGCCGAGTATCTGGCTCTTAACACTGGAGCAGTTGCTGTTGCTCCTGTTGAAGTAATTGTCACTCCTGCACCTTGCGCGAAAGATGTGAGGCCTACTCCAATGCTTTGCACATTGATCTGTTCGCCAGCGCTAAAGACAGAAGGCGGAACTGTAACCGTAACGGCAGAGGCATTTGATGTCGTCACTAACTTGTTAGATGCATCGGCAGCAACAAGCGTGTAAGTCGTACCTGTTTGTGCATTAAAACCTAATGTCGTACCTGCTTTTGCATCAAAACCAATTGCTACCGTGCCGCTTGTGCCACCGCCTGTAATTGGGCTAGTTACTGTAACTCCTTCAATGTCGCCTGATGCCGCCGTTGCGAACTGTAAGAAAATCGCCGCGCTTGCGCTCGTAAAGCGAAGAACGCCGCCTTGATTCTGAGCAAGAGCAAGTGATCCTGAAGTCGTAACTGTTGCCGTTCCTGCCGTAATCGTGCAAACGCCTGCGCCTAGATTGATGATTGTCACGATGTCGCCGGCAGCAAACAATCCGGTGTTTGCAGTGATCGTGGTGGCTCCTGCATTGCTCATTGTGATTGCATCACCTGCATCGGCTGCAACAAGCACATAAGAAGCAACCTTTGCACTCGCAGCTCCACCTAACATCGCAGTCTGTTGCAGCGTTGTCATTTGGGCTGCGGTCAAAACTTGACCTGTTGTGAATGTCTGTTTTGCCATTGTTGCTCCTTAATCAGTAGGAAAGCACAGAGTTTGCGCCATCCAATATTCCTTGTGTTGTTGAATCTAAAATGAATGCCTGAATTATAGGCTCCGCCGTGAAAAATTTTGTTCCCCAGGTGTTGGTCGTAATGTCATGCTGAACACCCTGTACGAATAGTTCAAGGGTGACACTTCCTGCCCCTGGTGTTGACTTAGTAATGTCAACCAAGTCAAATATGTCTAATTCCAACCCTGCCTGGATTCGAGCCGTCTCTGCATCATCTGCCAAATTTAGCCCAATGGAGTCAATGCGGAAAATGGCATCTTTGCGTGATTGAAGGATCATCGTTGCTTGGTCTAAAGACTCAGCATCGGTTTGAACGAGTAGTCCTTCACGCTTTCCTGAGTGGATGAAATAGGTTTCAATGCTGCTCGTATCCTGGACAGTTTGAGCGATACCACCCACGCGGTTGACTGTCACATCGTTAAAGATAAGGGTGTCGTCATAGGCAAAATCAATGGTTTGATATGAAATGCCTGTGCCATCATCTGCAAAATCTGTTGCCGTCTGATCTGCTTTTTGAGCCAGGGTATTTCGAGACAGGAATGTGGCATTGCCTTCAGGGTCAATATAGAAACCGCCGAATTCGCTGTTTTCAATTGTCTGCAAGGCATTGAGCAAGTCGCGCTCGGTTCCTGGGTCTGCTTGAACGGTGCTGTCGCCTGTGTCAATTACACGCATTGAAGTTGGAAAAGTTGGAACATCAAGCAGGTTATTCATGCGTTCACCTGTTGTCTGACCTGCCGAAGTTCCTGCCACGGTTGAAATAGAAACATTGGAGAAAAGACGGAATGCATCCACGCATTGCAAGGTCACACTTGAGACTGATTCAACACCGACTTGAAAGTTTGTGTCATAACTCGTGATGTAGCCTGAATAAAGGTAATACCGTACTGAACTGTAATCTGCCCAAATGCGAATTTTGCGAAGAGGTAGAAGTTTGCCGTAATAGGGAGATGAGGTGTTTGTTGGCACCCAATCGCCGTTTGTATCTTCAAGAACAATCGTTGCACTCCCTGCTTCAAACTTGTTGAGAATTCTGTTTCTGCCTCTGCGAATTGAAGCGCGAAGGGTGATATCAGAAACATCAACAACATCTGAAGCCGTATCTGCCAGGATGCCAACGCCAAGTGGCGTTGAAGCATCACCTAAAATAAGAGGATTGCCGAAGGCAGGGCCGTTGGCAAAGTCAACTGCAACGCCAAGTGTAGGCATAGCCATTAGATTGCCACCGCAGACTTTGTAATCACTTGACCGTTATTTTGCCCTTGAAGCAATCCGTTTCGAATAGATGCAACCAAATCGTTCTCAGTTGTCACGCTTCCTTGAACTGTTACATTTACAACAACATCTTTATCGCGTGATCCAACTGCACCTGATGAGAATAAAGTTCCACCTTCTGCCATTCTGAATGAACCTGCATTAAATGGTTGAGTTACAATTCCTTGAGAAATAGTGGCATTTCTTGCAACACTATCTTCTAAGGTTTGAAATACCGGTGCAGCATTTTCAACAAGTTTGATGAACTCTTTACCATTTTCACCAATGACAGATATGACTCCACCTAAATCTTCAACAGCTTTATTGATTGATTCTGTTGTTCTTCCAAGAAGTGGCCCTGGCCCTGGGCCTGGCCCTGGGCCTGGCCCTGGCCCTGGCCCTGGCCCTGGCCCTGGCGTTGGCCCTGGCCCTGGCGTTGGTGCAAGTTTGATTCCTAAAGCTGCAAGATAAGCATTCAGAGCTGCGAGCGCATCGCGCCAAGACTTTGCTGCCTGATTGCCAGGTGTTGGCCAGATGTCAGATGGAACAACACCCTTTGCAATCTTGTCGGCGTAATCTTTAACTTCTTTGTTAGTCAATCCCCACTTATCCATCAAAGCATTGATTTCGCTCTGATCTAGTTTTCCATCATTGATGTATTTGAAAAAGTCAAGATACATCTCTGCTTGTTTCTTGGTGATTCCCCATTGCTTTGCAAGCAGGTCAATTTCTGCTGTAGAAAGTTTTGCATCATTGACTGCAAAAACGGCGGTTGTATAAGCGACAACGGCTTCTGCGCTGATTCCCCATTTGCCGGCAAGAAGGATGACTTCTTGATCTGAAATAACTTGATCGGCAACAACTCCAAGCAAGTCAACATATCGCTGAACGGCTTGATTTGCCATCATTTGTGCATTCATGTTTTCAATGATTGCTGCAAGTCGGCGTTGCTCTTCTAAGTTATTTTGCTTCAGAAGATTCAGGCGTGCTGCTTCAAGCTGAATTGGGTCTGTATCTGAAACATTTCTGATGCCAAATTTGTCAAGACCTGCTTTTTTGATTGCAGCTCTAACTTCAGCGGCTTTCTTTTCAGCAGCGGTAAGTTCTTTGGTGTCTGTTTTTGTCTTTACAATTACTTTTCTGTTCTTTTCATTAGTTGCTGCAACTTGCTCTGCAACTCTTGCTAGATCACCCAAGTGTGAATTATATTGAACAGTAGACTCTGAACCTGCATCGGTTGCATCTGTTAGTTTGTTGATTGCAACATATGCCGCACCTGCTGCGACAACAAAACCGCCAATGGCTGCTGCTGCTGCGATTGCTGAAGCACCGCCTGTGGCAAAGGCGGTTGCGGTGCCGGCGGCTGTTGCTGCTGCTGCTTGCTTGATAAAAGCTGCTCGTAAAAGACCGATTGCAGTCACAACGCCATAAATGCCTGTTGCCAACTTTGCGCCAACAAAGATTGCTGCAAAGGCTTTGACTGCCCCTAAATTCTCAGAAATTACTTTGAAGAATCCTGCCAACAATTTGCCAACTGTGATAAGAGTGGTGCCAACATCTTGCAAACCTGCTGCGAGTTCATCCTTATTTGTATTGACCCATTGCTCAAGGGCAGGAAGAACATCTGCAACAATATATTTTGCAAATTCTTGAACTACCGGAAGAAGGGCATATCCTAAAGTTTCAAGGATTTCGCCATAGGCAATTTGCAGTTGCCTCAAGCGACCTTCAAGAGTATCTGCTGCGGTAATTGCAGCACCACCATATGCTTTTGTTAAAGCATCAACTGCGCCTTTGAAATCTTTATTTTTGACAATTGTTTTGTCAATGGTCACGCCAAGTTTTGTGAGTGCGCCAATGTTTCCATTGTATGCCTTTGCAATTGCTAAGGAAACGGTCTGTAAATCTCTTTGAGTACCGGCTGCGGTATCAAGAGCAACATTTTGAAGAGCCTGTGCCTGTGTCAAATCACCTGTTGCCGTGGCGAGTGTAACAAGACTCTGACGAAGTTCGGTGTCAGATACGGCAACAAGCATCTGTTGCTTGGAAATATATTCTTCAGTCGCTTTTATTGCGGCATCTGTTGCACCTGTGGTGTTGCGCAAAGCATTGGCAAGGATTGCCTGTGACTTTTGATCCTCAATTGCACCCTTGACGGCATCAACACCTGTTTTGACTGCAAATGCACCCACGGCAACTGTTGCAACTGCAAATGCTTTGCCGATTTTCTTTCCTGCATTGATGAAATTTGTCTCAAGACTTTTGAGGTCTTTGACGGCTTGCTTGGAACCTTTGTCATTATAGACGGTGATAATCCGCTCAACAATTGCCACGATTTACACCTCTCTTTGACTGATTGCGGCATCAACGCGTGCCTGTGCTTTTGCAGAGGCTTGTTCAACTGCCTCACGAATTCCTTGCAATGCTTTGTATCTTTTGTTCTCAACTGCGCGAATGAGTGCGCGACCTTTATCTTTACCTTCACCGCGAGCAGTTGGCAATGCGCCATGCTCTCTTTGAATCACACCAATAAAGTGTTGTGAAGCCTGTGGATTGCGTGAACGGCTTGTTCGACTTCGTGATCGAGATGCTGCACTTCCTCGACCTGCCGTTTCAAAGATTGCACCACCTGGGTCACGCTGAATGACTCCGTAAGTATTGCGAAAACCGCTTCCGTCTTTTTTGGTAGTTGCGGCAGTTTGCTTGATTCCTGCCTTAGCTCGTTCGGCATCGTAGGCAATGAATCCACGAGTTTGATCTTGGGCTAATGGGCCGACTCCATTGAATCTTTTGAATCCGCCTTTTTGCCATCCTGAAGGGTGGATTTGATCATTGCTTGGAAGATAACCTTTTGCCTCAAGAACAATCGGTGCAAGAATGCCACGAATCTCTTTGTTGAGTTCTCTTTTGAGGTCAGGCGCGAAGCGTTCAAGAGCAATGATGTTTTCGGTCAAGCCTTGCATCACAACTTTGTAATTGATTTCCGCCATTACTTGCTTCGCGCCTTCGCTCGTTCTTTCATGTATATGACTATTGCTTCAAGTATGCCATCGGGAGCATCAAGCAAATCAATTGGAGATATGCCTGTCTCCACAGAAACTGCTGCTATTGAATAGGTCAGGCTGTCTCTGTGGATTCGGAATTTGGGTCTGTGTCCAAAGATACTGCTTCCAATGTATCTAAGAAATCAGGGCCGAAAGGTTTCACAACTTTTCCGTTTGATCTAAGCGCGAGCCAACCCAAATAATAGATATGCTCTAGCTTTTGTTCTTCCCCAATTAACTTCGCAAGTCCTTTTCCATACTTTTGCTCAAAATCAACGATGATTCTTGGGCGCAACGGGAAAGTTGCATCTGTGCCATCGTTTGTTTTTACCTTTATGAATAATCCATCCATTTTGTTTCCCCCTTAGTTTTTTATGTTGTTGTCTTTGTAATTGCGCCGCTGATAGGCCACGACACACTTGCAGTTGCTAACTCGCCCACGGCTGCGTTCAACGGAGTCCATTCTGACACAACTGTTGAAAAACTGTATTGAGGATTTAGAACAGTTGTTGTTCCATTGACAGGCTTGACTGCAATTGTTACTGCCGTTCCAAGCGTTGGATAGATTGTTTGCTCCACGCTTGAAGTTGCATAATCCTGATGAAATTCAAGAGTGACTGAGTTATCGGCAAGACCTGCAACACGAGTCTTTGCAGTTTGTCCGAACGCTGTGGTCTCAACGATGTCAAAAGTTGAACTCAATGAGACTGAACTAATGTGATCGCTCAAATCGGTTGATCCGAAAAGAACATAGCAGTTATTTAGAACAATTCTAGCCATTAGACAACCGCCTTAGTGATTGCACCACTTACAGGCCAGGACACACTTGCAGAGGCCAGCTCGCCGACGGCTCCATTTACCGGAGTCCACTCTGAGATCACGGCCTGGCAAGTGTATGAAGGATTGAATGCGCTTGTTGTTGCGCCATTTGGCTTCACAATTACTGCTGCAACTGTTCCAAGTAATGGATAAATTGTTTGTTCAACTTCGCCTGTTGCGTAATCCTGATGAAATTCAAGAGTGATTGAATTGTCTGCAAGACCTGCCACGCGAGTCTTTGTTGGTGATGATGAAAATGCTGTTGTTTCTACGACATCAAATGTTGATGAGAGCGAGACTGAGCTGACTAGGTCGCTCAAATCTACTCCACCAACAGAGATGAAGGCGTTTGTAAGAACGATGCGTGCCATTAGTTGGTCACTCCTTCTGTTGCTGGTTTGATGGATGGTGATACTGCATTGCTTGTCTTGATGTGGTTTGCAGCAATAAGTGCTTCTGCGCTCACTCCTGCATCAACAAGTTCTTTGTCGGTGATTGACTCACCCTTCTTTTTGCCACAGACCTCTCGATCTGAGATGACGGTGTATGCCATTTGATTCTCCTTATCCCCAAATCGTGATTCTGTAACGATAGGAAAGAAATGTGACTCCCTGTGAATCATAAGTACCTGCTTCGGCACCTGTGACTCGCAAGGTATTTACTGTTCCCCCAAGAGTGCGATCACCTTCAATTGCTGTTTTGATAGAACTTGCGCCTGAACCTGCAAGGTATGCATCAAGTTTGTCTTGTCCAGCACGCTCTGAAAAGCGTTGCACAATCACAAGAACATCAACCTGCGCTTGGTCAAGACCGCGAGCATTGTCAATGTCGAATGTGAAATCTAATTGCCCTACTACCGCACAAGGCGGAACTACTGTGTCAGGAATCAAATCATAGGCTCGTAAGC
>Ga0114968_10001933_pt1 | contig 15949 bp, 9 predicted proteins | sample M_130807_EF_Meta_FD_87020 | JGI IMG/M metagenome (GOLD analysis project Ga0114968, IMG submission 87020) | Freshwater microbial communities from Lake Montjoie, Canada to study carbon cycling - M_130807_EF_MetaG | ecosystem: Environmental > Aquatic > Freshwater > Lake | place: Lake Montjoie...
GCACTGTCATAGTTTTCCAAACTCTTGCCAATTACACACCCTGGTTGGTGCAAATCAGGATTCAAGCGTATTGCTGTTCCTGGAGTATCGCTGCATACCAGCAAATCGCCTTTGTGAATCGTGCCTTGCACTTGGCATGACACTCGTCCCAACAGTGCTACTGCCACAACATAATCACTCTGTAGGCCAGCATTCATCAAATAGCTGGGGTGTTTACTAACTACTCCTGCTGTTGCAGTGCTGTGACTGGTGATATTGGCAGTGACTTCATTGTTGCCGCCAAATATCAACACAGTGCCAGGGCCATACTCTGCATCTGACGTATACAGTTCTGCAACGTCAGCGTATTGTGCTGATGTTGCCTTAGCAAATATAGTATTAAAGCCGCCAGTGGTGTTGCCAATATTGCCAACGCCTGCTGCATTGACATTGATAATGTTGCCCAGGGTCACATTAGCAAAACTGGCATTTGTGCCAGAAAAACTTCCTACAAAAAATCCACTGGTTGTAATGTTGCCTGTTGCAGTTATTATGCCTGCTGTGCTGACGTTACCACCTGTGATGTTGCCGGTGGCACTCACAGTGGTAGCAGTATTAACCGCGCCTGTTACACTCACACTGGTGCCAGTTGCTACACCAATATTGGGGGTGGTCAACACAGGACTGGTCAGCGTTTTGTTTGTCAACGTTTGTGTGGCAGTGAGTCCAACTATAGTGGCGCCACCAACAGTGACACCATCATGCACACGCAAAGTATTGTCAGTGGTGTTGACAGTGACTTCGGCCAGGGCTCCAGTAAAAGCATTGTTTTCTGCTGCTGTGCCACGTCTAAATTGTACTTGTGTTGCCATTTTTTATTGTTATCCCTATTAAGCCTGTGCTTCTGTCCAACTGATACGACTGTTAATTGTATTTGTGCCTGTCGCTGTAATATTGATACAGGTTACTGTTAATACGTCAGGACCATCTGGATACAAATTGGCCTGGGTCAAACTGGCAGTTGTGGTATTACCACCACTCAAAATACTGGTACCAATATCACGCACCAAATTCAAGTCTTGACTGGTAGAAGCACCCACGTTGGTAAAGAATGAGTAAATGATTTCACCACCGGCTGCTGTTTGACCTGTGGTATGGAATATGTATTGTGCCAAGCTGGATCCACCCACACTGGCCCAGGTTCCGCCACTGAGTCTAGCGTTCAACAACAAGTCAATACGGAAAGAAGTACCAGAAGTATATGTATCAATACCACGTGGTGTCAACTGCATGCGGTTCAAAATTTCACGCACACCCAACAATCCAGTCAAGCCGTTGTCCACGCTGGGTGCCAATCTAATGCTCATGATAGGCTGACGCACGTTTTGCGCCACGTTGGCAATGGCAGCCAGCGCACCCACGGAGAACACAAATGATTTGTCATCATCGTAGCGTCCGTCCATGATGACCGAACTACCCCAGTGACTGATTGTGCTGGCATTTTGCGGACTGTATAATTCCACAGTGGTAGGATTCGTAGCCGAGTATGTGAATGTTTGCGCTGAAGTAGCGCCGCCAGTCACAGCACGACCTGATGTACCGGCTGACCCAATGGTCAACACTGTGTTGCTTCGTGTGGAATAGTTGATGATCTCAACATTGCCAGCAGTGGCTGCACCCTGTATCACGCGAACGTTGCCTGCCAAGGGGAATGTGCTGGCGTCTGCTACGGTGATCGTAGCACCAGTGACCAAGGCATTGCTCACACTGGCTGTCAAATATGTGTACACTGGCAAAGTATTGGTTTCATATCTTGAAGGCAAGTTACCCGAACGCATGAACGCTTCGGTGTTCAAGTTGTTGTTGGGCATGCGATGGCAGTAGATCACTTCGCCACGGTTGTTTTTAAATCCGTATCTGATGGCACCTGCACCGTACCATGAGTAGTCAGCGTAGAACATCTGCATCTTGGTCAAGTCCAGGTTGAACAAACTGGCACCTGTGCCGTCACACTTGTCGATGTTCCATGAACTTTGTATGGTTCTAGTATTGACAGTTTTACTGACAATGGTTGAGTTGGCCACTGTGGTAGCACCACGATACTCGGGACTGACGCTCATCTGCGTGTCACTGATGATGGCATTGACAATGTAACTGGTTCCGCGTATCACAATAAAGTCGCCTGCGGTCAGTTGACTGCTGAACTTGGTGTTGGTGCCTGTGATTGAGTCTGAACCATTGGTGGCAGTGACCAGACCTGACAATTGAGTGGTGCTACTGCGTCTCACTGCATACAAGTTTTGTCCATCAAACTCAAAGTAAAAACCATTTTGACTGTCAAACATGCCCAGTCTGTTGCTGCTGCCGTACCATGAATTGGGACTGACAATGATACCGGTGTTACCTGCTGAGGTAGAAGTGGCTGGACTTGCTGACGGAATTGAGTCAGCGGTATAGGTAAACGAGCTGGCCGTGGGCACAGTGACCACTGTGTAAGTGCTGCCACCTGCTGTGCCTGTGCCGTTGTAGGCTGACTGCGCGGCACCCACAACCTTGATACCTGCGCCTGGCAGCAAACCATGTGGCTGTGAACAGGTCACTGTGACTGTGGTTGTGCCCGAACTGGTCAAGTTGATGGCTGCTACGGAAGGCTTTAAAATACTACCTGTGGAGAACTGAATGCCTTTGCCAGATTGATAACGGAAGTAACGTCGGGTCTGGCGTATGACCTGATAACCATGATATGGCTGCAAGTTAGTAAACTGCACACCACCGTCAAACGCACGTTGTTGTGTGTAGCCCAGGGGTCTTGGATACACGCTGTTGTTGAGTGTGGCAGTGATACTGGTTCCGGCCAAGTTGGCTGTGTTCACAGTCAAGGTGTTTGTGGTGGGAGTTGACACAATGGTAAACGGACCATTGGGCGCATTGGCCGAAGCAGTGACGTTGGCCAGGAAAATGCCGTCGCCCACACGCAGGCCATGATTGTAAGTTGTGGTGATTGTGAGCACGTTGCCCACGTTGCTGATATTGCCAGTGGCCATGGGATACACAGCGCCGGTGAACCAAGCGCCGTTGAACACGTATGTTTTCTGTGAATCATACAAGGCAGCAGCAGGATTGGCTAGAGTTTGATAAGTGAATGTGGTGCCGTTGCTGGTTTGTGTGAGCCACCAACCGTCTGCGTTGTTGGTGTCCAAGGTGCCTTGTACGAACACGGGTGTGCCTGTGGGTGGTGTGGCAGTCATGGCAGTGGCCACAGCCTGTGTGCTGCTTTGACTCAATGTGTATGTGCCAGCTAGGCCTGATGTGTTGACACCCAAGGCAGTGATCACAGAGTTGGCTGTGACTGCATTGCCAGTGATGACCATGCCATTGCCCAAAAATCCTGAAGCCACAGCAGTCACTGTCATAGTGGTAGCAGCAATGGTGGCAGTGAAACTGGCCACACTGCCTGTGACTGTTACAGTGTTGCCTGATGCAGTAACGTTGCTGATTGTGGCAGGGTTTGTAACATCATAAAATGCTGTTTGGCGATTGTTCAGCAGGTTCAATTGTTCCCACTTGGTGGGTTGTAAACCGTATTCAAAGTCAGTGTCAATCAAGGCCTGTGGCAAGCTCACACGCAGTTTGTCCACAGGATCACGCAGTGTTTCATCAGGCATGATTTCCTGATAACTCTCCTCGGTCATGATGGCCAGTTTGTCTGTGCTCAACATTGACGCTGTGTTGTAACTCAACACAATGGTTGTGGTTTCTAGACCAGTGTCAGTGTTGACGTTGTTGGTGTATGAAGTAGAACCAAGATTGGGATCTGAAAAGTTGTAGATCACTGTGCCTTGATAAGCAGCATTGGCTGTTACATTGGTGATCAACAGCAGTTGTTCTTTGCGGATGTTTTTGCCCGTAACTGTGACAGTTTTTGTGGCTGGGGTTAATCCGTAACTTTCGATAATAACGTGTTTTGACATAGTTTCCTCAATCTCCCAGTGCTATGGTGGTAGCACTATATGGATATTTCCTTAATTGTGCAGTAGATGAATTATTTATGATGGTCAGAACTACCTGTGATCCTTGTGCCGGAGATCGGTAAAATGTCACGTTTGCTGAAGTTGCGTCTGCAGTCACACGATATCCTGGGCTGGTTGTGGGGAATCCAGCAAAAGTCTGGAACCAGGGCCAAGTTTGAGTGTTGATCCAGGGCGACAGCACTAAGCCACTCACTGCCACCTGCAGATTTTTGCTGTCTGTGATGTTGGCTGAGGTGATGTTGCTTTGATCAACCTGCAAAGGAAATACCATTTTTGAGCCGTCACATTGGTAACTGATGTCGTTCAGCACCTGCGGGATGCTTACAGTGGTAACCCGATCCGCATACACTGTGCCAGTGACAGATGCTGTGGGTGCTACAAGACCACCAGCATTTACATTGCCTGTCACGCTCAAACTGGTGCCTGTGGCCACACCAATATTGGGTGTGGTCAGCACTATGCCGTTGGCCAACTTGCTGCCAGCAATGGTATTGTCAATGATGTTGACACCGTTCACAGCATCGCCGGGTGCTGTTACAACACTCAGTTGATAAATGGTGTCAACCCCAGCTGTGAGGTTGCCAAAGTCAAAAGTCTGTGTGACTGCTTCGGTGTCCAAGCCCATGTTGCCACCACCGTAGAACAGGCCCGAAGATATGTTGCCTGTGGCGCTGATGTTGCCAGTTAAGTTAAGTCCAGTGGTAGTAAACACTGCCACATTTGACACGCCACCAATGGTGATGTTGGCATTGCCACTAGCGGTGCCAATGTTGGCTTCTGACGTGCCGTTGGATATTTTGGTGCTGCTGCCTGAAGCAATGCCTGTGAGTTGTGATCCATTGCCAATGAAGTAGTTGGCAGCAACGTTGGCAGTTGTAGTGATGTTGGCTGCTGATACCAGGGCTGACACCACGTTTGAACTCAAACTCAATCCAGCAGCATTCAAATTACCACCAGTAATATTACCAGTCACACTCACTGTTGTGCCAGTTACATTGCCTACCAAGGTGCCGATCAAGTTACCACCTGAGATGTTGGCAGTTGTGGTGACATTTGATGTTGAATTGATTGCTGACACCACATTTGAACTCAAACTCAAACCCGCTGCATTTAAGTTACCACCAGTAATATTACCAGTCACACTCACAATGGTGCCAGTTACATTGCCCACCACGGTGCCAATCAAATTACCACCAGAGATATTGGCAGTTGTTGTGACATTGCTGGTTGAATTCAGTGCTGACACCACGTTTGAACTCAAACTCAGGCCAGCAGCATTCAAGTTTCCACCAATAATGTTGGCTGTGGCACTGAGGGTGGTAGCACTGATTACATTGGCGCCTGTGATGTTGCCCGATGCACCCGATGTTACAATATTGCCGCCAGATATATTGGCAGTTGTGGTAATATTGCTGGTTGAGTTAAGGGCTGATACAACATTGCCTGATAGACTCAATCCAGCGGCATTTAAATTACCACCAGTGATATTACCTGTGACACTTACTGTGGTACCAGTTACGTTACCAACCACAGTGCCAATCAAGTTGCCACCTGAAATGTTGGCAGTTGTGGTAATATTGGCAGCACTGACCAAGGCTGATACAACATTGCCGCTCAAGCTGAGTCCAACAGCGTTTAAATTACCACCAGTGATGTTACCAGTGGCACTGATCAATCCTGTGACAAATTCACCTGTTGACGCAAACGTAGCAACGGTGGTGCCGGTTATTCCTACTGTGACATTGCTGTTGGCAGCCACTGTGACATTTGATGTGCCATTGGTAATGGCGGCACCTGCTGAGGCCACAATGCCTGTGAGTTGTGATCCGTTACCAATAAAGTAGTTGCCGGTTACGTTGCCTGTGGCGCTGACGTTGCCGCTGGTGTTGATGTTGGCACCAGTGACATTGCCGGCCACGCTGACAAATTGTGTACTAGCAAGGGTACGGACTGTGCCACCAGCATCTTTGTAGAACAAGTTGCCATCATTGTAGTTGATGGCCAACTCGCCCAAAGAGATATTGCCAGCAAGGGGTATTGAGTTTGCTGTGCCGGACCGTTTGATTAATACTGTGTTTGTCATGGTGCTCTACTACTTATTTTAGTAGGTGCCACCGTCTACAGTATCATTGATAGTTAAGACCTGTACTCCGCCGGAATACACAACAGTGCCCAAAACGTTGCCACCAGTGACATTGCCTGACACACTCACTGTGGTTCCTGTATGGTTTGTGGCAGATATGTTACCACCTGTGATATTGGCACTGGTGATGATTGTGCTTGTTGTGTTGATTGGGCTGAGAACGTTGCCACTCAGGCTCAGTCCGCCGGTGTTGACATTGCCACCAGTGATGTTGCCTGTTACACTCAAACTGGTACCAGTGGCAGCACCAATATTGGGTGTGGTCAAATTGGCTGATGTTTTGACAATGATGTTGCCCGAGCCATCAAATGCAGTGGTAATGCCGTCGGTTTTGGCAGAAAATACTGAACCGTTTAGCACCAAACCAGCTGCGGTATTGGCGGTGTAAGTGCCTGCCCCAGAGAACTGTGTGAATGTGATATTGGTTACGCCAACTGTGACTGGTGCGTTTGTGGTACAAACCCAGCCAGTATCAGCCTGTGTGCTGCCATCTTCAACAAATATAAACGAACTTGGTATTTCTGTGCCCACATCAAAGTCAGTTGATCTGGTCAATTGGAATGCAGCACTAGCATTACCAGCCACAGTCACAACATAGATACCATTGTAAGGTTGATTGGTTGAAGTTTCGTTCTTGATCAACACTCGAGAAGTCACAGTTGGTGTTGATCCGTCGAGGCTCAGTGCACCAACTGCATTGGCTGTGATAGTTGCGCCCACACCTGATGTGCCGTTGTTGTAGGTGTATGCTGGCAATGTTGTAGTACTGGCGTAAGTGACTGATGCCTTGGGATCCAGTCCCTGTGCTACTGAGTCAACATAGCCTTTGGTGGCTGCGTCTTGATTTTGCACAGGATCCAACAGGCCATTAATATATGCACTGTTGACCACAATGTTGCCAGTGGTGCTAAGGTTCAATGCACCTGTGGATTTGATTGTGGTGCCGGTGCCAGACAACACATTGGTGTTGACGTTGCCACCAGTGACGTTGCCCGAAGCTGATACTGAAACAGCACTAACAGCGGCACCTGTGATGATGTTGCCGCCAGTAATGTTGCCCACGGCCGAGATTGTTGTGCCGGCTGCAATGCTTGAACTGGCATTGAGTGCAGAAACCACGTTGCCACTCAGGCTCAATCCTGCAGCATTTAAATTACCGCCTGTGATGTTGCCCACAGCACTGATAGTTGTGGCTGCTGTCAAACTTGAACTCAAGTTCAGTGCAGATACCACATTTGAACTCAAACTCAACCCAGCAGCATTCAAGTTGCCACCCGTGACGTTGCCTGATGCACTGACTGAAGCAGCTGATATTGCGGCTGACGTGATTAAATTGCCACCTGTAATGTTGCCACTTGCGCTGACTACGCCAGTGATGTTTAATCCAGTGGTGGTAAACACAGCAACGTTGCTGGTGCCATTGATTGAAATATTAGCATTGCCGTTGGCGGTGGCAATGTTTACTTCACTGAGTCCATTGTAGATTCTGCTGGCACTATACCCAGTGGCGTTTGCAATATTACCTAAAATGTAATTGCCTGAAATATTACCAGTTGTGGTAATATTGCTAGTAGAGTTGATTTGTGATAACACATTGCCACTCAAACTCAATCCTGCCGCATTCAAGTTACCACTGGTCACGTTGCCAGTCACACTGACAGTTGTGCCTGTGTGATTTGTGGCAGAAATATTTCCACTGACAATATTACCAGCAACACTGAGTGCTAGGCCTGAAGTGTTGGCAATGGCCACTGTGGTATTGGCAGAAGTTGTTACAGTGGCATTGCCTAATGTGGGACCTACAGCAACCGTGGTGGTAGAGTTGGCAAGACCACCGGTGCCAATGTTGATGTTTTTCAGCAGACCTGTGGTGGTTGCACCTGTGCCAATATTGTAAGTAGCATTGGCTGTTGAAGAACCAATTGTGGCATTGGGGCCTGCTGTGGTAATATTTGCGCCAGAGATGTCACCAGCTGCCGAAATCAATCCAGGAGTGGTGATATTACCACCAGCAATATTTGATGTCACATTCAGTGCTGATACCACGTTTGAACTCAAACTCAAACCAGCAGCATTCAAGTTGCCACCAGTGATGTTTGCACTTGCACTGACTGAAGCAGCACTAATGGCTGCTGATGTGATTAAATTGCCGCCTGTGATGTTGCCAGTGGCACTGATCAATCCAGGTGTTGTGATGTTGCCACCAGCAATGTTGGCAGTAACATTCAATGCACTGACCACATTGCTTGATAAACTTAGTCCAGCAGCATTCAAGTTGCCACCAGTGATGTTGCCTGTTACTGAAACTGTGGTTCCTGTGTGTGTGGTAGCAAAAACGTTTGCCCCACCGTTGACGTTGCCGCCTGTGATGTTGCCAGCAGTGCTCAAACTGCCTACATTTGCAACACCTGCTGTGACCAAATTGCCACCTGTGACATTGCCTGCAACCGAAACAAATTGCGTCGAAGTTAAGATACGAACAGTGCCGCCAGCATCTTTGTAGAACAGGTTACCATCTTGGTAGTTGATGGCCAATTCACCCAGGGCGATATTGCCTGCCAATGGTACGCTATTGGCTGTGCCTGATCTTTTAATTAAAATTGTATTTGACATCTTGTCCGTTCCCTATTATTCTCAGTATGTTCCACCCAAAACCACCTGATCATCATTGATTATTTTGATCCACGATGACCACGATCCTGACCAGTAAGTACGATTCCACTGTATTTTGACATTGCCCGAGTCCACTGTTCCTGGGTAAAATACCTGCGCTAATGCAGTATCTGTGCTGTTCTTTACTTCTACCAGCCCCACAAAAACCTGGCTGTCCAACGGTGTGCCCACTGTTCCTGACCAACTAACTCTATTTACCGTATACACTCCCATTTGCGTCATGGTGTCCCAGTTGTTGAGATCTGCACCACGATCAGTCATTGTGCTGGTTAAAACACTGCCATTGCCCACAAAATAGTTGGCTGTTACGTTGCCAGAAACGCTGATATTGCTGACAGATATTGTGTTTCCAGTCACAGTTCCAGTCACACTGATATTTCCGCCGGCAATGTTGCCAGTTGTGGTGATGTTTGCGGTTGAATTGATTGAGCTCACAACATTGCCACTCAAACTCAATCCCGCAGCATTCAAATTGCCAGCAGTGACATTGCCTGTAACTGAAATCAATCCTGTAGCGGTGATGTTTCCAGTGACATTGGTAGTTGCTAATATAGTGACATTGCCGGTGCCGTTGGGGTCAAGCACCAGGTCACCATTGGTGTTCAAAGTAGCAATGCTATTGCCAGTGATCTGAATATTGCCAATATTGGCACTTGGCAAGTTGGTTACCCCAAGTTGCCCCACATATCTATAGCCAGTGATAAAAATACTTTTGCCAGCAGTCAGCGTGGCAGGGATAGTTTCACCAATAAAGTTCAGTACACCTGCTTGGGTGTCAAAGAAAAATTCCCCCACGCCACCAATACCTGTTGCAAAAATCTGTGTTCCTGTAACAGTGGGGTTGCTTGCACCAGCAGTGTCTACCCAGATCTTGACTGGCCAAGTTGACCCAAATTCTTGAGGTATCCAGTACTGTAAGTTGGTCAACCAGGTGGGATAGATACCACCAATAGTAGGCACAGTGGTGTCAGCAGTGCATTCAATTCTGCTGGTGGTGAGATACCCTTGAGTTACATTTGCTACTACCTGTGCTGTGCTGGGAATCTGGCTGGACTGCGTCCAAACAATGTCGCCGCGAAGCAATGCCGGACTGGCAATGCTTTCATTAGACGCACTCTTGACTGTGGCATTGGCTGTTTTGGCAACACCTTGTAATTTTTTAAATAGTAGATCGACATATTGTGCTGTGGTTACTGACATTTTAGTTGCTCGCTGTTTCTAGTGTGAGTGCAGTTACACTCTGTCCTGATGTGAGAGCCAATCTCACATATATTTCGTTGGTTGCAGTACTGGAACTGCTGACAGTTCCAAAAGTGCATGTTTTACTGCTGTTGGTCACTGACGTATTCAAAGTCACTGTGCCACCCAATGCACATCCATTGCTGCCGTTGCCGGGCGAGTTGACTCCAGGGTAGCCTGCACCGCCATATGCCACAGACATGTCAATCCAACCGTTGGCGCTGGAACTGGAATCTATTACTGACCCTGGCAATGCTACCCACATTCCTGCAATGTTTCCAGTGTACTTGATATCAAATTTGCTCACCGCGGTGCGCACAAATTTTATAGTAAAATATTGTGTGCCAGAACGGCCAGCACTTAGATTTGGCCCGCTTGGCAAATACCCAGTTGCATAATTGGTTTGATCGTGTTTGAGTAGTCCGCTTGAGCCAGAACCAACTACTGTGGCATCATAAGTTTGCAGTGTGCTGGATTGGCTGTTGAATGCCGTCGCGGATCCAGTAAATGTTGGCGTGTTGCCAGTTCCGGGATTTATGATTCGAAATGCATTGCCTGACCCAGTGCCAATTGTGGTGTTGATTACCACGTTGCTTTCGTCAATGGCTGTGGCTGTGCCTGATTTGTACAGTACTGTATTGCCCAAGGCAGTGGTCAAAGTCAGTGTGCCACTTGAATAGCTGTTGTTCACAGTCATGCTGGGTCCAGTTGAACTACCACCAAACCCTGTGGTAACACTTGCTGTGGTATTGGCAGTGGCCGAAGCAAAAGAATTCAAAACATTACTACCAATATTGGATCCACTGTAGTTGATGGTTGCCGGGGCTGCAAATGCACCGCCGGCTGACCCAGATGCCAAAGTGTTGGCAGTGGGATATGTGTTGCCGCTGATGTTGGCCACCGTGAATCCAATGGTGAAGTTGTTGACATTGGTATAGTGTGGTATGGTACTGCTGTACAATAAATTTGCCGACCCTGGCGGAGTCATGGTGGTTGAACTAAAACTTGGTGCTGACGGACTTGAATTGTCGTAGTACCACACTGTGGTATTGGTGTTGCTGGTTACACTGTCAGCAATGTACAATTCGTTCCAACCTGCTGGTGCAGCAGTTCCAGATACTGCGGCACTGAACACATACCAGAATCCTGCAGCAATATTGGCGTTGGCGTTACGATAGTCAAAGTTATTGGTGATAACAAGATTGCCACCATAAGTTCCGTTGGCCGTTGGGCTTGCACCTGTATTAAGAGTCACGTTGCCCACATTGCTGCCATTGCGCACTGCGGTAATGGTTCCTGAATCGCCAGGTCCAACGTTGGCAATGGTGTTGGTTGCATAGGTTGCCACTCTCAACACATTGGCAACTGAAGTTCCGGCTGCCACTGCTTTGTTGGCCCCTGGAGTGTTGTCTGTCTGTGTGATGTTGGCCATGCGATACGTTGCAATGCCCGACAATGTAATGGTCGTAGCATTGGGAAAATTAGGCGGCGATGCAGGAACTAGTTTGCCCAAAACTTGATTGAGCAATGCTATTCCGTTGGTCACAGTTGTGGTTGTGGTCAATGTCACAGCATTACTTACTAATGCACCTGAGGTATTGGTTCCCATGTCTACACTATTGCCCAGGATACCAGTCAGCGGACGGCCGTTGCCAATGATGTTGCCACCTGAGATATTGGCAGTGGTGGTGATGTTGGCAGCTGAATTGATTGCACTTACAACATTGCCACTCAGGCTCAATCCCCCAGCATTCAAATTGCCAGCAGTGACATTGCCGGTCACACTCAAACTTGTGCCAGTGGCAGCACCAATGTTGGGTGTTGTTAGTTGTGCGTTGGCTTTGACTGAGATGTTGCCTAAGCCGTCAAATGCAGTGGTTGTTCCGTCAACTTTGGCATTGATAACTGTGCCTGCCAAACTAATACCAGCCGAAGTGTTGGCCGAGTAAACTTGACTGGTAGCAAAAGTGCTGAATGTGATATTGCTGGTACCAAACGTGATTGTGCCTGCAGGCGCTGACACCACAAAAGCAGTGCCGAGGTTCACGTTACCTCCAGTGGTGTAGAAGTAGTCGTTGATACTCAGTGCTATGGTTGAATCTGGCCCGTATTCGTCAGCATCAGTTGATCGCACAATATTGGTGGCATTGGCCCAGGTGTACACACCATTGTATACTGCATTGGCTTCGTTCTTGACAAGAATACGTGTGCCCACAGTTTGTACATTGGCTGTGTCAATCAGGTTGAATGAGCCAGTTGTGGTCAACAGCGCACCCACGCCATTGCCCGCACCGTTGGGTTGAGTATAACTGATGGTACCACCTGTGGCAGTGGCCAGCGTGGTTGTGGTGGCCGCCGCCACAGGCTGGTGATACGCAATACCCGAACTGGCAAGGGTATCCACATAGAACTTGGTGGCTACGTCTTGATTTTGTACAGGATCTAATACACCATTGATGTACTTGCTGTTGACCACAATGTTGCCAGTGGGTTCCAAAGCCAAATTGCCTGAACTGGTGCTGATTGTGAGTGTGCCAGTGTTGCGAACTGTGGGTACTACAACTGCGGTTGTAATATTTAGATTGCCGCCTGCAACGTTGCCTGAAGCACTGACTGAAGCAGCCGACACAGCGGCTCCAGTGATCAAGTTGCCACCTGAGATGTTGGCAGTGGTGGTGATGTTGGCAGCTGACACCAGGGCTGATACAACGTTGCCACTCAGGCTCAAGCCCACAGCATTCAAATTGCCAGCAGTGACATTGCCGCTGGCCGACATCGCGCCAATTACATTCAATCCAGTGGCAGTGACCACAACAACATTGCTGGTACCATTAATTGAAATATTTGCATTGCCATTAGCAGTGGCAATGTTTACTTCGCTGAGTCCATTGTAAATTTTGCTAGAATTGTATCCAGTTGCGTTTGCAATGTTACCTAGAATGTAATTACCAATTACATTGCCTGTGGCACTGATCAGTCCAGGAGTTGTGATATTAGCACCTGCAATATTGCCGGCGGCTGAAATCAATCCAGGAGTTGTGACGTTTGCACCAGCAATAGCACCGGTGACATTCAATGAACTAACCACGTTTGAGCTTAGACTCAGTCCAGCAGCGTTTAAGTTAGCAGCGACAACGTTGCCTGCAACACTGATTTGTCCGCCAACATTGACGTTGCCTGTGGTAGAAATACTGCTGAATGTGGCGTTGCTATTGGCAACAGGCACAGTATTGCCATTGATTGTGAAAGCATTGCCGGTGGCAGTCAACACCACATTGCCCAGGTAAATGGTATTGCCACTCACATACAAACTTGCCCAGGGGTTAGTGACATTGCCTAGAGTGTAGGTATTGCCCAGAGCAGGAATCAAGTTGCCTGTGGCAGTGGGCACAATGCCCGAATAAGGCAAGTTATTCCAGGCTGTGGTCCCGTCACCGTATTTGATTGAGTTGACAGTGGTGTCTAATCCTGGTTCGCCCAGGGCCAATACTGTGTTGGCTGTTGCCCAGTTTGCAGAAGTATCTCTGCGTAGTTTAATCGTTGCGCCAGCGCTCATGCCGGTCCTCCATCAATTATAAAATCTGGACTGGAATAGGCAGCCACGCCGCCATCTATCACAAGGCCAAACACACCCGGCATGTATTCCCACAACGGGTTCACGCCGTCTGTGCTCAAAATCTTTCCTGCATTGCCAGTCTGACTGGGCAGTGTGCCACTGCCAGCAGTGACATTTACTGTGACAACATTGCCCACATTGGTGCTGCTTACCCCGTTGCCTGTGAAATTTATGGTGTTGACCGCTGTGGTCAGTGTGTTGCCTTGATTTTGCACAGTGATATTGCTGCCGCCCGAAGGTAATCCAGTCAGTTGTGATCCGTTACCCACAAAGTAACTGGCAGTGACATTGCCAGTTACTGAGGCTGCACCTGTTACAGCCAAGACGTTGGCCGAGTTGTTGAATGTTAAATTTACACTGGCACCAAAACTACCATTATTATTGAATTGTATCTGTGTGTTGCTGCCAGCTGGGTTGGCATTGCCACCACCTCCTCCCACAGCAAATCCACCGGGGGTGTTGCCATCACTGTAATAAAATTGATTGGTTACCGGATCCCACCAAAGACGATCTTGTTGTCCAACGTATGTTGCTGAGTTGGCGTTGTTGTCTCTGCTGGTAAAAAGATTTTGGATAAAAGACAAGGATTACTCCTGGTCTTCGGCTAAGCGATCAAATTCTCCGGCCAATTCGTCAAAATCTTCAGCAAGATTAAAGTAGTTGCGTTTGCTGTATTCTTGCTCGGCTTCGCTGGCCTCGCTCATTTTTCCACCTGCGCCATTGTCTGACACAATTTGGTTGATGATCTTGCTCTTTTTGCCGCCTTGTTGTTTGAGCAATTCTAATTCTTGTTGTAGTGGCGGAACCATGATGGTTTCATCAGGCAAATCTGTGGGGTCTGCTGGTGCTGCAATGGTGCCAATGCTGGGCATGCCGCCGCCGGCAGGAATAGTGATTGTGATGGGAATGTTTATGGTGACATTCTTGCTTTCCTCACCTTCCATGATGATATCGCGCATTTTCATAGTATGCCCGCCGCTGATTGTAGTTCACGCATGTCACGCTTGGTGTCATGGATCCGTTTAACTGGCAAGCCAGCCGCTATACGCCACTCGTTGAGATCTGCTTCGTGGGTGCTACGATATTCATCTGGGGTCAGCGGCACAGTTTTTGCAAATGCTTCTTCTGAGAATGGCTGTGTTTTTCCATCATATCGCATGTGCCAGTCTTCAGGTTCGTGTTCTGTGAGTGTGGCCAAGTCATCTATCAGTTCGGCCACATACTGTGGTGCGGCACTGCGTCTGCGCATTTCTACATATACCAAGAAGCGACTGGGTTTGATTTCACCTGGTGAGCGATCAGCATCCAGCACAAAGTCATAGCCCTTTTCAAACCAAGCCACTAGGTCTTTGGCTGCTTGTTTGTCACGCACAAAAAAGCTCAGCACAATGATGTCTTCGTCGTCGCCCATTTTGCCCGAGAATTCATCCACGTGAATGGTGGGCTTCATCATGCCTTCTAGATCACGATATTGTAGCCCTTCAAGCAGCGGGGACTGGGGCAAGGTCTTGTTCGAGGTTTTGTTGTGCATTTTCAGCCTTTGAATCACTTTGTGTGTCTTCTTTGTCTAGATCCTGCTCGTAGGCTGCGTCTAGTTCATCCAGGTCAATGTCCTGATCTTCCATTTCTACTGCTCCAGTACGGATCTCACTCATGAGTCGTTTGGGCATGACAATTTCCACCAACCACACAGGTTTTTCAACAATTCTGGCTTTCTTTGTGCCAGGTATGTAATCTGCAGGATCATCAATTTTGATAGGAATCTTGATCTTTTGTTTTTTGTAGTTGACTTTGCAATCAAATGGCAACAGTCGCTTGGCACCACGTGGGTCAGGCATGAGTCGTTCAGGCCACATAAAAGTCACGGTCACTGTGTATTTGCCAATGTCTGGGCCAGCCACTAGTTCGCCAATTTCCCAGTTTTTAAATGCATAGATATCCAGGTCATCCAGCACACGTTCAAAGTCCAACAGTGTGGTCAAACTGCCATCGCTCATGTAGATATCGCGGATGTTGTCAGCGACCTGCCAATAATCCGCATGATTTTTGAACAGTTCTTTGTCGTTGATGCCGTGAATGTTTTTGGTTTGCATGATTGTTTATTTATGGGCTCTGTTATCAGTAACCAAATCTTGTTTTGTAGGTGGCATACAGGGATTGCACAGTGGCTAGATCCAACACACCGTTGTACACTTTGATAAAACCTATGTTGCCAGTTTGCACTTCACTGCCGGCTGATCTACTGAACATTCGTAACTGATTGAAGCC